>Ga0209337_1000770_pt1 | contig 25628 bp, 12 predicted proteins | sample LinPmetageLP53_FD_184044 | JGI IMG/M metagenome (GOLD analysis project Ga0209337, IMG submission 184044) | Marine viral communities from the Pacific Ocean - LP-53 (SPAdes) (version 2) | ecosystem: Environmental > Aquatic > Marine > Oceanic | place: Pacific Ocean | collected 2010-02-08 | reverse complement strand
CAAGCTGACCGAACTGCTTGGTTCATGAATATGTCCGGTGCTGATGCAGCGCATATGGCGGGCGGTAATGGATATGCAGCCGGTGAATCTTTGTATGATACTTGGGTAAGAAATAGTAGTTTGTACCCAACTGGTGGCATCTCTGTTCCAAGTCCAAGTTTAATATCAGGTGCTTATTTTTCTGCTAGTAGTGACCTAAACGCCTCTAAAGATACTCACGTCTTTCAAATTGATCACCTACAAGGTGGGGTTCTTGGTCGATTCGTGCGTGAAGCCGGCGATGAGATAGCTTCCGATGCTGATTTTGGTTCTCATTTTGACCAGCGTTTTGATGGTGGGATCCCGCACATTCCGGGGTTGGGTGCGGGCAACTCGGGTATTCCTGTCAACGCCCCAAGCCCAGGTGTCCCCGCTGGCGATTGGCGACAGAAACGTGAAAATTATGTTAATCATGTTCTCGCTGCGGGGACGGCAGGACGAGTAGTAACTCAACAAGAATTAGATACTTATCGATCATCTTCAATTCAAGTTTCACGCCAAGATCAAAACAAAATGGTCTGGAAGTGGGCTGCTGATATTCGTGCTTTTGTTCCATTTACACAACTAAGACAATATGATTTACACCCACTTTCGAGAAAAAGACGTGGATCTAAATTTATGAACACAATGCAAATTGTTAGAAAGCAAAATCAAGCTGGCGATTCTTTAGCTCCTGTAATTGAAATCGCAGAGGAGTTTACAGAATCTCCAGTGTCCATGAATAATAGACCAGATGAAATGGATATTGTTGTTGCTAACTTCGCTGAAGCCAACAATGATCCATTGGATACCGCTCTTAACACAAATATTAATCAAGCACTACAAAGAAATATTTTTTCTGAGCAAACCATTAGGTTTTCTGAGGGTAATATCCGTCAAGGGTTTTCTAATGTTTTGCTTGACAAGAAATTAAAAAGAGGTAAGAATACCCAAACACCATATACATTTATAACAAAGCTTAGAAAAGAAGCACCATTCCAGCAGTATTTAAATGGTATTTATGCAGTAACAAGATATAAACATGAAGAGGTTGTTTTTCCAAGGGACAAATTCTCAGCGTTGTCGGGTACAAGGCGAAGAGAAAACTATAAATACCCGTCCTGGGCAGAAGATAGGATCGATTCAGCCAATATATTAGACTTGCCTTTCGCTGGGTTTCTCGGTAACGACTCTTCAATTAATGCTATGACGTCATCTCATCAGCATATAAGCTTGCTGATAGACTTCACCAAGGGCGCAGACGTAGGGGGCAGAGGGATAAGTAATAGAGAAAAATTCACACGGCAAACACCAAGGTATAAATTGTGGAGTTTTCATCCAAATCCTGTGTCCTCTTCTTATCAGGGTACCAATGCTGGGGAAGCAACCGTAAACGAAATGTCTCAAGCCAGAAATTGCTTTGGACTCTTTAGGCGCAAACAATCGCCTTTGATAGCGTCGATGACTGATAGAGGATTTGTGACTGAGCTTGAATCTGTTTACAGCAATTTTGGTTCCTTTTCGACCACTATATTTGGGAGTGCATCAGCTTGGCCATTGGACTCATATATGATGGCTGACGCCTGCCTTGATACTGAGGGCTCAGGTTCGGTTACTTTCGGAAGACTCGGTATAACAGGTACTGCTATTGTACATACATTCCCAGCGGGAGAATTGATGATGGTTCCATGGGATCCAATCGAATTTTCTGGGAACGTCGCACATTTTAAAGATTTGGCTCGTTCGGGACACCACTTTACACACCATACTGCTTCTAGGCGCAGAGCTATCGTTCGTCGCCAAGATTCATCTTCAGTTGCAATAACCGATTTTGATAGATATATTATGCCAAAATATGTTTATTCTGTAGCCACCTCTCCGCACTTATCATTGTTTAATGTAACTCGCCCTGGGGGAGTTCTTCTCTCTGGTAGTAACCCTGGTGTTAGTAATAATTTTGGACCCTTAGCGATGATTGCTCACTCCCCTGGCGGTCCAACAACAAGACCTTCTTGGGCTGCCTATAGAAGAAGATACGATGCTGTGAATAGATTGAATCCTGCTGATTCGAGAAGTGCCATTAAATATATCCCAAAACTACTCCCCTCTCAAAGAGGTCCGTTTTATGATACCTATTCTGACTTTAAAAAAGATGTCGAAAGTGCTGGCAAAGATTATACGATTATTTCTGAATACAAAAATAGCGATCATGTATTTGACAGATATATAAACAAACAAGATGATAAATTTATCTTTTCGGAAAATTTATTCAATCTGACAGGAGCCGCTGTGTCTTCTTCTGGTCAAGATGGTTTCATATCAAGATTTATGTTATCTGACTTATTCCAACAAGGTGATAAACTTTTACTAGACGATCTTGATTCTCTTAGTAGACCAACGGACTATTCAATAAATACAAACACAGTTCAAAAGTTATTACCTTACCATGGTTTCTACCCTGTTAACAGAACACTACAGATTGCAACTTTATTTTCTCAATCATATGTTGCTGATATACAAGGATCTGATTCAGTAGTACAGGGAGCCGGTACAGCACAAATGCAGCGCCCAAGAGCGTATCAAACGCTTCTTGATCCATTGTTTGCGCCCGGTCTGCTTTACAATAGTATTAGATTCGGAGTTGCGGTAGATCACCCAGTACGCACTTTAAACCAATCAAAAGGGTTTGCTATTACGGGATCGCACAAGCGCCCTCTTGGCGGTGCTCTTTCGGCATCAATTGGTGTTTTGATACCAACAGGGTCTGATGCTACTCGGTATAAGATTGCCGAAGGTACAAAGGTTTTTCCTGCAAAACCAGAGGATATTGACACTAGTAAAACCGGGTATTTCGGGGATCAAACAGAGGCAGCATCTCGTTTCTATTACGGTCGTAGATTACCATTTGAGACTTTGTTAAATCCAAAAGAGTTTATTAACACCGGAAATCCAATAGTAGATTATCATATGGATGCTACTTTTGCTCAGAAAGTAACAGCGAGTATCACTAATGACGGTGAATCTCCCGATGATACCCCTTTCAGAAGTGCCATGGGTAACTTCTTGGGCTCAGTACCAGACTTTTTCTTAGAAAATGAAGGTGTAACTATGGTGGTTGGGCAACCTGAGAACCCTGAGAGTATAACTGTATTATCTGGTGCCATGTATACGGGCGAAATTACACTTCGACAAACACCAAACTTTAATATTTATAGTAACCCATCGGCTTGCGGTCCAGCAACAGCAACAGGTTCGCTTGGTTGGGACGCCTTAGATGCGTTTACGCTTGCTACAAACTCAAAAGCTTTAACCCATGTTCCGTTCTCTGATGATACGGGTGAGCTTTTATCCGAGTGGCCAAGACATCGTGGCGAATTTGCTCCTCATACTGCACCATATTACTATGGTGCATCTGTTGCCAAGCTTACATATATTGCCCCAGGGATTGATGCCCAAGGTAATAGCTTAAGAACGGATGAAGCCAGAACTGTAACACTTAAGCAAATTATTCAGGATTGTAAAATTGAATTTCTGAATGAAGATAGTTGGAGATATGACTGTGACCATTCCGGTAATTTAGTGATCCCACCGTATGGCTGGAACAGAGCCTGGGCTAACAGAATGAACCTTGACGCAACTCTTACATTAGATAATCGTCACGCTGGTATTGAGCCACAAAATACTTGGGCGATTGGCACGAAGTGGGAAAGTCCAATTCTTGATTTCCCAAACACCTCTTGGCATGATGATGTGGGTCCTCAAGCTAATGACGACGGTCGATTTGGGGCAACAAATATTGTTACGTCTAGTGGCGGGCATCCACTTCCAAATGATCCTAGCGACGTCCTAGGACAACGACCACTAGGGTCTTATAACTTCTCTTCGTCAATTAAAAACGGAGAGTTCAATAGAGTAGACAGAGACTTAAGTGCAGCACCACACACATATGGAATGTGGCACCAATATGGTATTTTACCATATCAGGGTGAGGGTGTGTTCATGGAGTTAAAAAATATTGACATCAATGAGACTAAAAAGATTAGGCTTATGACGGGGGTTGATCAAAGTGTAACCGGGAGTTTATTAACGGGTACCATTGGTGCTGTTAGCGATCCTGATTTTACTCTTAGTAACAACAAACTAGAATATCGATTCCAAGATGATTCCAATAATAGAGCGGTGATAGAAGGTATCGGAGGATATGTTAATGGTAATCATCCGATCGGCACACTCCTTGGCTCAGGTGAAAACCGGGTTAGTGGTGATAATAATATTCAAGAAGTATCAAAAATCTTGGAAGAAGAAAAGAAAAGAATTAAACACTTGGGCGGGTCTTTATGGGATCTAACAGGATTTAAAAAAGAAGACATTGGTAAGCGAATACAGATCGGCAAAGTCGCTAAGAGAAAAACAATTTCTGAAGCAATTATAGCTATACCATTTGTTGGTACAGATGAAGAAGAGTTTGAATTCATCACAATACCACCTCCTAAACAGGGGCAGAATGAAGGACCACAAGTAGCTAGACTTCGAGAGAAATTAGCTAATTATAACCTGCCTCCTGCTTTAGAGAGGAATCTGTCGGTGCTTATCCCTGAAGACTATCCGTTTGTCCCTGACAATTTTGATTTCCAAACACCAAGAAATCCGTCAGAGAAACGTCCATTTGCCATTTATTTGTTTGAGTTTAATATGGAACTCAACCAGCAAGACATTGTTGACATCTGGAATAATATCATGCCAAGAGCATCAGTCACAACATTGGCAGAGGAAACATCTGGAACTATCTTTGGCATCGACCACGCCATACCATGTTCTGACTTTACAGCAGAATCAGTTGGCAGGATTGATCGTAGACTTAGAGATTTAATCGATATTCAAAATCCAGATGTACTCGGCGCATCCCCAGGGTTGGATGAAAAAATTAGGTGGATGGTATTTAAAGTTAAGAAACGGTCTGTCCAAAGCTACGAGGAAATGATCCAAAATAGTCTTATTAGAGCAGGTGCTATTGAAGAAGATGAAGCTCAAATACTAAGAGGTCCAAAAGCCTACAGAGATAGGGAAAGAAACTTCAACTGGCCATATGATTTCTTCTCGATGATCGAAATGGCTAAAGTCACAACTAGTGTGCAATTTAGACCTGACGTTGGTGAAATAGACGAAGCGGGTGATTTCACCGTGAAGCAACCAGAGATCGGCGGCGGCGGAAAGAAAGAAGATTGATAAGAATATCTGACAGGGAAGTACTTATTACATGACGTTCTTAAATAAAAAAGAAGATGTTATTGATATTGCTGTGACCCCTCACGGCAAATATCTTATTTCTAAGGGTAGATTTAAACCTGAGTTTTATGCGTTCTTCGACGATGACGTTATTTACGATGGGAAATATGCTAATCTTTCAGAAGATCAGAATGATATCGTATCTAGAATAAAAGAATCATTATCACTTAGACCAATATCCTCTATTTCAGGTTCTATCAGGGATGATATGGCTCCGGTGACATCAGATAGTTTAATCACTAAAAAAGCAAACTTTATGCTTTCAAATCCTCTTGGGACTTCGGATCTTAGGTCAGACTTCTATCCCGCTTGGAAAGTCGATACACAGCCCACATCTCAGCCTATAAGTGGAGCAGTGGAGTATAAAGCGCCGTTTAGACAAAGAACAGACATGACCGAGATACCTCAAATCAATTTTGATATTCAGTGGACATACTTTGTTCCAATTACGCAAGAAGGGCAAGATAAAGATTCAGCAGCTTATAATGTTGCTGATGAAAAAATATTGCTTTCTATAGAAGAACTGAATGTGTTTGATAAAGTAAACGGCAACTATGAGATTGAGGCATTTCTTTTAGACGAAGATGGAAAATATGTTAGAGATTTAAAATTCATAACTGACGATGCCTTTGATGAACAAACGGGTGTTTTAATGGCTTCCACAGAAGAGCAGATTGGGAGTCGATATCCTAGGCTTGATTCAAGTTATGCTGAATATTATTTGGATGTTAAAGTTGATGATGAAATCGTGGACCGCAGATTGCTAGGGACCACGGCAGGTGAACTTTATGCAACCCGTCCAGGCGACGACGATTCTGGTGAGGTATGTGACTAATGGCAGATTATAGCGGCTGCACTTCGTTTGGGGCTTTAGCTCCAGAGGTTTATATTGATAAAGTAGAAAGGTTGCCAGACCAAGGTCGAACAAACGATGATGCAAATCTTACTGGTGAATCTAAGACAGAGACTGTTAGCGTTAGAATGAGCTTTAGGCAAGAGGTTAGAAACCAAGCACAAAAGATGTGGTTTAGTCAGCCGGAGGCTTTGGGGATGACCAACATTAGAGTCATCGCCACTACAAACCCAAATGTAACAAGAAAAATCTTATATCTAAGTGAACGAATCAAAAGATTTAAACTGGCTCGATCAAACACCTCTCAAGCAGGATTATCAGATCTTACCAGTCGTCAGCAGGATCGAGACATAAAAAATCTATATAAATTAATCTTTTCAAATAAAAGAAACACTCAACATGATACGGTCTCATCGAATCTTCTTCCATATATTAATGGAATTTCGCCAAACAATGACACTCAAATGTTTGATATACCCGCTACTAGAATTATTCCTGATGGCGCAGTAAATCCACAGAACGCTATTTTAAACTCAAGAGAAGAACCTATTGGAAATGGTAAAAACCAGACTTATCAAATTGGTACAACTATTTTCAAGAAGAGACCATTTGAACTTAGTTTTAGATTTTTTAGTCGCCATGAGCAAACACCAGAAATTAATGGTAATGGATCTGGTATTAGTAAATCAATCGACAAAGCTGAAGGTGAGGGTCACTTAAGTATTTTTGCGTTTTGTTATTTAAACTTGAGAGATTTTGGTAACTTAGCTCCAGCAAGGATGACAGACCTCAACCCGATTACAACTGGTGATTTTAACTTTGTAAATGTTATTGGATCTTATGATGAAAGTTATTTGGACCAAAATTTACAAGAGCTTTTCGATATTAAATACCCAGGCTCAAAGACTCTACCACAAAATGGAGACTTCTTAGGAAGGGGCGAGGCTTATGAGGGTATATTTGCTAGACCAGAAGACATATTTTATTTAGACCCCGAGATAGTAACAGCCAGAGGTGAACGTGCTGCTGATAATGATGCTAGGGCACGAGCAGAAGAGAGATCAGAAATTTTACGGCTTGACGGAGAATTCCATTCTCACACCAACGAAGATGGTGTTGTTTCTTATATGCCAGGTAGAAGCATGAGAGAATACAGAAGAAGGGTGCTCAGAGAAAATCAAGTTATCCGACCACCCCAAGTGTTTGGACCAGGCAGGGATATTCTAAGAGATAAGAGACAACTTAATAAGATCACGGGTGGCAGTCCGTTTACAAAACCACTAGAAAACAATTTGGAAAGACTCTTTGCTGAATTATCTGATGGTATCAGATCTTTCGGAGAAAAGCAAGTAAATAAGCTTTTTAACACAGAGGGCAACTATTTTTCCAACGCTTGGATCACAAAGGATCATCAAGAAAATATAAGGCTAATGTTTGCTTTTGACTTAGGGAAAGTTATTGAGGACAACTCTGCAATTTACCATCTATTAAAGAAACCTGCTTTTAGAGAAATCGTGGATTCACTTGACTATCCTGTTTATGATATTAAAGATGTGAAAATATCTAGAAAAAGAGTTAGGCTAAGACCTGGCATGTCAAATTCTTTAGGATCTGGTTTAGCGGATGATCCAATAGATGAGTATAATGTAGAGGAATATATTGGTAGTGCTAAGCCAACACAAAACACACCGAGACATGTCTCCGATGCTCACGAAGATAAATTGCTTAAATTCTTTTATATTACCGATGATATGAAATTAGAATTAGAGACTCAAAAAACGGGACACTTTCAGTATACTGCGGAGGCAGCAGTGGTTGATAACTCAGTTTTGGTTATTAAATCAATGTTAGACATAGTAGCAAGAGACTTAAAAACACTGGAAGCACAGCGGGCTAATATAGATTATGGCGGACAACTTTTTGACTCAAATGGTGTTATAAACAATGTAGAAAGGCTAAACATATATCAAGAGATCTTCTTGAAAATTAATATACTGTCTAACTTTTTAGATGCGCTGATTCCTCGTGAGGAGCAATTTTCTTATCTTAAGGATGTTAGCCAAAATGAAAACCTTAGCGAGGCTGATAGACAAGCACTGTCAGAAGGTCGTCTCACCCAACTTCTTGGTGCTGAATCTTCAGTTGGAATAACCGAAGATCTTATGGTAGGGGCAGGGGCATCTTATAGGCTAATACTAGCAGATTTAGCCGCCGAGTCTTGTTCCGGAACAATAGAAAGTGCGCTTGAATCTTTAGACTCCTTGATCGATATTTATAAATTAACGCAAAATTCTATTCTTTCTTTGATCAAAAGAGCGGCACCTAATTATACATTTACTGGAGACCCAGGAAATAGAAGTAGTGGACCATCACAAAACGGCGGACAAAGAACTAGAGTTCTTAAGGTTCGTAAACAATTTGAACAAACAGCACAAATCGGCAAATACTACAAATCTGGGTATGAATATATCCTACCTAGAAACCCATTGTCTGAGGGTTATCAACAAACATATATTGATTCTCAGCAAGCGCCTGGTTTTTCTGGGCAGCAGTTTAGAACCATGAGCCCCATAACTTATGGCAAGCGAACTGCCTTTGAGAAACTAAAATTCTATAGAGGCACTGCAAGAGAAGATAGTTTGTTTTCAAACTCGGTACAAGGAAAGGCTGGGTCATATCTTACTCCTGCATCGATTAGAACCTGGGGAGGAGGTATTCTTGGGAGCAGAGACATCTTCTTCCAGAATATAAAGACTAGAAACTTATATGGGCTTTATCAAAAACTATTAGTTGACTTGATCGAAATGCAATTTGGTAACGAACAAACAGATTATTATTTTGTTAAGAATGGTGAGGCTATAAACAAAAAAGAACAACAGCAAGAAGACTCATCTCGAACAGCCTCTCTTATGTCCATGATGTCTAACAATGTTTTTTCGTTTGCGTTTGCTAACGCTTTTGCTGGGGCAAAAATAAAACAAAAAGCTGGAGAAGGTATTCAAGGAGATGCAGATAATATTTTCGGACAGCGAGAAAAGCTCGACGAAGGCTCTGATAACTTTGCTAGGTCAAAAAAGTTAAAAGGTGAGTTTAGTGATATTAATGATGAAGAAAACAATGAAGTACGCAACAGACAGGTTTCAAAAAATGACGAAGATGTAGATTTTAATAAATCATTTGTCACACTATCTGACCGTGCCTTATTCTCCATGTTCAAACAATTTATTATGGCACAGGAAACAGAAGCTGGTGCAAATAGCAAATTTGACTCCATAGCTAAAGTAGCTAAACAGTTTCCAATTCAGAGAGGTGATGAGGGCTTTGATGATGAATATAACAGTTGGCCTGTATCTATTCAAGCATTATATGATTTAGGTACAGGCGGTGAGGATTCAGCTAGACTGCCCGTAATAAACGTAGACAAAGACCAAGCGGATAGACTTAGAAACCAAGACAGGTTTAACTCACTAAATGTAGAAATACCAGACAGAGAAGATCCACTATCAGTGTACGACCCAATGAAAGACCCATCAAAATTCGCAGCTTTTTGGTTGAACCACAAGCAAATAGTTAGGGTAGAGTATCTTGCCAGCTTCGGCGGGGGAAACTCATATTCTATAAAAAATGAAAAATGGCTACCATTAACCATGGAAGATCTTTTCTTCGGCGGCTTTCGACAATTTGAACGAGGCTTCTCCAGGAGATTGGGCGATGAAGAACAATCTGGGCAACAAGAAGCCCAGGCGGCTCGCCGGGCAATGCAAGGAAATATTCAGGCAATGGATTACCTAATTTGCAGATTGGTGCCCTACGATTCGGGTACTGGCAAGGTTGCTGAAAACTTTGGCGTTAGAAAAATTGATACTTTTGATCTACCCATTTATGATAGATATTTTATTCTTCATCATGGATATGATTCTATTGATCAATTTCAAAACCTAATTGATACTAGAGAGCCAGACGAAATTGAACAGGGACAGCCGCTTCCTCCTCCGCCGCCACCGCCAGAACCAGAGCCCGAAGAAATAAGAAATATTGGAAGGAATGAAGAGGAAAATCAAGAACAGTTGGGTAACCAAATTATAAATATTGTAGACACTTTTGTAAGGGATATTCCAGGGGATCTAAACCCGTTGACTCTGTTGCTGGGACTAGACCCAGGTGCGGGCTCTCCCCCTCAGAAAGTAAGAAATAAGGAAATGCAAACTCCTCGCTTTATCGAACCCATTGAAGAGATAGCTCCTGTAAATATTATGGATCTCTTACTCGGTCGCCAACCACCTCAAGTCCAAGTAGAGCCAGAGGTTCGGGAAGAAATAGAAGAAAGGGAAAAAGAAGCTCCTGGTCAAAGAGAAAAAGAAGCTCCTATTCAGCAGGAGTTACGTGAAATAGAAAATTTACAATTGGAGCAAGTTGAGGTAAAACAGATCAGCAATGTAATCCAAGTAGAACAACAAGTTGAAAAAGTACGAAACGGTCTAAATAAATTTAATCCTTTCTCTCGTAATCGTGGCAAAGGCGGTGGCAACCAAGGCGGCGGTGGTTTCGGTTTTGGTAGGGGAGGTTACTAATGTCTAGAAAGATTTTCTTTTTTACCGACACCGCCATTCCTCCGGCTAGACTAATTGAGCGTGAACGTGAAGAGGGTGAGATAAGAGCAGCAATCCCAGAAATTGCAGCACTGGACCCTTTGATGGCTGCATCAAGCTTCGAGCCTGACCCGGAATTTGCTCCTAGTGAGGCTGCTGTTCAAGCAAGAAGAGAGGCAATCAATGCAAGGTATGAGGTTGACCTAAACGACATTAACGCAAGAATAGCAGAACAGTACCGCCTTTATGATCTGGGAGAAATAAACAGTTTGAGATTGGTGAATAACACACTCTTGCCTGAAAGAGCAAATATACAATCTCAACAGCGGGAAGAATTAAGAAACGTTATAAGGGACCTTACACCAAATTCTTTTCCATGGTTAAGATCAAACGATGATCTGTCTATAAGCACTAGAAATATCACCCGACTAAGGTCACCGGTTCGTGTCCACTTTGGAAGTGTAAACACGGACGGCGACGAAAGCAGTTATTCTTCCGGGGAAGAAAACAACTTATATTATAGAAGAACATATCTCGGCGGATCTTCAGGATACAGTAAACAATCAGTTATAGTCCAAGGTTTAGTCCAGCAGTGGGCAAGTGCAGAGGCATATGATGATGTTGAGGGAGAAAACGTTAGGGGCAGAGAATTCAGTGCTTATGAAGCTAGGGCGCAAACAGAAATTGAATCATTTGGAAAGTTTACTAATTTATTCAACAGAACGGTTGTTCAAACTCGTCAAGAAAAATTACGTCTTGGGATGATCTCTAACTTACAAGAACAATCCGATAGCCAATACATGAATCCATACAGTTGCATTTTGGTGCCCCTTGCTTTACAGACAGACTGGGTTAAAGATTCAAAAGTTACTAATGATTATTTAAATAGGTTTGGCGGTATTGCTGGTGTTACTTCTTTGGACGCAGAGTATAATTATCCGGCACCAGCAGAATACTATAAAGACGAAGAAACATACCCAGCTTTAGCTAATCAACCAGAGATTAATGGTGCTAGAGTCCGGACTGAAGATACATACGACTATCTTCCTGAAACCAGAAAAAGACAACTTCCACGATATGTGCAAGTAACCTTTAATAGAAGAAGTTTTGGTGATCTATCAAAGAAGATTGAGGAAGCAAATGGGTTTTCTACTTTTGTACCAAGATTGGTCGAAAAGATGTCTTCCGGCGCAGCAAGAGATTATTTTTTCAAGAGCACCTTCCAATTCTTAAACGAAGATGGATTTGTACAAACTGCCAACGAAACAGTGGGCGTTAAGGCGATTGACTTAGAATCTGAGCTTGATGGCTTTATTGAGGCTCTGACAAGCCAGGACGATCCACAACCTTTACCACCAAACTATTTTGGTTCTAGCCCTGTCGTTAAAGATGATCTTGGTAATGATGCCCCTCCTCAGCAGGACGCTTGTGTTAGTTTTTTGGATAGGCTAAAAATGGCTGCGCTACAAGCAGAAATAAAAAAGGTACAAGAAGATTTTGTTGATGATTTAAATTATGAAAAAGTTTGGAGATACACACACGATGTAAATCGCCAAGCATCTTTAAGAGCTACTAGAGAACGACTTGAACTTGATATTGCACAAGGCAGGCGACCAGCTTCTGCATTTGACCAACTAAACCCACTTGTGAAAGCTGCGGATCCAAGCAAGGTTAATCTTGATATTAGAAAACCAGAAGTTTTGTTTTATCGTGTAGATCAACATGAAGTTGATCCTATATCAAACGAAGTAAATTTAGAACCTACATCAAAGTATTATGTTCGTGGTGGCACAACAAAATATATTTATGTTGATCCACGAGTGGAATACGGGGCAAAATACAAGTATGTCATTTATGCTTATGTTATTACACCAGCACTGCAATATGAGATTGGCAAAGTAGAGCCAGTAGATCAAAGCGGCAATTTGAGACTATTTCAGATTGCCCCAGGTATAACTGGACTCACCGCCCATGCTAACCAGCCAGGAGTCTTCTCAACAGAACAAGATCCATTTCGCCTTAACCGGGACTGGCAGAATAATCAAGACACATTTAAACAAGCATATGACCAAGCGAAAGCAAACAGGCAAGCATTTCTTGGAAGCAGTGCGGCAAGGGAAGTTAGAAATGGTAATGCGAATCTCACAGAATTAAACACTGCTCTAAATATTTATCAAAAGAATCGGTTGCTTTTAGTAGAGGTTCCAATCTCTTCTATCGTATATGAGGCTGGAGGAAAAAGAGGGGTTTCGCTCCCAACAACAACTATCATTGATAGACCTCCTGTGCCTCCATTTGTGGACATTGTACCATTCAAAAATAATAGTCAACAGATTTTAATTAACTTTAACGGACAAACAGATAAGATATTTCCATCAAAAGACGTCGATGTAAACGATCAAGATAACTCTATTCCTTATATTGGTATTGAGCCAGGCGATACAGAATTGTTTGAAAACATAAGAAAAGCTCAAATGTTAGAAAACTTTGATCTACCTGAAGGTCATGTTGAATTTGCCAGTGAAGGAGAAGACCTTGAATCATTCCAAGTCTTTAGGACAACAGATGAACCAGATGCTAGAAATTTATATGCTGCATTTACAGGTAAGAAAATAACAGATGTTGTTAAAGTATTTGGGCAGGCTTATACTGACACGATTCGTCCTAATGTAAATTACTATTATACCTTTCGAGCGGTTGATAAACAAGGCAACGTATCAAATCCGACTGAAGTTTATAAAGTATATATCAGTGAAGACAAGGGGCAGGTTGTCCCTTCTATCAGGGCTTTCAAACCTAGGCGACCTCGTAATCAAAAAGATAATAAGGTCATGAGAAAGTTTATCCAAGTTAGCCCTTATATTTTACAAACAACTGCCGCAGCTTCGGAAGAAAAAATCGGAACTTTACCTGAAAAAACTTTGGGTTCTAAATTTAAGCTAAGGGTAACATCGAAGGATACTGGAAGAAGTGTTGATCTAAATTTAACCTTTAAAGCAGCAAAGATTGTCAATGCTGCTGGAACCCTAAACGAACTTGAGAGATTAAGGTATGGTCTTCTAGATACAAACCCAGCACTTGTTGAAGATAGGTTACAAGAAATTAGATCACAGTTAGTTTCAGCAGAGGTAAGACTTGAAGATTTTGACGTTCAATTGGAAGATAGACTTAGAACAATCTTCGGCGAGGGCAATTATGAATCCTTCTTGGCACAATTCCAAGGAAGGCCAGAGTAACAATAAAGTGAACAAAATGAATTTCAGGAACTATTTATTTTGATTCGTTTTATGAAAGGGAGTTATCATGTCATTCTTAGACAATAGCGGTGATATTATTTTAGATGCAGTTTTAACGGACACTGGCAGACGCCAGTTAGCGAGAGGTGACGGAAGTTTCCGAATCGTAAAGTTTGCTTTTGGTGATGATGAAGTAAACTATGAGCTATACGCTACCGGCGCAGCAGGGGCGAATAGAGACTTAGATATTTTGCAGTCTCCTGTCTTTGAAGCTTTTACAAACAACACTTCGACAATGAAGTCAAAGCTTTTGACAATCGCAAATAACAATCTTTTGTACTTGCCCGTTCTAAAGATTAATCAGAACAACAACAATCCACAATTAATGAAGGCTGCGAATACTACAAATCATGAGGCAAACTCTAGTGGATCTATTTTGATTTCTGTAGATAAAACTACTAGTGATGCGTTTAGTGCCGGTGTTGATCCTAATAAACTACCAGGGCTTTTGCTTGCCGATGGTACCTCCTATTCTGATCCTGCTAAAAACGCTCCTATTGCGCTTGACCAGGGGTTGGATAACAATGCTACGGGTGTGCAACCACTTGGCATTGGTTCGGAATTAAGAGAATCACAATACATCATCGAGGTAGATAATCGTTTATTGAGCCTTTGCCACCCAGGTAAGCCTAACAATGCTAGACCTGTGTTATCGCCAAGCTTTATTGACGACGACAATATTGCGAGTTATTTTATTTCATATCAAGGCGGTCAAGAAAATTTAGGAAACGACCAATATTTTGAACTGATTGAAACAGACAATAACGGTGCAAAGGAGCCTGGAACCGCAGTTAACGGTAGACCAGGCTACAGATTTAGATTTGGACTTAAGGCGGCTCAGGATGCTGAGACGACTGATTATTTGTTTACAACCTTTGGCAATACACTCCTATTAGCTACTGACAGCTTGGGTGCGAGTGGATTGACCACTGGATTGAGATTTATTGATACCACAGTACGGATTACTGGGTTTACTACTGGATACAGAGTAGACATCCCAGTCCGATTATTAAAGGCATTTTAGGGATTAACAATGGCTACAACTTTTAAAACACTTTTGCCCGGCGACGTTATTGACACAAGGAACAGACTTCACGAGTCAATTCCAATCACGGGAACAATCGTTTCTGGTACATATGGACCACAAGCGCAAGAGAGAAACATCAAGGATTATAGTCATGGTCTATTCCAGTCTGTTTTTGATTATCCTTTCTTGAGTTCTTCTGCTAACCATATTTTCGATCTTACGATGGGATATAGTTCAAACTCTCCTATTAGTGCTTCTAGTGTCGCTGGATACAAGCAGCAAAAATCAAAGATTAATATTTATAACCAAATGGCTCAAGTTCTTGTGGGTCATGACGCCGATGGTAACATTCGTGAATTTGATGCGGATGGTGATCTAACTGGTGGATCAAAAATTAGATCTTGCTACTTTATCAATATTTCTCGCCTTCTTGGTAAGGATGAAATTAAGAAGGGAAGTTTCCAGATTGACCTTGGGCTAGAACCAAACTACGACAAAGCGTTTAGTGCTTCACTTAGTATCACTGATACAAATGCTGAAACAACATACAAAACAAATTCACCAGCAGGTGAATATGGTATTCTTAAAACCAATACTCTAACTGGTGGGCCATCCACTGGTAACGAAACCAGAGCCGTTGTATCTGCAAGTCACAACGTTGGTCTTATTTTCTATCAAGCTGGCGTTGTTGTGTTGAGTTCTTCGATTTTCCACAACAATGTTAAGGGAGACACTTCGATTGCTGGACATGGTATTCTTGACGAAAACCATTTCCCAGAGATGGATATGACACATACTGCATCAGTCGCAGGCTTCTCCGAGCCAGGACCACTTAACTCAATCTTTAGGTTGTTTGCAAGCTCATCGATTTCAGGTGCTTGTAACGCATTCCGCCACAGACTTGGTAATGTTTCGTTTAACAATACTACTGAACTAAACTCGACAATCTACTTTTGCCGAGCAAACGCAAATGAGTTTAACTATAGCAGTAACCCAACTTACCTCAAAGATAGTAAGATTCGTGTGAAGGCAGATGATTCAAGAGCGGAACCTGTATCCTATATTACAACAGTCGGATTATATGGTCCTAACAATGAGTTGTTGGCTGTAGGTAAATTAAGTGAACCTCTCAAGAAAACGCCAAGCAATGAGTTGACCGTTCGAGTGAGGCTGGATTACTAACGGAGGTGCAGAATGTCGTACCTTCGTCAATTTGGCCCAAATGACATATATGTAAACGAACTGCGAACACATCCACAATATGAGTTTGTGATGTGGAACGGTACCGAATACTTAAACAATAGAAAATATGAAGGTGTCGATATTAAGACAGGCACCGTTAATTTATATGAGTACAATGTAAATCGAGCAGCCGGCGAAGCCAGGATTTTTCCTTTTGTGGAAAAGGGCGGAGGATTAATCCGCCTTAACTCAACACCCGTGTCAAGCTTTACAGGCTCCACTTATGGGTCAACAATCCAAGGTGAGTATCCTCTTACCGCATCTATTGCTAGACAGCTTTTCGATTCCTCTGATGGACTTGGCGCAAGCGAAAGATTAAGATTACATGCCATGAGGACAACTTTTGATTATTACAAATATTTGTCACCTGTATATGATTATGAAACATATTATTCTGGGAGCACAGTCAACTTAATTTCAATCCCTAGTATAATGTTTGGCTCTAGGATTAAGCCTGGCAGTCTTGACTTAAAAATATTCCATAGTGGTACTCTCGTTGGTAGAGCAAAAGATATTAGAAGAAATGGAGAACTCATTTGCATTACAGGAAGCAATTCAGGATCTGTTGTGGGAGTGGCACTTTACGGCGAGGGCTTCTTGGCACTTACCTCAAGTGATACAGTAGCTGCCGTCAACGACACTTACACGGGTACTGCTGCTCGTGTAACTGCGAGTTGGATTTATTTTGGGTCACACCACGCTGGCACCAATAAGCCTAGAGAAACTGTTTTTTCCTTAGAGTTTAAAGGTACTCATAGAATGCCGGTTGTTACAATGATGGCACATGCAGAAAAAGGTGTTTTGAATAATTCTTCTAATCCAACGTTTATCTCTAGCAGCGCAAGCGGCAGTATAAGATCTATCTCAAGAAGTTCCTCTAGTTTTTCTGAAGATGATGAGATCCCTATTAAGAATGTTGTGCAGAGTCCGTTTGCAAATTCAACCGCTAGTTTTGAAAAACAAACATATATTTCAAAGGTTGGAATTTATGACGAGCAAAAGAACTTGATAGCTGTTGCAAAACTTGCACAACCGGTAAGAAAGAAAGAAGAAGATTCTTATACATTTAAACTTAAGCTTGACTTGTAATATACTATAAGCTATGATACTTGGACTAGATATTTCAACCAGTATAGTTGGTGTTGCAATCGTAAACCCAGAAACCAAAGAACTGGTTGTCAGCGAGCATATTGACCTGACAAAAATTGACAGTGTTTTTTCAAAGGCTGAACTTGTTGGGGCAGAACTATGGCAGATTGGCAATAACCATGCTATCAAAGACTTGTTTATTGAAACTGCTCTTATGAAATTTATACCTGGGAGATCCAGGGCAGATACAATTGTAAAGCTTGCAAAGTTTAATGGTATTGTTTCTTGGATGTGCTATGACACATTTGGTTTGAATCCAGTGTACCTAAATGTTAATACAGCTAGATCACTTTACGGTCTTTCCTTTCCTCGTGGGACCAAAGGACCCAAAAGGAAGAAGATGGTTGTTGAATCAGTTATAGAAAAAGAAAAAACAGCTTTCACCTATGAAATGGCTCGTGGGGGCAAGAATTATAAAAAAGGCACTGACGACCGAGCCGACGCTGTTGTTATAGCAAGAGCAGGCGAGTTTCTGTTGCGGAATGAGAACAACGAAGGATTTCTATCCGAGAAGATAGTTTTAGTTGATTAAGTAACTATTTACTCTGCGAGGTTTGTATTTCATGAAGACAACTAAAGATAAGCTTACACAAAGAGTATTAGAAAATCTTAAAACGATTCAACGGAAGAAAGAGATTCAAGCTACCATTGAAGAGATTCTAGCTGATTCAGATAGTGAAATTCTGGATGAAAAAAGCAAGAGAGGTCGTCGCCAAAAGAAGAGAGCAAGACAGCAAGCCAAAAAAGAAAAAGCTAAAACTGCTAAGGCTGCGGAAGCTGAAAAAGAAACTAAAGCCCCAGCCGAAGAGAAGCCCGCTGCTTTTGTAGATCCAGCCGAACCTGCCGAGGAAGATCCAAAACCTAAAGATGAGGAGCCAGCAAAGGCAGAACCTGAAGAGGCTGCTGACGGAGAAGAAGCTCCCGCTGAAGAGCCAGGTGAGCCTGCCACTGAACAACCGGCTGCTGCTGGCGCTGAAGACATGTCCTTTGGTAATTTTACTGACGTGGCTCAGGGCGCAAAAACTTTAGCATCTACTGTTATTCCTCAGCTTAAGGCATTATCAGATTTCCTTAAGAATTCCGATAATAAAGACCTTTCTTTTGTGGGTAAAGAACTCGTCGGGCTAAACAAAATGTTTGATGAAAAATTAGGCTTTGTTATGAAGGCATCATCCAAAGCAGCTACCGATGCTAAAGAGGAAGGACCTACGGCAGCGGCTGCTGAGGTACCAGCGGAACTAACCGATGATCAAAAAGAAAACATGAGCCCAGAGGAAATAAAATCTTACGAGGATAAAAGGGCAGAAGCCCAAGCCGCTGCTGGCGACAGGGGACCTAGAGGACCCGGCGCAGCACAAGCAAGCGCCACCGGGGGTAGTGCTGCTGAGAAAGCAGCCATGGCAATGAGTCCAGAGCAGGAAGCCAAACTCAAGAAAAATGCCGCTGCTGAAAAAGACCCACAAAAGAAGAAGGCAATTGTGGCGGCACTAAATGCAAAAGCAAAAGTTAATAAACTTAATGCAATTCATAAATCGCTGATGCAAAGAGATGAGTCAGCGTTTGGTAAAACAACAGAGGCAAAAACTGATGCTCCTGATGATTACTATTGGAAGAAGTATGGACCTCACCTTGATCGTCAATTCACATTTGATATAGCAAAAGCTAATTCGCCACTTGATGTTACTAAATCTGTCAAGAAGAGGGGCGTCGATCAAGTACCTGAAAGATTAATTGGACGAGGGGTTGCTAGTGGTAGAGAGATGCTAAACCCAGCAGAAAAAGAAGAACTAACTGCATTTAGTAAGAAGCTAAGCGATATGGATGAAAACATCTTTAAAACTTGGGTCCAATCTCCCAAGATGAAAGCAGCATGGAAAAAAGGTGAAGCGGAACAACTTACTGCGCAGAAGAAATCGAATCTTAGAGCCGACCCTAGGCAAACAGAATTTGCAAGCATTTATGATCCAAAGACTGGAGAGTTGACTCCTGAAGCGAAGCAGGTTGTAGATGGAGATCTTCCAGAGTGGTATACTCCACCTGAAGGTTTTGATGGTTCAAAATATAAAGATTTAGCAGGCGGAGCATAAAACATGAGTAAGATAACAGAAAACAAGCTTAGACAAGTTATTCGTGAGGAGAGAAGTAAGATCCTCACAGAATCTGATCTTTTTGATATTGTGTTAGAAGAAACCGTCGCTGTATTGCGAGAGCAAGATTTAGAGGCGAAAGCAGAGAAAGTTGCCCAGGCGGCTGAGAAAGCAAAAGAAAAACTAAAATCAGTAGATGTAAAAGGTAAGGCAGAAAAAGCAGCTAAGATGGCAGACAAGGTAAAAGGAAAACTCAAATCTGGAGCCAAGGGTATCAAAGCGGCAATGAAAGCTCGATCCGGCGCTAAAGCAAAGGTTAATAAATCTAAGGGCGCTGTCGCTAAAGCAAAGAGAAAAGTTACTCACTCCGCCCCTGGTGCTCTTGCAGGAGAGATTGGCAAGGATGTTTCTGGCGCAGCCGGTGATGCTGCCGCCGGAGCAGCAGGAATTGCAGCTAGAACTATTGGTGGCGCTTTTGGCATGGGTCAGGCAGGCAAGGCAGTTGCCGATGCTTTTGGTAAGGCTAGGGAACGACGAAAAGCAGACGACGCTGACCTCGGCGATAAAGTAGACAGAAATGTACAGTTTGATACTAAAGGAACAGATACCAGTAAAACTAGTACCGGCTTCTTGAAAGATGATCCAGAAGAAGACAAGGCTGAAGATGAGGACAAAAAATGAACGAGTTAAATAAAGATGTTTTAGTTGAAATGATCAAGAAACAGATCGATGAGATGTGCGGTGCTAACCCACCCATGCATTCACCTATGAAGAAACAGGATCACGAAGGGTCAATGGCTAAACAACAAATGTACAAAACTATGAATTATGCTCAAGAGCTTTATGATAATGTGCCAGAGGATGCAGAGCTACCAGCGTGGATCCAAAGTAAGATGACCAAGATCGCTGACTATATTGGTAGTGTTAAACATTATCTTGAATACGAATATAAGCACAGTCACGGTATGCACCATGAAGGCTTACAAGAACAAGATGAAATAGAAATGGCTGGCGGTACTGTTACTGTCGATGTCGATACCAAGGCACTAGCAGCCAAGATTCGTGGAATCTTACCAACAGAAGCACAGAAAGACAAAGAAACTATGGAGCAGCTTTTTTCAGATCTCAGATCACTAATGGATCAGCCTGCAACCGGAGAGTCCCCGGACCAACAGGGTCAATCACCTACACAATCTGCGCTTGATGCGTTCAAGCCAGCTAGTTAAAATAAATAAAATTTGACAATAAAGTGTTACTCATGTATCATTGGGTATGATCACAGTTAAAAAACAAAGAATCGTCACAGATATTCTTGGGACCCCAAGTCGTCAAAACCAAGAGTATCTCTACACCTCAATGTGTTGCGGGCACCACAAAAGAAAACTATCAGTTAACTTTGAAAAAAATGTGGCAAAATGTTGGGTCTGCGACTGGAGAACGAAGAATCTAAAGAGAATCGTTAGAAGGTGGGGTTCCAAAAGGCACCTAGACGCCTGGAAGGATTTAGAAGGTGACGCCCACTCGGGAGATCTTGATGACCTATTCGCTATCACGCTGGAACAAGAACAGCGAATTGATCTTCCTGAAGAGTTTAAGACACTTACAGGTGTACCAAACATTTTAGATAACAGAGCCCTTGCATATCTTCGGTCTAGAAGGATTACTCAAGAAGATATTCTCAGGTGGAAGATTGGTTATTGTGCAGTTGGTCAATACGAGAACAGAATAGTTATCCCAAGTTTTGGTGTTGAAGGTTACTGCAACTTTTTTACAGCAAGGTCATGGACTAAAGATAACTGGCCTCCTTACTTGAACGGACCGGGCAACAAAGATATTATATTCAATGATCTGTATGTAGACTGGACATCTGATGTATCTCTAGTGGAGGGTGTTTTTGATGCGATTGTTGCGGGACCAAATTCTATTCCACTTCTTGGATCTACCTTGAGAGAAGAGAGTAAATTATTCCAAAAACTAGCCTACAATGATACCCCGGTATATGTTGCTTTAGACCCAGACGCTGAAAAGAAGGCTTTACGACTTATCAAAGCTCTGTTACAATATGATTTGGAAGTATACAAAGTACCCATTGCTCCATATAACGATGTTGGTGAAATGACAAAACAAGAATACCAAGCGAGAAAAAAGGCTGCGGAGCCATTTGATTCTGACACATTTCTTTTGCGTGCTGCTTTAGCAATTTAAATAAGAGGATATTATGAGAATAGCGCATTTTGGGGACACCCATATCAAAAATCTGAAATACCATTATGAGTATCGTCAGGCATTTGAAGAAATCTACAAGACCCTGCGAGAGCAGAACGTAGACTATATCGTTCACTGTGGCGATTTGGCTCATACCAAGACACAACTCTCACCAGAATATTTTGAACTAGCCACAGACTTCTTAAAGAACTTGGCTGATATTGCTGAGACTCACATCATCCTGGGTAATCATGATGGCAATCTACGAAACGCTAGTCGGCAAGATGCTATCACTCCAATCGTGGAGGCACTTAATCATCCAAGCTTAATTCTTCACAAGTATTCGGGAGAGGTCCAGTTAGAGGATGAGTTGACTCTTAACGTTTTGTCAATCTTTGACGAAACCAATTGGCAAGACCCAACAGACCCTAACGCCATTAACATTGCTCTTTATCACGGAGCAATTAATAATAGTAAAACAGACATGGGCTGGATTATGGATCACGGCGACCACGACATCAAGGTGTTCGAGAAGTTTGATTACGCCATGTTGGGAGATATTCACAAGACTAACCAGACTCTCAACGAGAGTGGAACTATTCGCTATTGTGGTTCCACTATCCAGCAAAACCACGGTGAGACAAACGACAAGGGCTTTTTGATTTGGGATATCCATAGCAAGACTGACTTCTGTGTGGAGCATCATCTTGTTGAAAATGTCAAACCCTTTATGACAATTGAGATGACCGAGAAGGGTGATCTTCCTAACAAGTTGGACATCCCAGAGGGAGCACGGCTTCGTGTGGTAACTCACCATAAGGTGTCTCTAGACAAGATTCGTCGGGTGATGGACATTGCTAAGAGCCGTTTTAAGCCTGAAAGTCTATCTTTCGTGAATAAAGCGGGACTAAAAAGGGATAGTGTAAATGTTGATGATTTGGGCAACACAGAGAACCTACGAGATCCCGCAGTACAAGAGCGACTTATTCGTGAGTATTTAAAAGAATATGAACCAGACGATAAGACATTGGAGAAAGTCTTCCAACTGAACTCCAAGTATGACTCCCAGGTCAATGGCGAAGATGCTGGCTTACGAAACGTGGAGTGGTCCCTCAAAAGTATGCAATGGGACAACCTCTTCAACTACGGAGAAGGAAACACAATCAACTTTGATAAGTTGAACGGTGTTGTCGGAGTCTTTGGTAAAAACTACTCCGGTAAGAGTTCTGTGATTGATAGTGCGCTATATACGATTTATAACTCCATCAGCAAGAACAATCGTAAGAACCTGAACATTATCAATCAGAACAAGCAGGCTGGCTACGGTCGTGTTGAAATTGATATTGACGGCAAAGCCTACATCATTGAGAGAAAGTCAGAGAAATATAAAAAGAAACTCCATGGCGAAGAAACCGACGAAGCCAAGACTGATGTAGAATTCTCTATGATTGACCCGGCGACAGGTGAAGAAACAAGTATGAACTCTTTAGACCGTAATGGGACAGATAAAGCCATTCGTAAAATCTTTGGTTCAATTGATGATTTCTTGTTGACTAGCATGTCCAGCCAAATGGGTGCAATGACTTTCATCAACGAGGGTTCAACCAAACGCAAGGAGATCCTAGCCAAATTCTTAGACCTTGACCAGTTTGAGAAGAAGTTCCGAGCCTCCAAGAATGACAGCATTGAAACCCGTGCTCTGCTCAAAAAACTGGAAGATAATAATTTTGATGAAGAAATTACGCAACTTGTTGCTCAAATGTCCGATAATGAAAAGGACCGAGTGAAACAGGAGAGAAAGTGTTCAAAACTAACTACCGAGTTAGACACTATCTCTGAACGAGTAAGAGAAATCGATGGGCTTTTCGCATCTGTTCCGGTTGAGCTTATCAATATATCAAAAGAGACAACGAGACTTACGAGAGCGAAACAAGAACGCTCAGACTTTCATCTTAAATCAGCCCAGACTATAAGACAGAAGAAAGACATTCTGACTCAAGCGGAAGTATTAAAGAAACTTCTTGATGCTACGGACGCTGACACACTACGTTCTCAGATTGCTCGCTGCGAAGACCTACAAAAAGATCTTACCACTATTCAAAATCAGATCGCTATTGAAGAAAACAACAGAAATACCTATGAAAAGAAGCTCAGTGCTCTTGACGAAGTACCTTGCGGTCCTGAGTGTGGTCTCCGCAAATATATCAAAGACGCTTATGAAGCTAAGGAATTTCTTCAAGAGGTGAAGAAAACTCTGACTCTTTTGGGTCAGCGCCACAGAAATCTCACTGACATGTTGGAAGAGATGGATGTGGAAACACTGGAGAAAGAAAAGAAACTTTATAAAGATAGAGACAAAGAATATGCTGACCTTTCTACGGAGGGTACTAACCTTGACCTACTTTTGGCGCAAACTAAAAACAAAATCCACTTGCTTACTAATGAGATTGCTGGGATTGAAACTAGAATTGAAGTCTACGAGTTAAACAAGGACGCAATTGAAAACAGAGAAGAACTCATTCAGGAACAAGATGATCTCAAAGAAAATATTATTAAGATAAAGAGCAGTCTTTCTATCTGCGAAACAAAGATCCTAGACCTTGTAAAGCAACATGGTGGGATTGAAACACAGATTGCAAATATTAAATCCAAGAAGCAGGAACTTGAAGACCTACGGACAGAGTACGCTGCCTACGACTTGTTTATGCGCTGTACTCACCCTAATGGTATCAGTTATGATGTGGTGAAGCGGATGCTTCCCCTTATCAACGATGAGGTCAGCACAGTCCTGGCAAACGTTACCGACTTCGACATCTTCTTCGAGGCAGAAGGAAACAAACTAGACATCTTCATCAAGCATCCAAAGTACGAAGCACGACCTTTAGAGATGGCTTCTGGAGCAGAGAAAACGCTTGCAGCTATCGCCATTCGTATTGCCCTAACCAACGTCTCAACCCTACCAAAGTCAGACATTATGATCATGGACGAACCAGGCACAGCGTTGGACGCCGAAAACCTTGAAGGCTTCATGCGAGTGATGGAAATGATTAAGGGCTACTACAAGACTGTGCTTTTGATTACTCACTTGGATAGTCTCAAAGATATTGCCGATATGACCATTGACATTGAGCGTCAAGATGGTTATGCTTATGTTAGTCAATAATGTTTTTTCGTGCCCGCAGCCGTGTAGAAGGCCCCACGGCTGCGGGTCCCCCGCATAATGGAGAATAATAAACTACTTATTGTAAGAGGTGTTATAATGAACTACAAATTACTATTAACTTTACTTATATTTTCTGCGTGTAACGATCCCGTAGATAAGCCACTGCCAGCGTCAATTGATGCCGGCACAGATGTGCGAGATGTTGGAACAGATGCAGGAACCAGAGATACTGGTCCTGTGATCGCCACCCCAGAGCACTGCGAACCAGGTTCTCGTTTACCAGGCTGCCCTTGTGCTCCCACCGAAGAAGCGATTGACTGCTACGATGGCTCACGAGAATCTATGGGTGTGGGTATCTGCCATGCAGGCTCCCGCTATTGTATTGAATACACAGAAGGCTCCCAGTATTATGTCTGGAGTCGCTGTGAGGAACAGCAACTACCCAGGGCAACCGAGCGGTGTAACGGGTTAGACGATAACTGCGACGGACGAGTAGACGAAGGCGTCCTAAGTTCCTGCGGCAACTGCAATCCTCATTGTTATAATACAGGTCAGGGTCCAAGCAGCGGTGAACCTTTTGACGAACCCAATGACGACAACGGCTCAGGTGTTGGGTTAGATGAAGACGGCAATCTTATCCTTAACAGGAACGAGGTCCGCTTTGAATATCTTTGGGTAGCAAATGCCGGTGAAGGAACCATCTCAAAGGTAGA
>Ga0209337_1000768_pt1 | contig 25640 bp, 42 predicted proteins | sample LinPmetageLP53_FD_184044 | JGI IMG/M metagenome (GOLD analysis project Ga0209337, IMG submission 184044) | Marine viral communities from the Pacific Ocean - LP-53 (SPAdes) (version 2) | ecosystem: Environmental > Aquatic > Marine > Oceanic | place: Pacific Ocean | collected 2010-02-08 | reverse complement strand
CTAAAACAAAAACCCCCTACTGATTTCTCAGTAGAGGGTCGTTCATAGTATCTCTACTATTCGTTTGCAAGTTTCTGAAAATAATCCATAGTATCACTTTCATCATCTTGTGTTACAGACGGAGCTGCAACTGGAGTAGTATCAACTGATGGAGATGCTACAGGAGCAGATTCCATAATCTCAGCTGCACTTCCTACCTTAGTAGTTCCAGCAAGAACCATATCCAAACGAGTTTTCAACTCATCATATGACTTGAAGTTAGTAGAAGCAGTAAACTCTGATAGAGCATGTTCCTTCTTCCATACTGCTTCAATGTCATCGTCATTGTCAAACAATGCTGATGGTGCTTCAAACTCTGACTTGTCATAGTTCCAATAACCGTCTACCTTGCGAAGTTTTAACTTAAAGTTAGCACCTTGCCAGAAGTCAAAAGGATTTATAGCACTTTCATCTTCAAATGCAGGTTGCATGGTTTCCATAATCTTGTCAAAGATTTTCTTACCAAAGCGATAAAGGAATACATTACCTTCATTCTCAGGATTTGCACTGTCCTTGACAACGTAAATATTAGAGAAGTATTGCAACTTACGTTTTTGTCTACGAGCAATCTCTTTATCAGACTCTACACCAGAATTCCAATGTTCTGAGTTTAATTCTGATACAGGGTCATTCTGACCGAGTGTGGTAAGAGAGTTCTCAATATACCATTGACCAGTTGGGCCTTGAAATGCGTGATTCCAGACCTTTGCCCATGGCATATCTTCACCTTCGACCGCAGGAAGAAAACGAATAATAGCAAAACCATTACCAGTTTTATCCATTACAGGCTTCCAGATTCTTTCGTCTTTGTAAGACTTCTTCTCTTGTGGTGCGTTTTCCTCTTTGACTGCTCCAAGCAGTTTGTCTAAAGAATTAGACTTCTTGAGTGAACTTAACGACATATTTTTCTCCTTATGTTAATATATGTTTTCGTATGTTAATGTAGTATTATATACAGTTTTATAGGGAAAGTCAAGTATCTTCTTGAACAAACCTTATCCTATATATACTTTTGTCATCTTGTCTAAAATTGACAAGAGCATTCCACGAAAGTCCAATCCGTTCTTTATCAAGATCGTTTGGTATATGACCATGATAGAGTTGAGATTGAAAGACAATCATAGAATCTTGTGTGCAAGGAAACGACAGCTTAGAAGCTGTGTTTGGGTTTCCCTGCTTGTAGTGTTCAGTAAGAGATATAAATGGCACACCGTCATACTTTGACCTGTGAAATTGAAGTGGTGGGTGTCCGTCCTCTGACCTTAAATAATATGTTCCACTAATGATTGAGTTAGAGTGATTGTGTATTCCTTGTTCACCACCCTTACCACTAATGTTTAACCAACTCTCTGAAAAGAAAAACTCCTCGTATTCTAAACCAAGTTCGTTGTCTAGGTAATCTTTAGCTTGCATTTCAATCCATGTTGCAATATCTTTCATTGCTGGGTTAAGCAATATATTTAAATATTTTTCCGTTCTTAGTTTTGTTGAACCTTTAAATGTTTCATATGAAAATTGATTTAGATCAATAGTTTCCATAAATGGTATTGGACTATTATACTGTTTTACAACCCCTGTTGGAAATATAGGAACTCCACTCATGTTATTTTTAATTCCTCACACAATTCATCTTTAGTAATATATATTATGTTTTTTAAATGGAATGCATCTGCTAACGTCTTACCTTCTTCTGTTGCACCAACCCAATAAAAAGTAGTATTAGAGAAATCAGTAAAAACTCTTTTTAATTGCATACCCCAATTTACTGAACTAAATCCTTTTGCGTTTGCTGGAAGATAGTTGTCTGTACCCTTGTACATATTATTTAGTGGTTTCTCATATGTCGATAGATCATATCCAATCATATACACTTCATCTGATTTAATAGGAAATCTTCCTAATGTTTCGTGCATAGGTGGATCACATGCTAAATGTAATGCCGCATTGCCCGCAGACCAACTACGCAAATAATCTCCAACAGGACAGATTCTTTCATTACCAGTAACGTAAGTAATCCAAACACCAGAGTCCTTTTCCATTTTCATACGAAGGTCTTCCATATCTAAATCTGGATTCATATGCATAGCTGTATCAATCTTTTCTTGCAAGGTAGCAGGGTCTTTACCTGAGATGACACACTTGTCAGTTTTATCTCCACTGTAATGAATAAAAGAATCAGGTATCTTATATCCCATGAACATTGTGTCTGCTACAAAGTCTGGAACAGTAGACCAGTTTGTAAACCAACATTTATTTTCAAGTGGATATTTAGATTTAACAATTTCCTGTTGTATTCCATAATCAACTGCAACAAGATTGTCTACTATACCATCACGATAAATTGCATTACAACCCCACGTTTTAACTTCGTCCAAACCAATATTGTTTTTACTTGGGTCAAACCATGAACGTGATTCACCATTACCAATAACTAAAGATTTCATGTTCTTAAATGCTCCCAGCTGACAGGAAATAAATCCTTTGCAACTTCATCAATTTTATTTGCAACTATTCGTGTTTCATATTGTGCGTCTGGTTTACATCTTAAATTACAAACCCTTGCAAACGCATAGAGTGTTCCAGACCAATACCATTCTGTAAACATAGATTGAGGTAAAACCATTCTTGCTTGTTCTGGTGCAATGCCACCCTCAATTAGTATATCATAAGCATCAAGTGCTTTTGTGACAGCTTTTCTGTACAAAGAACTAACTCTAATATCTTCATCATCAGGATAAATATCTTTAATCCATTCTATAGTTCTTTCTTCATCAGAACCTTGTTTCTTATCTGTTGCAGCTGCACGCCACACATCTGGATAATAAATTGATGGGTCATCACTGACATATCGTCTAGACACTTCGTTCCACGTTAAACCAATTTGATGTTTGACTAATTGTCTTGCAACAAACACAGGAGCTTTGATTCTAAACTGCATTGATGCATGACCGAATGGACTCCAATGATTATGTTTTGCAAGATAACCTATAAGTCGTTCATCACCATAATTAAGAAGACCTTCAACTTGACCACCAGTAAATCCCCTATCCCATTCGGATTCCTTATCAAAAGATACACGAGCAGCATTAACAATAGTCAAGTCACTTCCCATGTGGTCTTTAAGTAATACTTCTATATCCAATTGTATATCCCCCAAATAGATGCACCAAGATAGAATAGCTCCATCAACATTCGTGGAGTATCTTTATCTAATCTTGCAAAGTTTGCCCAAAATGCACAGGCGACCACAGACAATGACCAACCTACCCACTGAGAAGCAACACTTCCTGATGCAAGAAACATTACAGCTAAAAGTGCGATTGTAAGTGCAAACCACCGCATCTTACTATTAGGCAATTTTCTATTTGGTGCAATTAGTGTTAATGTTAATACTTTAGTACCCATTATATATCCTTTAAAATTGGTGCCGATACAAGGAATCGAACCTCAAACTGATGCTTACAAGGCAACTGTTATACCGTTTAACTATACCGGCGACAAAAGTGGTGGAGTTAGAGGGAATCGAACCCACGACCTTCTGGATGCAAACCAGACGCTCTCCCAACTGAGCTATAACCCCACATGATTGTTTAACGTGATTCTCTTTTATTGTTAAACCTTGAGTTTGTATTGCGACCTTGTGGATTGAATCCTTTTGGCCATGATGGTTGTCGAGTTGCAAGTCTCTTGACTCTCTCTGACAATTCTGAATTGTTTTTAGTTAATTCAGCACAATCAAATTCCAACTCTTTAACTCGTATAACGAGTTTCTTATTTTCTGCTTCAACAACGTCAAGCATCCTTATTGCGTTCTGTTCCTGTTCGAATTCTTTTTCGCTCATTTCAGATACAACATTTCCTAAATCCATTTTAATTAGACTCCTCTATTAGATTTAATAACTGTATTCTATACTTATTCTTGTCCAAAGTCAAGAACCTTTTGTAATTATTCATCATATTTTTAATGTCTTGCCATATGTAATCCTCAGATAGTTTTTTGTTCCATGTTTTACTAAAATCAACCAACTCGTCAAGAATGATAAGAGTTTCTAATGATATTCTTTTTCCAAGATACTCTTTTAATAATATAGGGTGTTCGTTATCTTCAATGAAAAAAATAGGATTGAAGTTTTTAATAAAAGGCATAATCTCTAATGTGAATTGATCGTAAAAGTTAGCTCTTTTACTTTTCCACTCTTCATAGTTTTCATCATTAAAATTTGATACATAACCTTTACTGTCTTTAATAAAATTAGAGACAAAATAATTTTTTATGTTTTCTTCGGTTTTATATTTTCGTGAGATTTTGACAAAGAAATATCTATCCTTTCTCTTGTAGAAAGAATCTCGTTTGATACGAGTTTTGCCTTTGTAAGTAACAAAGTCATAATCAGTTTTACCAAAGTGTGCTTTCATTGCACAGTACATAAGATACACATCAATTGCTTCCATTAAAAACTTTCTATACTGGTAACTGAGCTCTTCTTGGCAGAAAATTTAAGTCACGAGCATTCGCTTCAATTTTTTCTTTTAGACCTTTGGAAACAAGAGAACCAACTGAGTCTGGTTCAATACCTTCTTTATCACAGTACCAAAGAATAGCATCCATATGAGTAATGTTCTTTTCTTTAGCAATAATTTCTATTGCGTTCGTAAATGTTTTCGATGTTGTGAAAACTGCCATAGTATATATTTTCCTGTAATCATTATAAAAAGTGGTAGGTTATTCTGTTGCTAAGAAACCTACCGAAACTCCGAGTAACTATGCGGCTAGCGCATAATCCTCAAGTGCAAAGTTATCATCATTTGCATTTAGCTGTTTTGACCTATAACGGAATCACCCGACAATTCTCCACTCACCTACATCTGCCTGTCGATCCTATTCAACCCCCCTAAGCACACTCACCGAATGTGTTTAGGTGGAGTTGGGGGGAATCGCACCCCCGTCCAGATCAGCTCTCAACTCGCATCAACAAATTGTACTTATATTTATATAGTATCATAATAACACTAAAAAGTCAAGTACTTAAATAATAAGTCCTGATGTCATTTTTGTGTACGCAGATTCAATCTCACTGTTTGATGGTGTCATTAAAATAATACCACCAGAATAAAAAGTTACACTTTCTGGATTTTCTTGGCCAGTCAGGCATACTCCACGAGCAAACCCCATTTGTTTATCTTCTGCATGAACAATCATTTTGGGGTCTTTTAGTGTTACATAGCTACTTGATTGACTTTGAAGTTTTCCAACAAATTCACCAGCTGGTGTTACTACTGATACAAGTGTGTTTATTTCGATCATATTGTTTTCCTAATATTTTGATTATTCCATTCTTCGACTGTTTCTACAAGAGTGTTAAGATAGTCGTGTTTTTGTTTGATGAATTCTTGAACAGTTCCATCTTCTGTTACCACTAAAATAACTACCTGAGAAATATCTACTCCTGTACGTTCTTTATACATTTCAGCATACGCAGAACCTTGAATGTAATAACTTTCATTATACTTATCGATTCGTTCTTTAGTTGATGTTTTAAAATCTATAATAGACGGCACACCTTTGTATTCTGCAATACAATCAACTCTGCCTGCTACTTTATACTTGTCACTATACAAACCAGCTTCTTGAGCATATATGTTGTCTATGTAAGCTAACGCATTATCTCGCAATTCGCTGAATAGACAATACGGTAAGAAATGTTTCTTGTGTTTTTCCCAATCCATAGGCGAATTAAATGCAACATTGTTTAGATAGTCCTCACACATATGATGAACTTTAGTACCACGATTTGCGGCTGTTCTTGATATGTGATTAGCAACATCGTTACCTACACGTTTACGCCATTGTGCTAGTCCTTTCTTATTACGAACTGATAGAACAGTTGTAATTGATGGGTATTTGTTACCCTCTGGTGTTTTGTATAGACGTATGCCGTCTGTATTTGTTGCGGTTATAGGTTGCAACTCCACTGGTTCATGATTATACATTATTATATTGCTCTCATTCTCTCCACTAATCTATTTGCTCGGTTGGTTACTTGTCGATACCATCTGCTGTCTACCATCTCGTCAGCAGCTGCGTTCCAATCTTTTGCGTCCACACCACGTTTCATTCCTTTAAATTTACTCAAACGAGTTCTACCCATATTGAACATCATGTTCGCAATTATCTGTTGAACTTCTTCTGGTAAATCGTAAAAATCTGGATATAAAGTAATGCAGTCTATCAATACTGATTCACAATCTAATTTAAAGACTTCGACAACTCTGGACTCACTGACGGTTGTGCCAACTGGACGACCGTATTCGGGATCGGTTTCCAATACCAAATGGCCCACGCCAAAAGTAGCGTAACCAAGATGATCATTATATATTTCATATTTGACTCCTTCGTCAATTTCTAACTGTCTTCTAAGAGACTCTAAATTCATTTTTCAAACCTTTTGTTAAATGCTTTACATTCAAAGATACACCAACCCCAAAGAGTTAATATTATTCCCATCATAACCCAAAAAAATGTTCCCATCACTCAGGCACTGAATCACAACATGTGCAGGGTTTGTCTTCTGTGCATTCGCATGGGTCACATTGACAAAGTGGATTGTTACAATTTATTTCTAACATAGGATATATTCCTTTCTTGTATGGTTTATTCTCAGTATACCATTTATATGGTTTACTCACTTCCAAAACCAAGTCTAATTTTATTAATGAGATAGCTCCGAACAAATCCTGACCGAACAATATCTCCAATAGTAAATTCTACACAATTAAATTCTTCCATCTCATCTAGTATTCTAAAGAAATCGTGTAGACCATTTCTTTCGTTTTGTTTTTGTAAATCTGACTGATCAAAATCACCACAGAATACAATCTTTGCATCTTGGCCAATTCTGGTCGTGATAGTATCCAGCTCATGAAAATTCATATTCTGACACTCATCTACTATAACAATTGCATTGTCCATTGTCAACCCCCTTAGAAAAGAAGTTGATAAAAAGTGTAACGAACTCTGACCTTTTAACCTATCGTATAGATTGTTAAATGCTTGTTCGTTAGGTTGTTCGAACATAAACTGCACCATGTTCTGATATGGTATCTGATACAATGCAGACTTATCATCTTCATCGCCTGGCAAAAATCCAATCTCTCTTGTTGGTATAAGTGAACGAACCAATACAACTCTTTCGTATGGTGTCTGCAAATCCATCACATCTTGCAATGCGAGATACATTGCACAGAATGTTTTACCTGTACCAGCAGCTCCATAAAGAAATTGGTTTTGACCTTTCTTCCAAGATTCAAAAACAATTTTCTGGTTGTCTGTAATGGGTTTTATTGTTACAAGATTGCTAGCGTTTATTTCTTTAGTTTTTTTTGTACTTGCCATTTTATATCCTAATTAAAAAGATGAGGGAGGCCGACAATCGTTGCAAGTTCGGCAAGAGGGTATCGACCCCCCTCTGGTGCATAGGCGGATTGACTTCCAAGCTTCCATAACGCCGTGCGTCTGTGCTGAAGTGTGATTTCTCGCCTGCACCATTACTATTTATAATCTATTTTGTTAACCTGTTAAGAACACCATGTTTTTTGAGAACTTCTCTTGTTTTAACATCTTTAATTGATTTAGTTGAACCACCATATCTATCTGCAAGTGGAGAGCCAGGATTTGAATGTGCAATCTGTTCTAACCTTTCATTCATACCACCATCAATCTTTTTTGCTGTTGCACTGATATGGTCACCAACAAAAGCCACTAGCACTGGTCTTTGTTTAATATGGGGGTTATCTAATTTATATTGATCAAGTTCAGAAATTTTCATGAATCCTTCAAATTCTTCTTCAGTCTTTTCATTATAAAAATTATATGTTGGCATTAAAGTCAATCTCCGATTGTGATTCTTTTATTAATTTCTTTAAATTATTATTTTCACTAGATAATTCTTTTATTCGAATGTAAGCATTGTACAGCTGTAATTGCATACTTGCTACTTCTTTTTGCCAAACCTCTTCATACTTCATTATTGAACCACTCTGGTATTGCTCTACTTTTCCATTTTGCAAAGCTTGATTTTTCTAGTATATAGTAATTTTGATACGCAAGAACGGCATCGTTACCTTTACAATAATCAGGCATACACTGAGGTGGATCAATAAAATCATTGTGAGGAATGTTTGTTGGCAAATCCTTGAGAAAATTTATATAACCTTCACACGCATGTTCTTTACCATAACGATGTGTATATTCTGCAAGTAGTTTAATCCACAAAGAATATATCCATTTGTAATTTGTTTTAGATTTCCGAACCCATAGGTTTGAAGGGTGATTGACATGTGATGCTTTCATTAGACTATCTTCCATTACTTTGTCTTCTAATTTCCAGCGTTTAATCTTTCTCCCATTCTTGGTTAGACCATAATATTGAGCACCGTCAAGTACACGATGAGCTGTTGACATAAGTTGAGCATACTCAATCACCATTTTACAAACATGTTTATCACAGTGCATTTGAGCTGCAATCTTAGGGTTGTTATCTAAATAAAATATATTCATTACTTCACTTTTTTATCATTTAATAGTAACATTCTACCAAGCTTTTCATCATTTGTCAATACCCTTTCTGTTTCAATCATATCAATAATTAAAGTGGTAATGCCAACTTCCTTATCTAATTCACGAATCTTTCGTTCTAAGTTTATAAGAGTTTCCCTGTAGTAGTCTATCTCTTGTTGTTTACGAAATCTTTGCTCAATTAAATCTGCTAATGATATTATATTTTCGGACATCCTAAATTATCCATTTGCAGGGCCTGGCATTTGATGATAAACTGCATGGTCGTCTACCATGTATTCATCAGTCCAGTTGAAAGCTTCCTTAACAACATTTGCTGATAAGCCTTTATATGCTTGATGCAATAGCCCATCTTTGGCTGCGATAAGAACATCTGCTTCAGTATCATGTAAACCCTCAAGCAATTGAACAAACATTGATTCTCTTTTCATTTGACTAAGCTTAGGATTTCCACCCTCTATGTAATGATATAGTTTCCTACACTCATATGAAAGAACGCTGTGTTCTGTACCAGCAGGTGCTTCATTTCTTTTAAAAGGAACTTCTCCATCTGGTAATGCCCATGTGACTTTAGGATCAAATGATGACTTGACAACCATTCTTAATGCTGGACTGTCATACTCTTTTAATAGAGCAACCTTGTTTTGTTTTGTTTTTGCTTTAGACACTTTGTCTAAAATTTCTGATATTAATAAATCCATTCTAAAATTCTCCTATAGATTCAGTTAGAGTTTTTAACCTCGTTTTAATAAAATAGTTCAGTAGTTTACTACGGTCATTAACTGGTGCTTCCTTATATATATGTAGTATCTCAGATGACAATTCTTTTGGACAACATGTTAAATCAATCAAGTTTTTATTTCTTTGATAGTTTCGTTTCACTTCATCATTAGGCAAAACATCATCAATGTTATTGTCAATCCAAGATGAAATCTTTTTAGCACCTAACGGCCGTTGTCTCAATCCATCAGTGAATGTATTATCTGGAGACAGCACGTTAGGTATGCCGTCACTGGTATCACCCTTGAAGATATGTTCTTGAAGATATGTAACAGGATTCATTCCACCTACCATTTTTTTAGTAATCGGACTATACTGTTTTACATTAGGATATTTTTGCAGTTGAATAAAATCTTTATCACCAGACAATATCATAACTTCATCAGAAGATTCTGCACTAAGAACGCCAATGATATCATCAGCCTCTGCACCATATACCTCTAGAAATTTATAGGGCATATTCTCTGAGAATTCTTTTTTGATTTTATTAAGACAACCAAAGATAGCATCCCAATCATGGTTTGATTTTTTTCTGGTAGTTTTCCGAGAAGCTTTGTACTCTGGATAATAGTCACGCCTCCAATAATGTTTGGAATCATAACACAACACCAACTCTCCAAATTCAGATTTGAATCGAGTGCGATACATGCGTAACGAATTTAAAATCATATGACGAACCATGCTGTCATCTGGTTTAGTTTCCTTAGTCATATGCAAATGCATCATAACATTTGCGACTGAAATTTGGCTCATATCAACTAAAATCATTCTTCATCATCCGAAAATATTTTGCTGGCTTGCAATAAAACTTCCAAGTCAACTTCTGTGTGCCTAGCTCCATCAGGATCAGTAATGACTTCAACAAAGGTATCTACAATATATTGTGTTGGATATTCTAAACCCATTCCTCTAAATACCATACCCTTTGCAAACTCAATTATGATACCAACATCATGTGAAAAAGTTTCATTTGATACATCAATACCATTATCATTAGACATTTGAATCATATGAACAATTAACTCTTGAGTCAAATCCTCAGCAAATTCTTTTTTTATTTCAAGTTCTGCTTCGATTTCAGATGGGAGTTTTATGCTCCGTTTTTTCCACGGCCCCTCAATAACTTCTCCACTTTTAAATTCTTCTTCCAAAAAACTATCCCTCCAATTCCATTTCAGTTGTCCACACACAACCCAAATCAGGATAATATATATTTGGAGTGCGGTTTGGTTGACCTTTTTTTGGCCCATACCAATAATAAGATAATGCAACACAACTTTGTCTTATCTTGCCCTGTTGATGTTCACCATAAAACATATCTACCCAATCACCATTCTTTAGATAACTTTGCATGTTGCGAATATATCCTTCATGGTTAGCAAGTCTTGATTCCGAACCTTTAATTTTCTGACGGACTGATGCCCGAGCAACCTTCACAAGATCCTTTTGTGTCTTAATCCACAACTTGACTTTATCAGGATGCAATTGATGGTCTTCATTTAAGTCACGTAAACTTTCATGTATATTAGTTTGACCATAATCAGGATTCTTTGCAGCTCTTATTGCTCTTGCTTTTGCAAGACGTTCAACTGCTGCAGCCTTCTGTTCATCAGTCATAGGTTTTCGTGGTTTACGAAACTTCTTTCTTACAGGGGCTTCCCATTTACTGTTGTCCGTAGTAGCATTTATTTTCTTTCGTACCATGATTTATCCTTTTGCTAAATATTGAAAAATACCATTTAGAAAAATTGCAACCGCAACTGCATTTACAATTATCAATGCTCGATCATTCCAAATGACTGAAACAACTAACCAACCAGCAACACCAATGCATTGTAAATACATGTTGTAGGGATACATGTTGTTAGTGGTCATAACCATTGCAATAATAAGCACTATCGAAGATGCCCATTTCATATACCAAACAAATGGTTGCTGAAATTTCAGTGGTGTTGAGGTTTTAGAAACATTTTCATATTCTTTCAATTCAACAATTTCTACTTTTTCTTCAGTCATCTTCCAATGTCCTTTATACTTTCTTTAGTTATTACTTGGTATGCACCTTTATTATAAGCTGGTGCGATTGTATAATTAGATGACACTTTTAATTGTTCCGTATTATCTTTCTTTGAACAACTATCTATACCACCAGTAGAATTGAGACTAGGTATATACTTTGTCTCTCTGCGATACACATCATGACCTTTCCATTCTACAAACTTCTTAGGTTTCTTTTTGAGCTGGTCAGGGTGACACCCTTGTTTACGAAGATAGTCCTCACGCTCAGCAAGAGCAGCAAGAATTCTTTTGTTTTTGATAGGTTTCTTTTTAGTTTTTGTATTATTAGTTGTATAATATACAGGCATCATATGCATAGTCATAATATAAATTTACCATAAATTAGTGAAGAATGTCAAGTACCTTTAGTGTGGTTTGCAATAATTTCCGAGATTTTAACTAATTCTTTTTCGCCGCTTGAATCTAATTTGCACTTAATAAAACCATCTTCTTCCATTCTATCAAGAAGTATGCTAACAATATTTTCAGCAGCAATATTATTGCGAAAATATCTCCCAACTGCAAATGCAATACCTATGCAACTTGTAGCTATAATAGTGTGTGTAAGTGCGTCCATAATAGTATTTATGCAGCTATTGATTTGAGTGCGTAATTCTCTTTTATTCTCGTTGCCCGTTCCATGCTTCGAACCATTTCCCAATCACACTCTTCTTTATAGTCTTTCAAGTCACGATGCAACAGAGAGTAGTATTTGATTTTGTATTCACTCAAATCAGTCTCTTCATTTTTGACTAGGATTTCAGTAATGTCATCACACCACATTCTATAAGTATCCATTGCATCACTTGGTAAAAGGTCAGCAACTCGTTCAACGCTATACAATCGAACCCATTTATCAAGAGTTATTGTATCAGCAACAACATCATACATTTTGTCAAACATTTTAACTTTATTAATGGAAACAACATTCATAGTTTTTATCTCTTTTTTCATCTTATATAATCATTATAAGGGTTGGGGCAGGATTTGTCAAGCGTTTGTTGAGCATTAGTAGTTATAAGATTCTTCTAAATATGCTTTTATTACATCTCGATCTACGAATTCAAGCCTTTTTTCACAAAAAGACATTACATCGTCAAGACACAGACATTCTTCTACAACTGCCGCATCTACCGCTTCTTCCATTTCAATCAACCAATTTGCAATCTTACTCATTTATTCACCTCTTTTTTTATCTTATATAATCATTATAAGGGTTAAGGCAGGATTTGTCAAGCATTATCGCTGGTCGTAAGTCATTGATTTTTATAGAGGTTTGTAAATAGTTACCAATTCGTCCTTGCCTTTGACCTTAATTTTGTCCAATTCGACACCTTTTAGGTCATCTGGTAACTGTTCTTGAGTATATGATGAGTAAATTGTGTTGACAATACTACCATCTTCCTTGTGATAATTGCGAGTTGAGGCCTCTAGTCTGGCTGCAAGATTGACAGCATCACCAATAACTGAATAGTCAAATCTGGTGGTACTACCCATATTACCCACAATACACGTTCCTGTGTTGACGCCACTACCGATATTAATCTCTGGTAGTCCTTTCTCCTTCCATGCAGCTTTTAGGTTCTCAGTCTCCACTGCACACTCCATAGAGGTACGAACTGCGAGTTCTGCATGGTTTTCACAATCTAATGGTGCGTTCCAAAATGCCATGATGCAATCACCCATATATTTGTCTACCGTTCCCCCATTATCCAAAACTATCTTGGTCATGCGGTCTAGGTAGTCATTGATACATTCAACCAATCCTTCTGGATCATCATTGTTCTTGTAATATTCTGATATGGGCGTGAACCCAACAATGTCCATAAAGAGGAAACTCATTTCTCTACGTTCACCACCAAGTTTCAATGCTTCTGGATTTTTCTGTAAAATTGCAACCTGTCTTGGATCAAGGTAATGTTCAAACTGTTTCTTAATCTGTTGACGCAATCTAAATTCTTCCATGAACCGTAGGAAAGCTGCAATCGACCAAACCACAAACATAGTGAGAATAGGATAAGACCAATCTATTAGATAACTGTATTCAGTAAACAGGTATGAACTACCATAGTAAGACCCTGCAAGGAACAAAGGTAACAGTACTGCACCGAAATACCAGTTTAGTGTTAACACCACCGCAGTTAGTATCAATGATAGCACTAAAGTAACTGACAGTTCTGCTAAGTCCGTCCAGAACGGCCTTGTGATGTTTCTTCCTGTCATCATGGTTGTTATAGATGCAGCTATCAAATCATGACTTTGAATAACTCCCACTGGAGTTGCAACTGGATTATCAATACCAGAAGCAGTTGGTGAAAGAATAACAATCTTCCCTGCAAAATTCAACTCACCAAACAATTCTTCTTCTGTTAATTTGTTTAGTGAATAGGTTTTTGTTTTCCATTTGAAATCAATCCACACCGCACCATTCGCATCAGTCATTATCTTTTTGTATTTTGGTATGCGTAGTGCTTCGATACCACCCTGACCAATTTTCATTTGGTAACTGACATCTCCAGCTGCTGTTCTTAGTATTTCCATAGACAACGATGGGTATAGTTGTCCATCTATTTGAATCACCAAAGGCATTCTACGAACCACACCATCACCCTCTGGTGCAATCAACATCATACCAACACCTATTGCTGATTTTGCAAATGACTCTATTGGCCCAACTGCACCTTCATAGTTGTATACCCACGGCTGCCATGCCGCACCTATCGTTGCAACACCTCTGGGGACAGGATTACCTTTGGTTTGATTTGCTGGTATTTGACCTATGATGGTGGGAGTCTTTTTCAACATCTCATCAAATTGTTGATCACCACCCATTCTATCTGCATCTGCAAACAATATAGGCACTACAACAATTGCAGCTCCCATACGATATAATTCTTCTATGTCTTTTGCTAATTCATTTCTAGGCCACGGCCATTGACCACGTTCTCTTATGGAATCATTATCTATTTCTACAGTTATAATTTTATCTGTGATTGTTTCTTGTTGCGTTCTTTGGTGTTGGTCTAATGCTTTCATTCGCACCATATCTAAAAACCACGGATCTACAAAACGTATAACGCAAAACATTATAATAACTAGAATAGAGACAGCCCATTTTTTCACTTCAATTTCCTTGTGTTAATGATACTCCACAACCACCAGAAGTTTGGCAGTTCTGTGTAAGAGAATACGATTGGTTTGTGCTACCCTGTTGAACCAAATCTAAATTTGTATGATATGTTCCAGTTAAATCTATTGTCGCAGTATGATTCCCATCACCCTTTTGCATAAGCTCTTGTTCACCACCATCTGTTCTTATCGTCATATTTAGGGTCTTATTACCGTTTCCTTTTTGAGTAATAAAGGTATCATTATTTTCTCCACCGTATGTGTATAGTTTGACAGAGTGGTCTGCATTGTTTTCTCCAGTTTCTTGACCAATTTTGATGGCGTTGCCACCAGAGTGTAAATCTAGATTTATCGTATGGCCACCATACTCTGAGTTGGGTGTAGAACCAGAACACGTTGTATCAGAACTGCTATCAAAAGTTGCACCCTGACACACATGAACATTGTTGTCATTACTTTGTATGTGAAACCCAACTCTGTTTGAATCAGAACCAGTGGTATTATTTTGTTCAATCTTTATGTTGTTATTTGTACCATCTAAATCACCACCCCAATTTCTACCCGACCCCCAATAGGAAATCCAACTCACTGTGTTGTTGTTTCCTTTTTGATCAATATCAAGTGTATTGTCATCGTGAGCCATAGTTAAGTTTACAGCATTGTTGTTGCCGTCTTGATTGACAGTTATCGTGGTATCATCACTGGTAGTAATTTGTTCTATGAATACACTGTTGCCAGCGTATGCAATACTACTCAGACTGTGAAATAACAATATTGTTAGTAATTTGATCATCTGTTGTGAATTCTGGTATAGGAATTCCCCCCTGTGTTAACGCTATTTGATAACCCCAATCTGCATTTAATCTTAAATGAATATTACTTGCTCCAACATGACGAACTATTTCAAGACGAGAACCATCACGAAGAGTATTGATCTGTGTTTTTTTATTGAAACCACTTGTTCGGCCGTCTACCATTTCTGCACTTGCGGTCAGTGCAATCAGTTGGTCTAATACGTTCATTAATAAATCTACATCTAAAGGATTGATGTCTAATTCTGTGAATGCTAATGCTTCTTCGTCAAGTTGATTCTTTTCTAGTTCTCTAAATTCAAGATAATCAATGTCTAATAAATTTATTACATTTGTAGAAGATTTGGTTAATGCAATAAGTTTTTCTTTTGGCGGTTTAATGATTAGTAAGTTATTAATTTGGTCTAAAGACAAATCAAGTATGATTGGTTTTGACGGATTAGATTCTCCGTTTACAACCAGTGTAGATTGAAATGCTTGGTTGAGCATAACTTGGCCAACATCACTTTCTACTGAAATTTTACCTACTGTGCCGTCTGCATTGGGAAGTAGAATAATCAAAGACTTTCCGACTTCATCAACGGTCATGCTGAACGCAGTTCCAAGAACACCTATTCGTGCAGTTGGAGTACGGATATCAACATTCTGAGCATTTAGTTTTGCAATGTTACCACTTGCATATCTAACTGTTCCCAATGCAACATTCATTACAAGTTTAGACCCACCCTTATTATTTGGGTCATACACAAAATCATCTATTACCAATGAACTGTGTGGGCTTATTGCTACATTTGTATCATCTACAAATTTTATTCCAATGTCACCATTTCCTGTACGGACATTATCTTTAAATTCAATACCAGAGTTTTTCTTGAGAACAAGTTTATTCTTTGCCCTCTCTACTGAGGCATTACCTTTTTGTTTTACTACATTACCAATGGTTTCCGATGAAGCAACATTGCTAATCGCCATCAAAAGTGCAAAACTAATCGTCCATAGTGACTGTAACATTATGCCCCGACCCAACTGTTGTCATCTGAACAGTACCATCATACGCACCCCCTTGTGTAAAAGAGAATGTTCCAGATGCTCCTGTATGATGCAAAGTTGTATCTTGGTCAGCTGCACCAGTATGTGTTGAAGTTACCGTGTTGGAGGCACCAATTAAAGTGATACTTGTTATTTTTTTGTCTGAGCCAACCATTGATGCAGTACTGTTTTCACTGATGGTAACGGTATTGCTATCGCCAGTTGCAGTTAAATCAATATCTGCATCATCAGTTGATGCACTATTACCTACGTTAACAGTGGTCGTATTTGAATTGCCCGTAAGCGTTTGAATAATGCTGTTGTCAGCAGATGCTGAGTTTGAACCAACTGATACAGTAGATGTATTATTGTTACCAGCTTGTCTAAGAGTAAACTCCTGTGTTGCACCAACTACTGATGCTGCAATTGTGTTAGTGCTACCAATCTGATCAATGTCTAGTGTTTGGTTATCACCTGTTAAAGTAACTGCCGTAGTAGAATCACCAAATTTATTGGTCTGTCCATCTTGATTGATGTTTGCAGTAAGACTTGCGCCTGACTGTGTAATGTATACATCGCTCGCATAACCCACACTCATCATAACAAAGTAAGCGAGAATTGTAAGTATGCTAGTTTTCATTTAATTGTCTCCTTTACCTTTTATATTTCCAATATTTTTTATCTATTCCTTCTTCAATTACTAAAACGACTGCTTGTTCAATTGCTTTGCGAACAGCATAAGTTGTCGATTCATTTTTAGCAGAACCTCCTTCGATTTCTACTAACTTAGTACCCATGTCAACAAATTTAAATACATTCATACCTATTTTTGTACTTAATATAGTTTTTTGCGAACTGACCGCAATTAATACTTCACCAGTTTGTACAGATATTATTCGTAGACTGACAGATACCATGTCTCTACGATATTCATCATGAATACCTATACCCAAAGCCCTCGCACCAATACCACCTGTTTCGATATTAGTATCATATCCAACAACTCCACCTGCGGCTAAAACGCCAGCAAATAATAAAGGAGGCGCTTGTTGTGCATTGTCTCCCTCATAAGTTGACCTTGTATTCCTTATTATTTGTCGTTCTTTTAATAAGTTATCAAGTTGCATTCTTTCAACAACGGTAAACCATTGTCCCTTTCCAGCATTTTTAAATGCTTGTACTAACCATGTTCCTGCTCCCTGTGTTATTGCTGTACTTAGGGAAGCAAGATTGTCAGCAGGCTTTCGTTGGCCTGTTTGATCATTAAACGCATAGATAGCTACCTCAACCTTTCTCTCAGGAGGTCTAATTTTTTCTAACTTGCTCACCATCGGCAAAGTTGTAGAGGTTGAAAAATCTCTGCGTTCGTATGTAGAACACCCCCCTAAACTAAAAAGTAAAATCACCGATAGGAACTGTAATAACCGTTTCGCTTCCATCTACATCCACTATTGTTAATGATACGTCTTCTGAACCCTTGACGTAACTAATTGTTGTGCCTTCAAATGTTACTGTGCCTGCTTCTCCAGAACCTTCTCCGAACATGCTGTCTACAAGTTGTTTAGACAATTGAGCATAAATCCTTGACTCCACGTTCTTCATAAATTTAGAAAGGTTTGTATTTGCTAAATCTCTTTCCTGTTCTCTAAGAGCAGCTGCCTTCTTATCACTTATCGCTTGTTTGCGAGAAAATTCTTGGTTCTCAATAGTCAACACATGAGAACTATATCCTTGTCCACTAAAAGAAGGAGATTTCCACTGATGAGTTAAATCACTAGCATTAGCAAATTTAATATACATGCCCAAAATAGCAACTAACATAAATATTTTAATTTTGAAACTTACTGATTGATTAATTTTCATCTTCCTACATTCCATCTTTAAATAATTTTTCTGATTGATCTTTACTAATTTTTTCAGCTTGTTCTTGTATTTCCTCTTGCATTTTATCTTTCTCTCTATACTCCAAAACAACCTTTACTTTTTGTTGCAGTCGTATCATATCATTATCCAACATACGAGTTTGGTCTATACATTTTATAAGAGCCAAATGCATTGTATCTATCTCTGGTTGAATGTTATTACTAATAAATTGCCATATATAGAATATAAAATATCCCATACCAACAGCCATAATAACTGGAAATCCAAATTCAGCGACTAAGCTACCTACTCCAATATTTTCACCAACCACACTAATCTCTCCTCACATCTAACTTGCCGTCTTCTTTAAAGTTTTCAGCACGAGCAATACGGTCAATGTCTGGTGTCACCCCTAAAGCAGAGCTAACTAACAAATCTATTTTTATAAGTTCGTTACACCCCACCCTTGCTCTATCTTCGAGCATCTTACAAAACATAGTTAAAGTTTTTATTTGATCAATTATACCTTCTAGTATTTGTTTCAATACCATAAAGATAAAGAAACCCATGATTATTGCGACTGCAATAGGAACTCCAACTTCAGCAATTAATGCAAATACGTCCATTTTTTTGACCTTATATTATTACTATTTATAACAACCTTTTTTCAATGGAGTATATATTTATTACAGATTGTTTATATACCACTCCAAATAGACATCTTCGTTGATAATTTCGTAACTATTGCAGTTACCGTAGGTTTTTATGTGGGTATAGATAGGTTTTGGTGCATACTTTTCAATCATTGAACGCCAGAAACCTATTGGTTCTACTGTGCAATGTGCGTTATCTCCATTTGGAAGGATTGTATTGGCAGGTCTGGTACATATTCCTAGAAAAACAAATCGTTCTGCTCTGGAATAAATATTATATAATGTTTCTGGAATTTGTTCTTTGGGTATGTGTTCCATTACATCTGTGGAATATATTCCATGAAATGGCCCATCTGGTAGTTCTTGAAATGCTGGAACAGCAGGGTCATATAAAGCAGGCATCACTCCAAGTTGTTCGTGATGTTTCCACTCAGAATATTGCAACCCCTTACCACAACCGTAATCGAGCAAAGTTTCTGCTTTAGTATCTTGTATTAAATCAGTAATATGTCTTAGTTGTGGTCTAAGACTATTGCCAGGAAAATTGTTTTCTTCTTCTGCGTGATACTGTTTGTATTGTTCAATAAAGTTCATCTATATTATATTCCTTTGGTAACATTTGATGCAACTTAACAAAGTATTCTGCATCAACCACTACTAGAGGTTTTTGATTATTTCGTTTTATAAAAACTACTGGCTCATAATCTCCAGAGTTGGATTCTGCTTGTTCATATGATTTCCATACATTAAGTGTTTCTTGATTTTTACACTCAATTGAATATGGAAACTTTTCTCTTGCAGCTCTTGCCATAATAAGGTCTTCACCACCTGCACCCATGCTACGAGATTCTACATCTTCTGGGTGTACGTTTAGTGATTCGATTAGTTTGTCACGAACCCACTGTTGGAATCTTCGACCTTTTGCTTTCGCTGATGATGTTTTCATTACCAATGTCTCCATGCATTTAATATAATAGCACAACAAGTTACAATATGTAGTATGAACCAAAAGGTTCTAATTGTGAGGTGTATGTGGTCATCTTTTTCATTATCATCATAAGCACTACTTCCCATTGCTTTGCACCAATACTTCCATGCTCTCAACATCACCCTATTCCTCATCACTCCATTCTGGTGATTCTATTTCATCTTTATTTTCTTCAGATAATTCATTACCACAAAAAACACACCACTCAACACGATAATAACTTTCGTCCATTCCATGTTTAACTTTAAACTCTGCGTCACATTCATTACATACTATCACTTTCATGCTGCGGCCTCTCCATACGCATCGTCCCAACTGCCTGATAATCCAGCAACTTCATATTCAGTAACACGATTCTCAAAGAAGTTCGTGTGGTCTGCACCATTAAGAATCCACTCTAACCAAGGCAGAGGATTTTCCTTTACCTTAAAATTAGTCTTTAATCCTAACTGTAACAAACGTCTGTCTGTTATATACCTTATGTATGATTTTACTTCAGGCGCTTCTAGACCATCAACATTTCCTAGTTTATATGCAAGGTCTACAAACCTATCTTCTAACTTAACTGCAAGTCGAGCCATTTCATATATTTGTTGTTTGAATTCATCATCAACAACTTTAGGATGTTCAATGCAAAATTGACGAAACAATTTAGAGTTTCCCTCAACATGCATAGACTCATCACGAATAGACCACTCAACAACTTTGCCCATACCTTTCATCTTACCAAATCGTTGGAAGTTAAGAAGCATAACAAATGATGCGAACAATGCAACACCCTCGTTGAACACAGACTTTGCAAGTGCAAGTCCTAGTCCCTTCATAGTGCTATTGTCTGACTCCTGCATAAACTCAATTTTATTGACCATCTCCTTATACTCTAAGAACGCATGATACTCGCTGTCTGACAGTCCTAGTGTTTCATTAAGTAATGCATATGCACGTTGATGAATACCTTCTCTGGCTGCAAAAGAACCTAACATATTACGAATTTCATTGTTCTTAAATTTAGGAATGAACTGGTCATAATAGTTCTGTCCTACTGCAACATCTGACTGTGTAAACAAACGTAGAATGTTTGTAACATATTCCTTTTCAATCTCTGTAACTTTATCTGACTTCCAATCTGAAACATCATCAGACAAATCAAGCTCGTCCTCAATCCAGTGTGCTTTCTCATGTCGTGTAGTAATCTCTACAGCCCACGGATAATGAAATGGTTTGTAGGTTTCGCTGAATTGCATCAGTCCACCACCACTACGTTTTTTTAATAGGTCATCACCCACCTTCATCAAATCTTCATATCCACCAATATGTTTATCATCAATAAATATTTGAGGCACAGAGTTTACTCTACGAGTATTCAACTCACCCACAACTTCTGTAGCACCATTTATCGTTTGATAGAACGCAAGACGTTCTTCTTCATTGTCAATTAAATCTTCTGTATATTCAAAAGAATGTTCCTTCAACCAATGTTTTGCCATTGAACAAAATGGACAATCTGTTTTTGTTACTAATCTTATCCCTGACATGAAACACACTCCTCTTGGGTTATTGCTTGAGTTTCATAATCCTTTAACGCATCACGAACTACTTTTGTAGATACATTCTCTGCTTTGTTTGATGTCTCTGTTCTCAAATAATACATTCCTTTACAACCAAGTTGCCATGCGTTGTAATGTACTTTGTGTAGGTCTTTTTTCGAAGCACCTGCTGCAAAGAATACGTTAAGAGATTGCCCTTGACACAAAAACTCTTGACGGTCTGCAGCCTGAGCCACAATTTCATTTTGTTCAATTTCAATTGCAGTTTTAAATATACTCTTTACTTCGTCTGACAAATATTTTAAGTGTTGAACTGAACCACCATTTGTGATAATAGATGTCCACGCTTTAGTATCGTTTCTCCCTACCTTTTCTAATTCTTCTTGGAGATATTTATCTTTGACTAAATGAGAACCAGCTCTTGTTCTATGAGTGTATGCGTTTGCTTTACTTGGTTCAATAGATGGTGAAGTGCCACAGATAATTGAACTGTTTGCATTAGGAGCAATTGCAAGTAGATGTGAGTTTCGCCGACCTGTTCCTTCCATGTCTGGACACTCTCCACGTTCTATTGCTAACTGTTCTGTTTCTAATATTGCTTCTGATTTTATGTGTTTAAAGATTTCAATGTTTTTTGTTTTTGCTAGTTCAGACTCAAAAGGAATACGATTTTTGTGAAGATAAGAATGCCAACCCATTGCACCAAGACCAAGAGAACGCTCTTGTTGAGCAGAATACTTTGCCCGACTGATTTCTTCTCCTGCATTATCAATAAAGAACTCAAGCACATTATCTAAAAACCGAACAAGATCAGCAATCATAGAGCTGTCTTTCCATTCGTCATATTTCTCTAGGTTAACAGATGACAAACAACATACTGCTGTGCGGTCTTCAGAGGTAGGTAAATGTATTTCATTACACAGATTAGATCCGTGTATCTTTAATCCTTTATCTTTCATTGTTGGTGGCAATGCACGATTAACAGTATCGATAAAATTTAGATAGGGTTCACCTGTGCGGTAACGAGTCTCTAAGACTTGTTCCCATAACTTTCTAGCTCTTGTGCTGTCACGCACCGTTTGGTCATTGGGATCAATATAGTCCCACATCTCATCTCGTTCTACTGCTCGCATAAATGCATCAGTAATATTTACCGCATGATGCAAATTTAAGTTCTTTCTGTTCACATCACCTGTAGGAATACGCATATTAAGAAACTCAACAATATCGGGGTGTGATATATCCATGTATGCTGCATACGACCCCTTACGAGTCTTACCTTGACGATAAGCAGTCATATCAGCGTCCACTGTATGAATAAATGGCATTGGGCCTGGCGCCTTATCTGACACCGCACGAACATCACTCCAATGTCCACCGACACCACCGCCCTTAACTGACAACCAACGCAACTCAGCAGAATGGTCAATAAGACCATCTAACGAATCAGGAACATATGTCAAAAAACAAGAAATAGGAAGCGCTCTTGTTTTCTCATTAGGAAGTGGAGCATTAGACAATACTGGTGATGCAAACATAAACCACCCATCACTAGCATAGTTATATATCCTTTGTGCTAATTCATAATCCCCATTGCAATATGCAACTGATGCTCTTGCATATGCCTGCTGTGGTGATACCTCTTCTTCTAATTGATAATAATCCTTTAATAATTTCTTTGCCTGTTCTGATATGTTATTGTCTTTGTTTCTTTCTATGCTGATGTTTAAATATTTTTCTTCTGTGTCGAGGTATACGATTTCAGCAGATTCCATTTTGATTATAGCTCCTTTTTGTATATTCCTAAGTATCCTCTTAGGTGTGGTTGTAAGTTTGTGTAGAAGAGTGTATCTTTAAGTTCTATACATTTAAACCCAAATCCAGTAAAAAATTCTTCAAGTTGTTTTTCATTAAAACGATACGGCCCAGAATGAGTAGATGGATTAAATCTTGCTTCATATGGACTTAGTACCTTGAGAATAATATAACTATCGTCATGTGTTATATTACCAATCATTTCAAAATATTTGTGTCTAGTTTCTTTTAAATGGAATAGATTGTGTATTAACCCCCTGTCTATAATGACATCATATTTTTCTGTTAGTTTACTTTTTAGTGCATCATCTATAATAAAGTTATTTAATTTATATTCTAATGCATTTACTACATCTGTTCCTGTTACATCAAATCCCATTTTTTGTATGTGGTATGCCTGAGCGCCATTGCCACAACCAAGATCGATAACAGTAGAACGAGGATTTAACTTTTGTAAAGCGTCCTCAAAGTTTTTATCAAGTTCAGAATAATTCCATACTGAAAATACATTGTTTTCTTCTAAGAAACTTTGTATGTCTTTATCAAATTTATCATAATTCCAAGGCGTTGATTTCTCATCATATTGTTTTTGAAATGCTTCTTTCATCTATTTTCTTCCATTTTGTAAATCTCAATTTAGCTGCAACACCCTCAAAGGTATTGTCTTTTATAATCTTTTGTATTTGTGATTTTGTGTATCCTGACAAAATCATATCATTAATATCTTTTTCTTTTAAGGTATCAGGCCACAAAACAATGCTCCGACCTTGATTGATAGTCTTTTCTATTTGTTTAACTATCTCCTTGTTTCTTGGTTCGTTATCATAGATAACTGTTACATCACCTTGAACATTATTAAAGTCTGCTCCAGCAACTGCAATGCAATTATCCAAAAACAAACTATCTATCGGGCCCTCAACAACATAGATTTTTTTATTCTTATCTACTTTGTCTAAACCAAATATTTTATCTGCATCACTATCTAGTTTGATTGTGATATACTTAGGTATTTCGTCACCAAACGATCTACCCTGATAAGCAAACACTTCACCATCCTTATCACGAAAAGGAATTAATAGCCTTGGGTGATCTCCATCTAGTGATGGAAATTTATTCGGTATTAATGAATTCGTAAATTTATAGAATGATTCGCAAAGATATAAATCGGAGTAAGATTCAGAAGGAAGTTTTCGTTTTTCAATAATGATTCGAGCAGGGTGTTCTTTGGGTAAATCTGAAATTGATTTGAGATTTTTGAGAACACTTTTTTTACGAAACACTGGGGCATTGAAATGAAACTCCTGCTTTGGGTCAACTGTTTTGACTCCACTTGAATATCTTTCCAATATATAGTCTTTATAGATTTTAGAGTCTAGATACTTTATAAGATTCCCAATAGTTGTACCCATACCACAATTATGACACTTGAAGAACAGGTCATTCTTCTTACGATATACGAATCCTCTTGCTTTAGAACGAGATTTTTGAGAGTCCCCACAGTAAGGGCAACGAAAGTTCCATAGGTTATCACCTTTCTTTTGAAACTTTAACAGTTGAGGACTAAGGATATTTAAGAATTTTGAATCAATATACGACATAATATATACATCATACAAGGTTGCACAATAAATGTCAAGTACTAAAGTTAATAAATTTGTGTAATATAAATCCTATTACGATAGAGCCACCAATAAGAACGTGTCTCCATTTCTCCAAGACACCTACTCTAGCAATAAGTTCGTCTTTAATCTTTTGAATTTCTTTGTTTTGTTCGATGTGTTGTGCTGAAGCTACAGCCATAATTTCTTTGGTATTTGTGGTAATACGAGAATGAAGTTCATCTATTTTAGAAGAAAGTTCAGTTCGTCTATTTTCTAATGATTTTTCTGCATCTTCAATTGATTCTTCTTGTCTTGAAATTTTTTCTTCATGCACCGCAAGCATACGATGAATGGAGTTGGAAACATCAGTTAATTTTTCAATTGCAACATCAATACGGTCATGTATTTTTTGTTGATCATATATCTCTTTTTTAAGGAGTTTTACTTCTGTTTCCAACTCTGCCACAGTATTAGTCTTCGGATTTCCACATTGTCCAAGCACCCCAAGCAACAGCAGCATACGCCGCCCATGTTGCAAAAGAACCTAGAAATAATACCACAAGACCTGTAGCGACAAGTGCGCCTCCGTCCCATGAACTTCTCTCTGATAATCTATCTGTAATCCAGTTCATTAGTTTTTCTCCTCTAGTTGTTTTATTTTGGCTTCTAGTTTATCGATTTTCAAGGCGACATTTGGATATTTTGCCTTCCAATTTTCTTCATCTTGTAAAATCTTCAACCCCAATTTTTT
>Ga0209337_1000767_pt1 | contig 25653 bp, 42 predicted proteins | sample LinPmetageLP53_FD_184044 | JGI IMG/M metagenome (GOLD analysis project Ga0209337, IMG submission 184044) | Marine viral communities from the Pacific Ocean - LP-53 (SPAdes) (version 2) | ecosystem: Environmental > Aquatic > Marine > Oceanic | place: Pacific Ocean | collected 2010-02-08 | reverse complement strand
ATTTTTTGTTGGCATTTTTTGTTCTAATGCTGCACCCACACCAACAAAGGCAGTGTACATAGCTATAAAAGATGTAATAGGATTAGTACCAAAACCACCAGCAAATGATGCTGCTCCAAGAAGTAAAGCTTCCTTACCACCCGCTTTCATTCCTTCTTTAATAAATATATCCCACCATTCAGAAAATGTATCTACATCCCCTTGTATTAATGCTTGTGTATACATTTCTCGGATAGTACCAGCCGTAAAACCAGCACTAGCAGCAGCACCTTCTTTTTTTCTTGTTAATAAATATCCTGGAATAGCACCAACAATATACACTGGTAAGTCTGGTATAATTGTACCAAAACTTTGTATGGCTCTTTCTATATGTCCCGTATCATCAAATTCTTCTTCAAAAAATGATTGGGGTAATTCTCCATCAGTATGATATTGTTTAGCAAGATTGTAAATACTTTGACTAAATCCTCTTTCCCAATATTTAGAAACTTCAAAATTTTCGCCAACAGCACTTTCTTTTATATTGCTTGGAATAGAAAGAACATCATCAGCACTAATACCTAATACTTCTGTTTGTGTTTCTTTTTCTAAATTTTGTAATATGTCATTTTGTTCATTCATTAATGAATCAAAAGTTTTTTCATCAATTTTTTTTGCTTGATAGTCGGCTAATATAGAATCCATTTTTTGTTTGGGTTCTGTTACCTCTGGACTTTTAACATCAAATTTTTGTACTTGTTTAATAGGTTCTTTAAAACTATTTGAAACACTATTCCAATATTCTTTAACAATACTTGTTTTAGGTTCTTCTACACCCCAATAATTTAATATTTCATTTTCAGAAAAACCACCTCGTTGTAAATTTAAAGTTTCTTTTTTTCGATATTCATCAATTTCCGTTGAAGAAAATCCTCCTTTTTCTAAATTTTCTAATACTGATAAACCTTCTCCAGACATTACTGACTATTTTCCCAAGCTTTGTATTCATCACTATTTAACCATTCTGCTATTGATTGATTAGGTTTTTTTTGTGGTGGTAAATTTTCTGTATCTAAATCCTCTTTAAAAGTCATACTATCTTTTACTTCATTCATTTGTGTTTCTTTAGAAGGAATATAATTTATAATGTCTTTTAAAATATAATCTTTTGATCCTCTATCTAATAATTCAAAAACATTCTTTCCTTCTTTAATACCTTCTTCAAATCGTTGTTTCATTATTAACTTAAATTGAAAAAATCTTGGTTCAGCTTTTAAATTTAATTTAGCAAATGCCGCATTACCTAAAATATTATCTTTATTAGCAGCAATAAATTCTTCAAAATATCTTGCATTTTGTAATACATCAGCATTATTTTTATTAGCAATTAAATTATAAAAATCTTTTGTTTGATTAGTACCCAATCCATCTTCGCCACCCGTTAATTCTAAAATACTTTTCATTTTACCATCATGTGGAATAACTTGATCCGTAAGAGATTGAATTTCTCCTTTCATAATTTTTTGAAATATTTGATCGTGTAATTTTAAATTTTGATCACTAGGTAATAAATTTTGTTCTCGTTTTACAATTAAATCTTTTAATAAACTTTTATATTGTGTTCCCATTTTTCCTTCAAACTCAATATTATCAATATCGGATATACTTAAATCGCCTAATATAATTTGATCAAAAGTTTTAACATATAAATCATTGTTTGCATCAAGCTCTAATTTAATTTCTTGTGATTGTTGAAATCCTATTTCTGCTCGAACATTAGCTCGTTGTGCATTAATTGCTGTATTAAAATCAGCTTTACCTTGTGTATCTAAATTTTCATAAATAGATTGTAATTCTTCATTGTCATAAAAATTACCAGTCTTTGCTTCTTTATATATTTCATCTGCTTCTTCTAATGTTTGATTTGGAACAACTGGCATAAACGATACTAATGTATCAATATCCATTCTTCTTGCATTATCTGTAGCGGGGTCAATTAAAGATGTTATTGTTGTTGGATCTAATCTTGTTTTCCAATAATCACTTTTTAATAATTCTAAAAATTTATGAGGATTTTTATCTACCATTTGCTGTGCTTCCATGGTGTATAATTCTTTCTGCGCTTTAATAATAGCAATATGAGGTAAATCGTTTAAGATTAAATCACCCGCTGCTTCAATAAATATATTTGGATTTTCATCATCAACACCAAATAATCTTTCCCATGCTGCTTCTCTTTTAGGATGACCAGGTTCATAATTTAAATAATCATTATATAACTGTTCTTTTTCTATTTGATGAATACCAATAGCATTTTGAATATCTGTTTTTCTAATACTTGATGAAACCTCAATACCTTCAGCAGCAATTAAATCATTATACTTCATCGTAAATAATTCTTTTACAACTTGATCATCTACATTTTTTATTGCTTTGTTATAAATTTTTTTAGATGTTTGTTCCCAATTATTAGCTGAATTTTTTGTATCAGGATCACTAGCTATATCCATTTTTAATTGATTAATTTCTGGGAGAATACTATGATAAATAGATTTAACTTCTGTTTTGCGATTTAAAGTTAATTGTGCTTTTTTAAAATCAGAATCTAATGTTTCATTTAATTTAAAAACATCTGTTTTATATTTTTCATCTAATTGATATTGTTTTATTTCGTTTTGTGTATTTAATTTATCTATTGCAATTTTTTGATCAATTTTTTGTTTTTTAACATTAGTAGCAATATTTGTTAATTTATTAGCTTCATTACTTAATGCACGAAAAGGTAAAGTTGCACCCTCACTAACATTAGGAATATTAAAAGGAACGCCACTAGTGCGTTGTGATAAATTTTTATTTGTAAATTTAGGAATTTGTACCATAATTAATTATTTAATAAATTGCCGTATTTATTATGCAGCTTTTCTGCATTACTAATTTGCAACTGTATTGTTCTTTTCATGTTGTTATTAGAAATATCAATAAGTTGTTTTTGTTGATCGTAAATTTTTTGATTTAATATTGAAGCATTTTTTGCTTGTGTATTAAGTAAATTATTTGTAGCAAATGCACCTCCTATTGTACCCGCAGCACTAATAAAAGCAGCTGATCGTTGCGCTCTTGCATTAAACATAGCAACATTACCTTCCATGCGTGCCATGACTGCTTGTTGTCTTGCATCGTGGCTCATAACCTGGGAGTCATATAAAATATTTTGTCGTTCCATTTCAGCTTCGGTTAAATTATATTCCATGATTTCAAGAGGTGTACCAGCCATTTTAACACCCGCTTTCATGTATGCTGCTTCTGTTGATGCTTGTTGTTCAGCAAAAGATTTATTAAAAACTTTAACATTTCTTTCGCCTATAGCTAAAGCTTGATCAGCTTTACTATCATAAATATCAGCATTACGATCAGCAATTGATTTTTGATATTGACCAGCAGCCATCGCTGATTGACCAGCAAGTAAACTTCCTACTGCACTTACACCAGCAGCAATCATCATTGGAGGGGACATTATTTTACCCTCGCAAATCTAATATAATCTTCGTTGTTTTGATATTTTTTCATTATTCCTTCTTCCTCCATACCAAGCCATTGTGCAAAACGATGACCTAAAATAAAATCTTTTTTTACAGCAGTTTGTAATCGTGTAATCTTATATTCTTGAATTAAAACTTCCATTCCTTTTTTAATTATTTTAGCTGCACCTAATCGGTGTTGCCAAATTAAATGAGAACCCATAACCCAACCTTCAAACACTTGATCCCATACGGGTATAACTCCACCAGCACATACAATTAAATTATCATAAATAGCTGTGAAAGACATAGACTCAACTTCTAATCCATTTAATTGTTCGTGATATTTTTTATCTATCTCGGTTTGTGGATCATTCATTATTGAAGTAACCATTTTATGTGCGTGTTCTTTTTTAAATTGTATTAATTGTAAATTAGCCATCATTAACTGTAAGCACTGGATAGATTGATAATAATGTTAATGGTAGTGGTTGTGTTTGTCGAACATACACATGACCATCCGTATTAAAATCATCCCTAAACTCAACTTGCTTATCGCCAGTAAAGAGTGGAACGGCTGTATCCATTGCAGCAGCACTTGACCGAAAAGGTATGCGTTCCATATCTGTTAAGCTCGCACCCACTTCTACCCCCACTGTTTCGTGGAGTCGTAATGTAACTTCATTAATTCTTTTTGTTTTTGACTGGGAAGTACCTTCATTACTTTGACTTTCAATACGCATTGTTTGTAACAATGAAGTATAAGGTAATCCAATATGTACTTTAGTTGAAGAACGATCTAAAGTTATTGTTCCTCCTGAAACTGTTTTATCTGGATGTGTAGATCCATTTGCTAATATTGTTACAGCTTGACCTTCTAAATGATCTAATCCACTAATAGATGTTGTGGCGTTACCAGAATAAGTTAAACCACTATCAACAAAAAAAGCATCAGTTTGATCCGTTCCATAATCAAATAAATTTAAATATTCTACATATCGTCTAGTAACACTATTAACAGTGCGTTTAACAATAATATATAATTCATCTTCATTTGAATCTGTTGGAATACTCGCAACACTTTCTACAACTGATTGACCAGAACCAAAAACACCACCTAATATATGACGATGCCATCCAACAACTTGCTCTGTTCGTGCATAAGTTAATCCTAATAATGTTCCATCGCCACGCACACACCACAAAACACTATCTGGTTCTTGTTGGTATGCCATTTCTACAATACCATTTTCACTAATATGCTCTGCTAATAAAGTCATATCTTGTGCTTGATATTGGTCAATATTAAGATTGTATGTTAATTCTCGTATTTTTCTTTTTGCTCGTTGCAAAAACATTGTAACATTTTCAATTTGTACAGCATCAACATTTGCTGAACCATAACTTGATTGCTTTTGAATTTGTACATTTGTTGGTGTTATAGGTAAAGTAGTACCAGAACCACTAACAACAAATTCCCCTCCTACTGTACCTACAATTAATGATCGTTGTGCAGACATATACCGAATGGCATTTACTTTATTCGATGCAATAGTGTACACCATCGCATCAGTATCATTTGTGCCAGTTGTAAAATTTTCTAATGCACCAGATTTACTAAACCATAATGTTTGTGGATTATCATTTGATCCAGCAAAAACTAATCGTTGTTCAAAAAATGTAACAGAACTAGGATATTTATTACTAGCATTATTTATTGTTGGACTGGGAGAACCACTTAATGTTGGAGTTGATAATGTCCAATTTGTATGTCCAGATCGTGTTAATTTTCTAATAGCATAACTTGGATGAACCAAATACATAACATCCGCACTTTGTGCAAATTTAATTGTTGGTATATCTGCTGTTACATAAGGCGATGTAATTTCATAAATTTTATTAGCTACACCACCAGAAGAATATGCTGTAAATGATGATGAATTAATATCTGTACCATCCACATTTTGTAATTCAAATGTATTTGTTGTTTTATCAGCAACCTTAAATGTTTTACCATTTAATTCTGTCATACCAACAACACCAGTAATAATAACATGATCGCCATTTGTATAACCATGAGTATTAGCTGTTATAACAATTGGATTAGCTTGAGTTGCTGCAGAAATAGTTTTATTACTTTCTGTAATAATACCTTGGTCTTTAAAAAAACGAATATATTGATTACCAAATTCTAAAATATAAGTTTGTGTTGTTGAAAACTCAAACGGAATTAATCGTGTTGCAGCAGCACTACTTTTAACTTCATGTACAAACTTTGTGCCAGGTCTACGACTTGCACCACCATGAGGATGGACAACCATATTTTCTAATGTTTTTGTCCCATTAAAATATTTACCTAAATCGGTCCTACCATCTAATCGTGGCGATAATTCCCCAGCGGTAAAATTTGTAAAGGCAACAGTTTGTTTAGCCATTAATACCTCGAATTAATAAATGATCCAGCATCTAAATTATCTGCTGTGCCTTCAGTTGCATCAGCAAATCTTGCTTCACGCAATTTTTCTAAATAAGTTTCTTTCATTTGACCAGCAAGAGAAGTTGATGATGTTATTGCATAACATAATTCTGACGCTAATCGTGCAGCAATTGTTTCTTGGAGTAATGTGTCGTATAAATTTACATCGGTAATTTTAGCAATGTAAATTAAATATATTGTTGCTTCATCAGTTAATACTTTTCTGCCTTCAACTTTAAATTTTTGTCCATTATCTAAATCTGATGAGCTTCCATCATGATGACCTCCTACTTTTAATACGCGTAAACAATCAGATGGTAAAGTATACTGATAGGTGTATTCATGTGTAGGTGTATCTGTTTCAGCAGCTAGTTCAACACGCTTAATTAAACAATTCCATGTATGACTACGAAAGATTGCATCCCTAATAGGTTCATACCTCTGGTTTAATAACCTTGCATTTTTACTATCTTCTGTAATGTCAGTAATGTTGTTTGCACCCAACATATTTAATGCCGAGTTACATATTTCTACTTTAGATGCCATTTATTTTTTCTTTTTTGGAAACCCAGCTTTCATATTTGAATATGATTTTGAGGTTATTGTTGATTTTGATTTTGGTCTTGAAGTACCAGATTTTTTCCTGGCGTTTATATTTGCGTATAATCCTTTTTTAGCCATAAATCTCCTTGTTAAAAAAAGGGGGGAATAAAATCCCCCCGTATTATTTATTGAGTATAGTAAACCCAGAAATAAATAGTACCCGTGATAGCAGCGCCACCCGTAGTAATTTTTAAATCTGTCGATTCTGATACTTTATATCCTAAACCAGCAACAGCCGTATTAGCAGCCGTTGAGCCAGCTAACATTGATTGTGCTTGTCCAGCAGCATTCCATGTGCCTACAGCAGCAAGGTATCTGTCATCATCGCCAGCATCCCCAACTTTTAAAGTTGAAGAACCACCAAGAGCATCACATTTCAAGATTACATCATGAATTGTTGCACCCGCTGGTATTCTAGCAATAGTGATGTCAGAACCACTACCAAGTGAAGAAGCTTCATAGGAATCGTGCCAAACCATCATAGGTGATAGATTACCTCCATCACTCATAACACTAGGAACAGCATCAAGACTTGTTATTGCAACACTTTTTACACTAGCCATATCTTAATCCTCCTATTCATCACAAGGAATCTGAACAACTTTTTCTTCTTCCATTCTAGTTGCACCAATTGACATACAGTAGTACACCTGGGTAGAGTATGATTTATCATCTCTTTCAGATATTCTCGCTGTAACATCCTTACCAATGGCAAGTTTGATAGCATCTTTAGTGAAAGCAAAAACTAATCTGTCGTCAGTATTACTTGCATCAAAGCTTAATCTATTTGACATAATAAATTTAAATCCTAGGAAAGAGTCAATTTGACCTTGTGCTAAAGCTTTAACTGTATTGAAGTCAGAAGATTTTACTTCTGTTGTGTTAAGCAAATCACTTATTTGAGTTGCTCCGCATACGATATATCTCGCTATGCTTGGATCTACATCTTTTAAATCCAATTTTTTCTTCGCATCAAGAAGTTTAGCAACAGTTAAACCATCAGATTGTGATGATGTTGCAAACTTTTGAGTTGAAGGTAACGCAACTGATGTAGCACCAGTTTCGCCAGTAAAGGCAGTTCCGCCTAAAGCTGTAATGATAACATCATCCATGCTACGACCCATTGCTGCAGCAGCAGCTTTGGCATAGCTTGAAGTAGGATCAATAAGCATTCTTACTTTGTCCGAATCATCAATTAGATCCGCCCACTCGTAGTCAGCTAAAGAAACCCTTCTTCTTGAATGTGGTGTATCAACTTGTGGAGTATTTCCGTGGCGTGAGCTTTTAATTTGAGCCGTTGTACTTCCAACTTGATCAAAATAAGCATTTTTCCCCGTAATAGATTCCACATCAACAGCTTCACGCAAACGGCTACCCATTTGTTGTGATAGCATTTGTACATTAGACGAATACTGCTGTACAAAAGCTGTTGTAATTTCACTAGACATAATTGTCCTCCATTTTGTGAAAGGTTAAAGTTTCGATGAATTATCTACCAAGTAGGTTCGTCTGCATTTTACAACTGTTAGTTGCTCTACTATTCAGATGGTCAATAAGGATGCTTACACACTACCCTTATAAAACTGGATGTATCATGTTTTGTAAATCAGCTACTTCTTTAACAGCAGCAGCATGACCTGGATGATCTTTCAACCAATATGGATGTGATTGATCTCCCATGATTTTTGTAACTTCTCTTTGTGCTTCATTAGGTGTCATTGTTCCCGCAGTTTCCTGACCCGCACTTATACTATCTTCACTAAATTTTTCTGACATTGTTGTCAAGGCACGAATAAAACCTGGATGATTACCAATTGGTGTACCATCTTGTAATTTTACTTCTGCCATATCTTCTGCAAAAAAATTTTTAAAAACTGTATTTGCTTGATTCATTTTTTGATCGTATGCTAAACCAAATTCTTTTCGTAAATCTGACTCATTATTAACACGATTTAATTCTAAATCTTTTTGTGCAGTATCAACTGCTGATTGTTCAATACCCGTATAATAATCTAATACCCCTTGTAATTGTTGTGGCATTAAACCTAATTTATGTGCGTGTGATACAAAATCTTTAACGGGTTGATCACTAGAACCTTCTTGTACTGTATATTTAACATCATACTTATCAGGTGTTTCGGGTACACCTAATTTTGTAAATGTTTCTTTCCAATCATCATCCGTAAAATTTTTTGTTGGTATTGGCATTTTATCAGCACCTACCATACGCTGTGCATGAACATAACTTTTTGCTAGTTGTCCAGCATCCGTAAAATTTTTTAAAGACGCATCTTCTCGTATATCTTCTGGTAAAGTATTAATAAACGATTGTGGTTGTTCTTGTGTTTGTGGTTGCTCGGTTGTAGTCGGTTCAGATTGCACTTCTGGTGCAGTTGTCTGTTCATCAGCCATTTTTTTTCTCCGTTGTCATTAACATTGATTTAATAAACAATGTTACTGCTCGCATTCCTTCTAAATTAGCACTTTTATACGGATCAATATCAAAAGTTGAATTATGTATACCCGTTCTTTTTTCTAAATCAGCTAATACTGCTGATCCTTCTTTTGTGCTAAATGTTATTTGATAATTACTCTTTATTTCTTTTAATACATCTTCTTGTGTTTTATCAGCCACTTAATTCCTTTAACAATGGTGCAGCTCTACCACCCGCTTCTGCCATTTGCGATGCTTGGTCTAATTCCGCTTGTTGTGCTGCTGCTTCTTGTTGTTGTTCTCTTATCTCGGCAACCTCTTGATCAGATCGTAAAATTTTTCTTGGTACTCCTAATACATCCGTTATATGTTTAACAAGTTTATCAGAATCTAAATAATCCATTACTGGCAACATTTGTGCAAGTGGTGTGATAATTTCTAATGATCGAAGTATTGCTTGTACATCGCCAGTTCGTTGCGATCTAGCTAAAGGGGATACATATTCTATGTCGATTGTGCTACCTTGCAGTGCGACTGGCGGTGTTGGTAATAAACCTTTACGCAACATAATATTAAAACTTCTTGTAATAAGGGGTTGTAACATTTCTGCTTGGAGTCTGCCTAATACGGGTGCAAGTAATCTCATTTTTTCTTCGTTTCGCTGCATTACTTCTGTTGCTGTCATGCGTACATCTTGGGACATTAATAATTGGTCCACAAAATATGCTTGGCGAATAGCTTCTCGTCTTTGATTTTCTAGGTTTAATCCAACGGGTGTATTTGCACCAATGTTTAAAGGTTCAATTCTATCTCTTGTTCCAGAACGATAATAATTTAATCCTCCTGGTTGTGTTCTTACGGGTAAAACAAAACTATCATCAGGTACTAACAAAGGTGGATCAACCATCTTTTGTGCTGCCTTAATAGTTGTTTCTGACATTTTGTTAAGCATCTTTACATCAGCAAGCGCTGTCATGCTTGGAGAACGACCATAAATTTCCGATGATGATTTTAACCAACGCGGTACAACAAATGGAAATTCATTAAATCCTGATACCGATATTGTTTTTTTATCTTCATGGTCATAATAAATCGATATAAATGGCATGGAAGTATTTTCCATTTTATACGGATTTTGTTTATCATTAGGTTTTACACAGTGGTGTAGTGTAATTTCATCATAAGGATTATCATTTGAAATTTTAATTAATCGTTGTGGTAATTTATCGCCAAATCGTTGATAGGCAGCTCTAGCGGTTATTTTAAATTCTCGGTGGACTGTATCAACTACTCCTTTATCATTTTCGGCAACAAATATTTCTTTAATGTGTCTTGTAGAAAATCGTAAAAATTTTTGATCATCTTCTTCAATCATCATACATGAAGTGCCAAAAGTAACTAGGTCTGTATATAATTCATGGATTTCTTGTTGAAAATTTGATCTATCAAGAGCAATGTACATTGTTTGGGTACACGCTTCTAACCATAAACGACTTTCATTATCTGATGCCAGTTGTTCATTTTTAAATCGCATACTAAACCAAGGAGTTGCCGCATTTGTTAACATTCCGTGCAAAGAAGATGATAATAATTCAGCAGCATGAAGTGCCGTACCATCATAAATAAATTCAGTGCGTTTATCGCCTTGCGATCTTGTTTTATTAACATCAGCTCTACGAGGTAAAACATAATCAGCTATTTCTTGCCAATGGCTTTCCCAGTTTTGTCTTTTTCCTTTTAGCTTATCAAATTGATGAGCTATCATTTTAGCATTATCCATAGATTATATTCCTAATTTATCTTTAAGTGATTTTTTACCTTTAGTAAGTCCTAAATTCATAACCCCTAATACATTTCTAGTAGAAGTAAATTTTTTACCTTTTTGTGTAGCATCAAATTTTTGTGAATAATCATTGTATGCTAATCCAGGTTGTGCGGCATCCGCTAAATTTTTTGTTGCACTAGCTCGCATAACAGTTCCCCCTATACCTGGCACAGCTAAAGATAAAGCAGCTGTTGTTAATCCTTTAATTTTATTTTGTTTTTGTAACATATCACTAGAAATAGGTATTGATGTCATTGCACCAGTTGGATCGCCACTACCCATTGCACCATTAGACGAACCATACTTTATTGCATTAGCATTAGATATAATTTTTCCATCGACAACATTACTATATCCACCAGTTTTTTCATTGTAGGATAACAAACCTCTTTTAACCATTTCATCATTAGTAAATTTTGATGCTTCTTGTCCATAAAACAACTTATTACTTTTTCCTGAATTATTTTTACCTTTTAAATTAGCAGCAATAAACCCTTCGTTGTTTCCCCCTAAACCTCCAACAGCAGTCAAACCTAATTTTTTATTAACAACTTTTTTAATTTCATTTGCTTGTTGTTTATTAGAATTGTCTTGTCTTTCTTTTCTATCTTTTGATGCTGTACTTGAACTCATATTAAGCTCCTAATAGAGTTTTTTTATAAATATCTGGTGTACTGGTATCGCCTTGTGTGCTTGTCAAGATAGTATCAGTATACCCTTTTTTCTTTTCTAATAATTTTGCTTGTATTATTTCTTTATCTTTTACTGCCATTTCATCCTCCGTTGCTGGTGGCAACACGGGTGGTGCTGGTGCTGGCGGTGGAGGTGGTGGCATTTTTGGTTTTAAAAATCCCATAATCTTAATTCCTTGTATCTAGGGGGTTATAGTTTGTGCCTTGTGCAAATTTTTCTAATCGTCTATTTTCATCCAAATCCAATTCACGAATAGCAATTGCACAAGTGCGAAAAGCATCTGCATAATGACTGGAATGATCATGTACTGGTTTTGAAAAAACTCGTTGTTTGTCTAACCATTTACGATGATACCACTTCATAGCATCCAGAAAAGGTTTACAATTACTTCTATCTATATATGTTTTTGCTAATAAAATTTGACCTGCGTGTACTCCTTCTTCTATGGGTAATTTTGGACAAACTTTAATTGGTCGCATCCCCATGGAAAAAGCATATTCTTTTCGAGTATGTCCCGTAGAGAGCTCGCGCTGTTCTATATCATGCGGAAAAACATAATTGCGGATATTGTATTCTTTCTTTTTAATATAATCGGCATAAAAGTCTAGTGATTTATTACTATCATTATAACAATCAATAATAAATAATCCTCGACCAATTTGCTGCGTAAATAAAATTGCTGTTTGATCACTAATACCTAAATCAAAATATACATCAACTGGGTATCCAGGATCATACGGGAAATGTGAAATCTTATTATCATCTTCCATTTTAGAAATTATTTTTCCGTAGATTGCACCTTGTAAATTAGCAGACCAACTACATTCAAACTCTTGTGCATACTGATCTTCGGTCATTAATTTTCGTGCAGACTCTAATTCTTCTTGGGGTACTAACCCCGTTTCACTTGCTTTGAACATACAAGTGTACCAATCAGGTAATGATTTTGCTTCTTCAAACAAATCATAAAAAGCATTCATTCCTTGTGGAGTCCCAATAAAACAAACAGATCCTAATCTATCTGCAATAGCTGGTCTGATTACTTCTGCAAACATTCTGCTATCCATTTGTGCATATTCATCACAAACAACAAAATCAAAATATTGTCCCCTTGCACTATCTGGATTTTCTGCACCATATAATGTTATTCTTCCTCCCGTAGGGAAATCGGCACGCAGTTCTGTTTCATTGTACTTCATTCCTGGCACTACTCTGGAAAATTCTTTTAAATAATCCCATGCCACTAATTTTGACTGCACCCTCGTTGGAGAAAAGAACGCGCCACGAAAATTCTTTTTTTGGCTTGTGAGTGCAAGCTTAATTAAATGGTTAATCGAGAAAACTGTTTTCCCTCCTCTGCGATGCATACAGCATACGGCAAAACGATATTTGTTTAACGCATTGTGCAGTTCTCGTTGTTGTGGTCTTGGCGAATACGCAATCTTAATTGTTTTCATTAGTGTAAAGTTTCCGAAATTTTTATTGGTTGTACTTGTGCAATACCTAGTGCAGCTATGATTAAATTAGCTGTTTCCATTGCTTCTGCTTTATCAATAAAATTTGATAGCTCGACTTTTACTGTGTTTTGGTCATCGTCAAATAAAACGATTGCCTGAATGTCTTTGTTTGTCAGTGTCTTTTTCTCCCATGTATATATAATAAAGGATGCAACCCAGTTTGGATGGTATCGAGGTCGTGAAATGGCTAAAAACATAGCTTTTCCTGGCAATATCCTTTGTTATAGGTCAATCAACTATTACTCTTTGTTGTGTTCCTTAATTAATTGTATCCTTGTCAATTATTCTGTCAATTGGTGTATCATTATCCGAACTTTGTACCTCGTGTGTGGAAACTTCGTCCTTGTCTTTATAAGACCCATCATCCCACACTATTTTAATGAGTGGATCTCCAACATTCTCAATAGTTTGTTTATCTCCGTAGACTCCAACCAACTTACTTGCCAACCACTTACCAAAACCAACCCTCTCCCTTAACAACATAACTTCTTGAGGTGGTGTTTCCTTATTCAATAGATCACGACATTGATCAATAACAGTCATAGCACCAATCTTTCTTGCATCCATTATTCTATTAAATAAATCTTTATCTGCATTCGTCCACTTATAAACAGTTGCCAAGTTTGGCATATGTTTTGACTCACAAATACTAGTAAGGGTATTTCCTAGTTGTAGCTTTTCGACTATTTCTGACAACAATTTGTCTGATTTCTTCATATTCTTTATCCTTATATTGTTTTAAATTCCTAATTGCCTTGATTTTTCCTTCAATTGTTGTTGGTCCTTCTGATAATCCCCCATGATACCGACATATATACCTACCATTTTTTTGCAATATTCCCTTACATCTGCAAGGGTTTCCGTCATACTTTCGTTTTGCCATACAATATATCTTATAGAGTGGTCTACCTACCATTTTAACCTTATTATCATTTTGTTAATATTAACTGTTGTATAACTATTATATATTTGTTAATACTCTTTTATTAACTAAATAAAGGAGTTATTATGACTAAACTTGAACAAATATTTAATAAAGATAATTTAAATCATTTTAATAATATCAAAAAATTAGAAGAACTCAAAAAGATTGATTATCATTTTGATATTTACATTCGTAATCATACTAAAATTTTATTGTCTGTACCTGGTGCAACCGAAATGAGTGTTGCAACATTAATAATTAATAGAATTTCAAATATTATTAACAATGATGAATTAATTTTAAACGATACTACTAAAGATAGTAATATATCCAATAAAATAGAAGTTATCTAATGTTTAAATCTCATTGGGTCGTGTTGTATTTATTTGTCTGTTTCATAGCCTTATATATTCCACATTGGATTTAATTAATAATAAATAAACTTAAAAAGGAGTCAAAAAAATGAATAAAAAAGATGCAATTAAATTTTTGAAAACTAAAATAAAAAAAGGCGATACACTATACACACAAATACGACATGTTTCGCAATCTGGTATGATGCGACATATATCAGTAAGACAAATTAAAAAAAATTATCCTTTAAATTGGGATTATCAAGTTTCAATTGCCTTGGATTGGAAATTATCAAAAGACAATCAAGGTATTAAAATCGGTGGTTGTGGTATGGATATGGGGTTTCACCTTATTTACACTTTATCACAAACACTTTTTAACAATGGTTATGCCATCAAACACAGTTGGTTATAATTGCTACCTTAAAGGGGGATTTATACAATCCCCTTTTTGGGTATTAATTAGAATACCAAATAAACTAGAAAAGGAGTTTATATGTCTGAATTAAAAGATAACATTTTTGCAAAACAAAAAGAAGTTGGCATGATTCAAAAAGAAATTGAAATATTACAAAAAATGAATGAATTATCAAAGTTAATTTATTCAATCCAAGAATCTGTCATAGATTACGAAGAATATGGATTTAATATAAATGATTTAAAACCATTTATAACAAATTATCCATTAAAACTATCATTAGACGAATATGCACCACATCGAGGAGAATGGGGATGCAAAGACCATGAACCAAAAGAACAAAGGATAGAAAATGATTGATAAAAAATTATTACAATCTTTAGAGGATATTACCGACCAATATGGAAGGAATAAATGTAATTCTAAAGATGTTATAGAAAGTTTAAATAATATTGTTAAATATTATAAAAAACCAATTGAAATAACATATGCACAAATTAGGTCTTTTACAGATCAATTTGATGGTAACTGTTCCGATGGTTGGATTCAAGATATTTTAAATGGAGATGTTAACATTGATAAAATGAAAACATTTATTTTAAATAACTATCAAGAACACCAAGACGAAAACGGAAATAAACTTCTTGATGAAGACATAGAAGGATATTTTACAAAAGATAATTGTAAAGAAATCTATAACAAGGAGTCTAAACAATGAAAGATAAACTTTTAAAAAATATTTTATCTAATTACACCCTAGGTTTTGGATCAATCACAGACAAAGAGGATAAAAAAGACCTTATAAACGATATAAACAAGGATATTGAAAGACTTACTGAAATCGTTGGTTCATTAATGATTAGTCAATTTAAGAATGACCAAGAACAGTATAGAAAAACAATAAATACAATCTTTTATAGTTTTTTTAATTAAATAATTAACCCTCTATAATTAGCTTTATAGGGGGTTTTCTATTTGTTAATATTATATAATAGTTTATAACCAGGTTATGACCTCCAAACAATTAAAAAAATTTTTATCTGATCACAATTTAATTAATGCAGATTTATGCAGAATACTCTTTGATAGTAGCACCATGACCGATCGAGTGATTGTATCAAGGTGGTTAAATGGTGTTATCAAAGTACCTCGTTGGTTACCCAAAAGATTAGAAGCTTTAATTCTTAATGAAAAAAATTCTGAATTAGTAATATATCAAAGTAAAAAAAGATAAGTAAGTTAATTCTATCTTTTTTTTAGCACAATTTTGTCAATCATGTCATTAACTTTTTTATGTTTCTCATGGAGTTGCAACCACAGTCTAATATAAATTATTTCTTCTTCAAATACTTGTTTTGCCTTTCGTCTACTATAACCAAATCTACGACCGATGAAAGTCCAGGGAAATTTATTAGCTCTAACCCAAATTAATTTTTTTATTTCTATATCCTCAACGACCGATCGTAATATTTCACTAGCAATCCACCAACGACTGATATCTCTTGAACTAGGTACTATTTTAAAATTAGCAGCATAATAACTATGTTTGTACATTTTCTCTTGTGTATGGTCCATCCAAGCAGTTGTTTTTTGCTTTTTAATGGCACTAGGAAGTCGTTTGTCTGTTCTAGCTGCATCTTCAAAAAGATTAATGATATCTTGGGTTGTTATTTCAGGCATTGTAGGTGTTTTGCAATTTCTTCAGCTCGCACCTTATCGTTCCAATCTGGACTCTTTTGTAGTTTTAACCATTGTTCTGCCAGGTTGGGATCTTCTGTTTTCCGTAATATTCTTTCATAGATTTTTTCATCAGAATTGTATCGTGGTCTTTGTCCATTAACGACTGCTTTATAATTAGGGTTAAACATCTTCGTGGATTTAGAGATTATTCTATCCACATCCTCCTTATTTACTTTACTAGATTCATTAGTAGATTGTTTGGTAGATTGGTCGGACGCTTTTGACCCCCTTTTATGACCAATGTTGTCCTCTGTTACGACCATTCTTGTCCTCTGTTGATAGTTAATTTGATAGGATGTTGCACGACCTGGCGATCCTTTTCGTAAAATAACAATGTAATTTTCATTAATTAAGCTCTTAATCCCCCTTCTCACTTGTCTTTCCGATAACTTTGTGTCCTCGGATAGTCGTAAGTGGCTAGGAAATAGAGCTTTTGTCTTACTGTTCTCTCTATTTAATAAAAAAAACATAACTCTTAATGATGCAGCATTTAGATGTTTATCTGACATAACCTCTTTTAATAAGTGCCATCGTTTAAGAAGCATCAATCTTATCCAAATTAATAGGTGGTTTTTTTAGATAATGAATAATCATGGTGTGATCTCGCTTTAAGAAACGACCTATTTTTGATTTAGTACAACTAGTGTGTTGAATAGCTAAATGACAAAAATCTCGTCTAGCATGGACAAAATGACGATCTCGTTTTCTACAAACTAATTGATCTATAGAAATTCCGTAATATTTTATAACTTTGTAGGCACAATCAAATAAACCATCTTTTATAGCAGCATTAGGGTATTCAACTAACATATGCATGATAGCTGGTTTATTAATAAATAATTTTACTAATTTTATTTCATTTTGACTCAACTCCTCTAACTCCTCTTTTTTTCCCTGAAATTTAATATTATTGACAATTTTCTGTTCACTGGCGTGTATTCTTCCTATGGCATCAGACATTGTTGCATCCATTTGTTTAATTGGGGGTTATCTCGCAATATTTGAACAGTGGCATGGGAGAAAGCATTAACAACTATTTCCTCCTCGGCATTCTTTAATAAATGATGATCAAAAATAACATGATCTAATTCATGTAAAACCAACAATAAAGAATACGAATTATTTTTTTCTATTAAATTTTTATCTAAAATAATAGTTTGTTTTGAACCATCATAGCTGCCTTCATCTTCAGAAATATCAATTAATCCGTCTAAACACTGGACAGATATGTCCACTGATCCAACTTTAATTTTAGTTGGTAAAGAAATCGTTTGCTGTAACTTTGCCATTGGTTGCCTTAAAAATTATATCCAAATGGTGTTTCCTGGGAAAAGAAGTCCCATTTAACCATCTATGGACCAATCTTGATGGGTTTTTAGAGTTTGCAACCTTTAATGTTTTCGCTAATTCCCCTAAAGTTTTAATTTTTTTTAGGGTTCTCCATTCTTGTAAAGTCATATAGCAAATATCTCTATATTAATTAGTTTTATTTGCAAAGTCTAAATTTAGAATAATTAGTTATAGAATTAAATGCTAAATAATATATAATACTTATATGATACCTAATAATATTATAATATTAAGGAAAATCATCAAAAATAGTGGGTTACAACAAAAACAAATAGCTGCAATTATTGAGGTAAATGTCATTCATTTTAATAAAGTTTTAAATGGTAAGGTCGATTTTACAAAAAAATTGGCTCATAAACTGTCAAAAATTACTTTATTACATACAAATGAACACGATTTACTATACCCACAGTGTAAAACTGTAGAAAAAACAACTTACGAACAACATTTTTTAGATATTTTACAAAAATAATAATTAGTTTTTTTTGCAAAGTCTTTGTTGACGAAACTTGTCATTTAATGCTAATAATGTTCCTATTATGTTTAGGTACAGTTTATGAGTGGTATTGATTATGTTCCACAACACTATTTGGATATTGATTTAAACCACGGATCGCCATCACAAAATAATTTACCAGATGATGTATGGCTCTTTAATTATGTTTTTAAAGACCAAGAGTGGCGTAGAAATGGAAAGACACCCAATCCTAACATGGTGGGTGGTAATGTGGCTCAAGACGGAGTTAATCGGTGGTTATTTGATAAATATACACCAGAAGAAGCACAAGCAGATGCAGTTAAAAATTATTCAACAAATAAAATTTTATACAAAGACAAACAATTAGAATTATTTGAAAAAAATTTAGAAGCAATGTCATTGTGTGTTGGTAATGGCATAAGAGCTTTAAAATGGATTGGTTTGAATAATGATAATGCAGAAGATTATTCAACAGAATTATATTGCGAATATCAATTTCCTGGCATTGGTATCACAACAATTGGCAGAACAGATGTAATGACAAAAGACTTCACTGTGGAGTTAAAAACAAAGTGGCACACAAAAGCATTAAACAAAGGATATATTCCTAACGAACCAGATCAAAATTACTTAAATCAAGTTGCCTTTTATTGGAAAGCAACGGGATTAGAACCGATCTTAATTTATCATACTGGGATGCCAGCTAAAGATAGAACAACAAAAAAAACAAAAAACGAATACAAAATTTTTGACAAAACGAATTGCGAGCTAATGACTCCAGAATATTTTGAAGAATGTTTGGAGCGACACAGACAAGTGCAGCATAGAAGGCAAAATTTATTAATGATCTCTACAGATCCAAAAGTTTTAGCCAAATATATTGCATCTGATTTTTCTAGTTTTTATTGGAAAGATTTAAGTCAAGAAGATTTAGAGGAAGCGAGGAATTTATGGAAAATGTAAACTCATTAGTACCAGTTAAATATTTAATGACACGATTTGATTGGATAAGATTGTGGAGAGAAGAAGCTGTAAAAAAAGATTGTGCAGAAAGAAAGAAAAATCTTTCACAAGCTACACCATTACAAAAAAGAATTTTTAACCAAATAGTTTTGCAAGATGCCTGAAAAAGATTTTAATAAAACATTAGCTGCTGCTACATTAGAATTAGCAACAATCGATAATAAAAGAAAAGCACCAACAAAAGGTGGCAAGAGATATACCATGGTTGCTGATCGTGTTCGTATATTTAGAAAACATTTTGGTGTGGATGCACAAATAGATACAACTCAAACATTTGATGAATACTATGTGCGATCCGATACAACAATTTCCGTTGGTGGCGAAAGAGTTGCCAATGGTATAGCAGAAGAAGATCGAAGATTTGGAATGATAAACAAAACTTCGGCAGCAGAAAATGCTGAAACTTCTTCTATAGGTCGTGCATTAGCAAATCTTGGTTTACAAGGTGGAGAATATCCATCTGGGGACGAAGTATTAATTGCTATAGCACAACAAAATAAAAAGATTTCGGCAAGTAACAATGTAGTTTCTGCTGAAAAGAAGTCAAATCAATCTACTACTAGCAATAAGGCGATTAGTGGAAGCTCGCAACCTGATTTGGCTTTACCTTCTGGGTGGGATACCTTGGATTTAGTAAAACAAATTCAACATTTTTCCTCCGTCATAGAGAAAGCATCCCATCCAGGAAACTTACGAGAGCTTGCAACTCCTTTTAAACATTGGATTGAAGGTTTAAGCGAGAACAATAAAAAAGAAGTTGTGGGAATGTACAATAACAAAAACATAGAGGTAAAATCAAAATGAAATTAACTTTTAAAGTTTTTCCTGGCAAACTATTTAAAACATTTCTTGATAGTTTTCGAGAACAAGGAAATAAATTTCCAATTGGGGAGTCTTTATTATTTTTAGATAATAAGGATAGTGGTGGTTGGGAAATCAAAGAAGATATAATGTTAAAAGCGGGGACGAAGGTTCATGTGCAAGTTTGGGGTGGACAAACAAACAATGATAAAAAGTCTACTGTTTGTAACATTGAAATAATACCATTTGAACAAGCATTTAATGACGCTAAAGCAAGAGATGATGCCAAGCCAAAAGACAATGCAACCAGTTCATCTAGTAGTGATGATATACCATTTTAAATTATGGACTCCCTTAAAAAATTATCATTATTAGATGCAGTTATGGCTGGGAAGATTTTATTTTCCTCCCAGCCAAACTTGTCCGATGTAGCACTTCGTAAAAGAGTATTCCGTATGAGGGAAAAAAATAATTTTCCTATGAAAAAAATTGGACAAACTTTTTATATTTCATTGCAGCGATTAGAACAATGGATGAAAGAAGAACAAGTATGACAGATTTGTCTACTAAAGATTTAATAACAATACCTGATGAAATGGCAAAAGACCCACTTGTTAAAAAAATTTGTGAGAAAATGATTAATCGGTCCAACATGGGAATTAAAAAATATGGCAACACAATGTCTGGTGCTAATTATGGTTTAATTTCAGGAATAGATAATGCCATTGAAGAAGCTCTTGATCTTGCAGTGTACTTGGAAGATGTAAAATTAAAATTAATAAAAATTAAAGATAAATATAAAAATGTCTGAAGATTTTGAGAAAGAATTACGAAAATTAAAAAAAGAAAAAAAATTAAATGATGAATTTATGGAAAAATTATTAACAACAAAAACAGATGAAAATTTTGTATTGCGACAAAAAGTTGACCAATTAGAAAAGAAAATTAATGACAAGAAAACAATCTGAATTATTAAAATACATAAAAAATTATATTAAAGAAAAAGATTATTCTCCTTCTTTTGATGAAATGAAGGCAGCAATTAATCTTAAATCTAAATCTGGTGTTCACCGATTAATTGAAGCACTGGAAAAACATAACAAAATAAAGCGAGTAAAATTTAGTCATCGATCCATTGAACCCATCAGCTAGTTTAAACATAGTTGATCTCTTTAGTGGGATTGGTGGTTTTTCCCTTGGACTACACCGAGCAGATCCACGATTTAAAACGATTGCCTTTTGCGAGATTGAACCTTTTTGCCAAGAAGTTTTAAAACAAAACTTTCCAGGAGTTAAATTATACAATGACATCAAAGACACCAAAATCAACGAACCAACCTTCCTTGTTTGTGGAGGATTCCCATGCCAAGGATTTTCCCAAGCAGGACTCCAACGAGGAACGGAAGATGACCGCTATCTCTGGGGAGAAATGTTTGATGTCATCAAACACACGAAACCCAGATGGGTTATTGCAGAAAATGTGCGAGGAATTGTTACGACACAAGACGGCTTGGCATTCAACACTGTGCATACTGACTTGGAAAGTGAAGGTTACGAAGTCCAAGCGTTTAATATACCAGCTATCAGCAAAGGCGCGTGGCACAAGAGGGAAAGAATCTGGTTTATTGCATCAAACATATCCAACACCTACAACGATGGATTACATCGACAGAAAAGGAATGCGACCGAGCAGAGCAGCAACCAATCGAAAGACAGGGTATCTATCAGAAATGATCAGAATGCTACCGACACCGACAGCGGGGAACAGTTTGGATGTAACGATGCCAGTGGAATACATCAAACCGAACAGCAGTGGATGGTCGGTAACGAGAAAAAAAACGGGAACAAAGTTTGGAGCGAAACTGAACGATGTAGTGAAGTATCTGGATCATTACAAGATGCTACCAACACCGACTTACAACGATGCAAAAAATCTGACATTTCCAAAAAGTCAAACGAACAGAACATCTTTAATAGGATCAATGATAAGAAAAAATATGACGAAACCTGGTGGCAAATTGAATCCAAACTTCGTGGAGTTCCTTATGGGATTACCACAGAATTGGACAAAGATCGTACGAAAAGATTGAAGGCACTGGGTAACGGAGTTGTGCCACAGATAGTCGAAGAAATAGGTCGAGCAATAATTAAAGCGGAGTTTGGTAATGGCTAGACAGTGGTACAGTAATTTAAAACAAGAAGCTTATAGTAAATGGCATCGTCAATTTGAAGGTATTGCCATGATAGATGTAGACAGTGTTGAAGTATGTAAACATTGTTATCAACCCCTTGCTTTTATAGAATTGGCAAAAGATACTGGTCAAACATTTAAGGCATATACATTAACAAAAAAATTAGCATTAAAATTTGATGTGCCAGGTTTTGTTGTTTTTTATAAAGTTAATGACAACAATGAGATAATTAAATTTAGAGTTAAGAGAGTAGCAAGAACAGTTGGGATGCTGCATGAGAATGTTAAACCAGATAAATGGTTTAAATATTTAAAAGAATTGCAAGACGATCATGCTAAAAATTGTCCTGATCAAAAACATTTAGATGAAAATTGGTCATATGGTGGCACTATATAACTTGGCTCCTGGGATTGGACTCGAACCAACAACCCCCTGATTAACAGTCAGGTGTTCTACCATTGAACTACCCAGGAATACCAAAAAGGTCTATAGAATAAAATGCTATATTATAAAATTAATTATTTATCTTTTTTCGCCTATTACTCTTTGCTTTTTTTTTACCTCGTTGAATATTTAACTGACAAACAATAGTTTTTTCCTAGTTTTCTGCTATTCTTAATAGTCTGTTAACCTATTTTTTTTCTTTATTTACTTATTTTTTGTTGTCATACAAACCTATAGAAAGACATAGAATACCTAGTAAATCTGTCAATTCCCATATAGCAGTTGACAGAATGACTGACAAATTATCAACTGACAAGTGTTGTTTTTGTCAACGATTTTAATAGATTAAAATAGAATTTAATGCTACAAAATATTTATGAATTATGAAATAACAAAAATCTCTCCATGGAAAGATAGATATTTTTTTGAAATTAATGAATATAAAATTGGTGATGACGGAAAAAGAAAACAAATAAAGACAAAAAGAATTGCTACAAAAAAATTTGGATTTCCATCAGATATAGAGGAATTGGCAAAAGAAAAAGATCGTATACAAAAAGCAATTAATAATGGCACTTATGGAAAACAAGATACATTAAAAAAATTATATGATGATTGGAAGAATTATATGGAGAGTGTTCAATATGGTCCACAAGATGAAACAATAAATAACTATGAGTATGAAGCAAAAAAATTATGGACTGTAAAGCTTGATGATGTGTCTATTCAAGACATGAAGTTAAAAGATTTTAATGTAAGAATAACATCAAGAATAAATAAATTTATGAATAAACATTTTTCTATGAGATATAATAGGGAATGTTTTAAACTATTAGGTCGTTTATATAAGTATGCAGCAGAAGAAGAACGAGGAATAATATTTAATTATTGTGATCAAGTGGATCGTAGCGACTTTAAAAGAATACAAAAAAAACACAAAGAAAATAAATCAGATCCAGTTATTGTACAAGGTGGGTATAAAGAGTCATTGGAAAAATTAAAACAATTAACAAATATTTTGGAAAAAAATAATTACCAAGGATTTGTTTTAGTTCGTTTAATGAGAGAATTGGGGGGAAGGTTTGGAGAGATTATTCCATTACTATTACAAGATTTTAAAATGGAAAATGGTATTGGATATTTAGATATTAATAAAAATGTTAATACCTCTAGTAATAAATTAAAACATAGACCAAAAACTATGACTGGGGATAGAGCAGTAACTTTATCATCAAGTATGACAGCATTGTTGTGTGAATATATTAAACAAAAAAATATTATTGATCCAGAACAACTAATTTTTTCATCAGAAAAAAATACTCGTATACATCGTAATAATTTTGTGAACCGAGTTTTAAATAAATATAATAGGGAGATTGGTATAGTGGGAACAATAACACCACATAGTTTTAGGGTGTTTGTTATAACTTTAAAAGAATACCTGGAAGAAAATAAAGAAGCAATGATGAGAGATCATGGTCATGCAACAAAAGAAATATCTAATTTGTATGTAAAAGGTAATTGGAGAAATTTAGAAAAGGAACAAGAGTCAGCAGATAAAATTGCCGCTTTAATGAATAATTAGGGGGTTACAATCATACTACCCTACTCTTTAAAACCTTTGTATGGTCAAATATGAGGGTTTTTTTTTGGCGAAAACTCGTTAAATTTACAGTTTCCACACATCCAAGTTCGTAAGTTATCATTGGAGTGAATTAAATATTCCTCACAATTTTCACACCCAGATGGTTTATTTTTATTTTTATATTCTTGTTGTTCGGTCCTAGTCATTGAGTGAAACCACATTCCAGGAATAATAATTATTTGTTTTTTAATTCTTCTTGCCAAACATTTTCATCGCACCTGATGCTCCCTTAATTCCAAAACTCGCCAAGCACGAAATGTATAATAAATTGGTATAATATGACGGCAGACTGTGGAGTGCCTCAAAGCCAGCTTTAATATGAGGTGTCCAACTAGGCACGAAAACGGCACAAGCTGGTGTCAGGAGGCAAATTAAAATTAGTTCATCTTTCCAGCTTCCCTTCATTTGATCAACAGCCGATGCTTCCCACTTAATTTTTCCAGAAGCAATATCTTCTAATCTTTTTTTATTTGCTTTTATTTCAGTAAGTTTTGTTTCTGCTTTTAATTTTTTAGTTTCAACGAAACCCCCAACACTTTGAGATACTACTCCTATTAGGGGTTTCAAAAGTAATTGCCACATTAGAATTGTCCGTAAGCTATAACGGCAAGAATAACGATTAGAACAACTGTAAGAAGTTTCCCTCTTTTCGTTAATCCCTTCCAAAAGTATTTAATTTTTTCCATATTAGTCCTCCAACATTATTTGCGCCAATTGTTTTGCTCTGTTTGGCGTTTGTTTATACCAGCGACTATCGAGAAGTTGATCGTGGCACATTTGCCATTGATGATCTCTAGCTGCTGCAAGAGCTTTTTTAAATTTAGACAAACCAGTTGCTCCAAGCTGAAATGCCATTTCAATAAACACACCAAATTTTCTGTCTGGTAAATCCATACCTTGACATACTCTTGCTGCTCCTTCGATTGCTTTATCGAAATCTTTATCAAATAGTTTATAAATATATTCGTCTGAATATTCTTTATTAGGATCAATATTATCCTCTTTTGTAACAAGATGACCTATTCCAAAAGTTAATTTTCCAAGTGAGTCTGCGTAACATTTATTTACTTTACCCTCATGTAAAACTACTCTATTTTTAAGATCGCTTAAACTTGCAGCTTCCATCTTTAAAGACATATAAAATTTTTACTCCTAATTGTTTTTGATATTTACTTTGATTTCTATGTATCATTGTGCCAGGTCGCCAAGTCTTACGGATACTTGCCGTTTTAACATCTA
>Ga0209337_1000766_pt1 | contig 25665 bp, 30 predicted proteins | sample LinPmetageLP53_FD_184044 | JGI IMG/M metagenome (GOLD analysis project Ga0209337, IMG submission 184044) | Marine viral communities from the Pacific Ocean - LP-53 (SPAdes) (version 2) | ecosystem: Environmental > Aquatic > Marine > Oceanic | place: Pacific Ocean | collected 2010-02-08 | reverse complement strand
AAAAGGTGAGTTAGATGCTAAATCGTATGAGGCTTTAGAAAAAGCAGGTATACCTAAAGATTATGTAGACCAGTTTATTGAAGGTCAAAAAGCAGTAGCTGAACAACAAGCTACATCTATAAAAGATATAGTAGGTGGTGCAGAAAGTTATGCAGAGATGTCTAACTGGGCGGCAGACAATATGACTGACGCAGAGAAGTCAGCTTATAATACAGCAGTTAATTCTAAAAATTTAGAAACTGCTAAACTAGCTGTCATAGGTTTAAAAGCAAAATACGAAGCCGTTAATGGTTCTGACCCTAAATTAGTAGAAGGCAAAGCGTCTGCTACTGGTACTGATGGTTATAAATCATGGGCTGAAGTGACGACTGCTATGTCTGATGACAGATACCAGAAAGACCCTGCTTATCAAAACATGGTAAAAGATAAACTTTCTAAATCGGAGATATAATCATGTGGTTAGTAGCATTAAGAAAACTGTATGACGCACAAGTTGCGGAAAGCACAGCAGTTATTGATACGTTTTTAAAAAACGCTGTCGGTGTTGCAGACCATGACAACTTTATGAAAACTGTAAAATCACAGTTTGATAAATTAGTACATGCAAAACACGCAATATCTGAAATAGATAAATTAACTGAAGCATCAATGAACAAGGAAAAAAATGGCAAAAAATAGTTTGTATGGAAACATTCACAAAAAGCGTAAACGTATCGCCGCAGGTAGTGGTGAAAAAATGAGAACAGCAGGTACTAAAGGAAGACCTACTGCAAGTCAATTTAAGAGAGCCGCAAGAACCGCCAAGTCATAATATGATAGAAGCGTTATTGCTTCTACTTGTAAACCCACAGACATCACCTAGAACTGAAGAGTTTGTTTTTAAATATATGGTTAAAGAAAAATTTAAAACATACAAGGAATGTACTAAACACATTGAAAAAATGAAGTTTTACAAAGAAGGTAAGACTGGAGTTTATGTAGTAGTTGAAGACAAAGAACGACAAGTAGCGGCGACTGCTTGTTATGAAAAAAAGAAATAGTTGTGCATCACATACTGTGAGGCAACTGCCACCTTTAATTTAGCCAAATAACTTGACCCTCTGCGGAGGACAATCTTGACTAAATAACTTTATTGAAGAGGCTTTTATAAACTAACATCAAAAAAGGAGACAATCACATGTCAAACGCAAGTCCAGTTAAGTTCGGAAATGCTAATAGTGGTTCTACTCGTGATGATGCCCTGTTTTTAAAAGTGTTTGCAGGTGAAGTAATTACTTCATTTGACAGAGCTTCAAAAACACAAGGTGCTGATATGGTAAGAAGTATCAGTAACGGCAAATCTGCATCTTTTCCAGTAATGGGAAGAATAGGTGCGGAATATCACGCAGTTGGAGCTGAAATATTAGGTTCCGCAGTTAACCACAACGAAAAGGTTATTACAATTAATGACCTTTTAATATCTTCAGTATTCGTATCGAATATCGAGGAAGCTAAATCGCATTGGGACGTAAGGCAAAATTTTTCAACTGAAATGGGTAGAGCATTATCGTTTCAGAAAGATAAACACATCTTACAAACAATCGGTCAAGCAACTCTTGCCAGTGCAAACGTAACTGGTGGAGACGCTACAACTAACATAACTAACACAGGCATTGCTTCTGCTACAGATGCAACTGCGGCTAATGCAATGATAGATGCTATCTTTGCGGCGGCTAAAGAGCTTGATGCAAACTATGTTCCATCAGAAGGCAGAAAATGCTTTATGAGATTGGAAGAATACTACAAATTAGCAAACGCTACAAATGCAGTCAATGTTGACTTCAGTGGTGGTGCTAATGGTGGTGTTGCATCAGGTAAAGTTGCTAGAATTGCAGGAATTGAATTAATACCAGTTCCTCACTTTGTGTCTGGTAATGTCACTGCAACAACAGAGAAAGGTTCAGCAACTAATGGGGGTTCATTCCCACAAGCTGTTAACTTGACTAACTTTGTTGCTCTTGTATCTCACCCTTCAGCAGTAGGAACTGTTAAGCTAATGGATTTAGCTGTTGAAAAAGAGTACGACATCAGAAGACAAGGTACGTTAATGGTTGCTAAGTACAGTATGGGACACGGAGTCCTAAGGCCAGAGGCGGCAGTCGGTATCAAAGAAGCGTAATTCGTTTCTTTACTTTTGGTGGGGGATTTATTTCCCCCATCAATATTTTCTAAAAAATTTTAAAGGATATTAATGACAACACAGATAACACCTACTAGCGAATTACAAGCTGTAAATATTATGTTAAGTTCTATTGGTGAAGCTCCAGTGAACTCAATTACAGGAACTACTACAGTTGATGTAAGTACAGCAAAAAATATCCTAGACGAAACTTCAATGTCTATCCAATCACAAGGGTGGCATTTCAATACACACGAAAATTATAAAACTTTATCATTAGACACTGATGGCAAAGTTCCCCTACCTTCAAACTGCGTTAAAGTAGACGCAAATTCCCAATACAGACATTTTAATTATTCATTAAGAAATGGTTATTTATACGACATGGAAAATCATACAGATGTATTTGCTTCTGCACCTACGTCAGTTGACATAGTATTAGTACAACAATTTGAAGATTTACCAGAGTACGCTAGACAATACATTGTAATGAAAGCGGCTAGAAGATTTGCTTCAAGATTTGTAGGTGATAAAGAAATTGTACAATTAATTGGTCAAGATGAAAATGAAGCATTAATGGCTTTTAAACAAGCTGATAGTCAAGAAGCAGATGTTAACATTCTTGAAGGTGATAGTAATACTTTTTCAATAATTAATAGAACGACCAGAAGGACTTATTAATGGGTAGCGTTGTATCGCAGTCTATTCCTAATTTCTTAAACGGAATGTCCCAACAAACGCCGACACAAAGAGGGATTAATCAAGGTGCAGACCAAGTTAATATGCAAAATAATTTAGTAGAAGGTTTATCTAAAAGACCTCCACTAGAATTTGTAAAACAAGTAGCTTCTAATGCGTTTCCTAATTTAACAAAATTTCACTCTATTCAAAGAGATGCAAACAACCAGTACATTGTAGCAATCTATAATGGCGGTATTAAAGTATATGATTTATTAGGTAATGAAAAAACTGTGACAATACAAAGTGGTTCAAGTTATTTAACCAACACAAATCCTAGAGATACATTCAAGTGTATTAACATTGCAGATTTTACGTTTATAGCTAATACCAATACTTCAGTGACAGCAGATACTAATACGTCTGCGGCTAAAGTAGAAGAATTTTTAATTGTTTGTAAATTAACAAACTATGGAAGAGAATATAAAGTGGCTTTGAAACACCCTTCAATGGCACAAGAATTAGAAGTAATCTTTCAATTACCTACAGGTAATGATGCTTCTACAGATGCAAAATTTAGAGATACTAATAAAATTACAGACATACTTTTGTATGGACAACAAAGTACACATTGGGATAGTAGTGCAAATGGTATTGGTTTTAAAGTTGTTAGAACAGATAACAATGCAACTCAAACTTCAACTCATGGATTAGCAAATTATTCTGGGTTTACAAATCATTTTAGTTTTGAAAGTTATGACAGTGTAATCTATGGAAAACCTACAGATAACAATGCAAACTATACAATAACTTCTTCTGATGGTTCTGGTAATACAGCCATGTATGCTATTAGAGATGAAATACAAGATTTTAGTAAACTACCTTTTTATGCAAAAACTGGTGTAATTATAAAAGTCACTGGTGAAGAAGGTGATACATTATCTGATTACTATGTAAACTATTCAGGAAAATCAGGTGTATGGAATGAAACTTTAGCACCTGCAACTTCTTTAGGATTAACAAATTCTACAATGCCACACGCATTGATTAACAATAACAATGGTACATTTACTTTTAAAGAATTAACATGGACAGATAGAGTATGTGGAGACATAGATAGCAACCCTAACCCTACATTTGTAGGTAAAAAAATAAACAATTTAACTTATTACAAAAACAGATTAGGTTTTTTATCAGGAGAGAATTTAATATTTACAGAAAATGCTTCATTCTTTAATGTATTTGCAACAACATCTACACAAGTTTTAGACACTGACCCTATTGATATAGCGGCTAGTGGTACACAGGTTAATACACTTAAAAACTCTGTAGGATTTAATGAAAGTTTATTATTATTTTCTGATACATCACAATATAAGTTAGACAGTGAAGGTGAGGCTATCTCTCCTACGTCTGCTATACTTAATGAAGTATCTGCATTTGAACATGATGATAAAGTACAACCAGTTTCAGCAGGTAAGTTTGCTTACTTTGCACAAGCAAGAACATCAGGTACAGCAATAAGAGAATACTTTGCTGATGATGATACATTAACAAATGATGGTTTAGATATAACAGTATCAGTATCAAATTTAATACCACAAAACTGTTATCAAATTGTATCTAACACGACAGAAGATACGTTAGCATTTTTAACACATGATACTAACGATAGTCAGACAGCACCATACACAGCAAGTTCTAATGTAGCACCAACTAACGCTGACACATTATTTATCTATAAGTATTTCTTTGATGGTGGTGAAAAAGTACAGAATGCTTGGTCTAAATGGACATTTACAGGTGCTAAAATATTAGGCTGTATGTCATTAGAAAGTTATTTTTATATATTAACTGTTGAAGGCACTACTACAAAATTATTTAAAATTGATTTAAGAAATCTTAAAGATGCAACAATAGGTCATGGAGTGTTTATTGATTTAAAAACTTCTGTGACAGGTACTTATGCTAGTAGCACAGGTTTAACAACTTTGACTTCACCTTATGGTGCAAAAACTGGGTTGATTGCTGTAGATAGAACTAATGGTAATAACTATACGTTAACAAATACAAGTGGTTCTACATATACATTAGTAGGAAACCACACAGCGTTATACATTGGTGTTCCATACGAAAGTAAATACACAATGTCTACACCTTATATCAGAGAAAATACTGGTAGAGGTTTAGTAGCTGTGACTTCAGGTAGATTTCAAATAAGAAATGTATTTTTAAATTTTGAAAACAGTGGATTTTTTGAAGTGGAAGTCACACCAGAAAATAGAAATATATCAACAGCTATTATGAATGGTTATATAATTGGAACAGCAACCAGTGTAATTAACCAACCTGCTATAACGTCAGGAACATTAAGAGTTCCAGTACAAGCAGAAAATACAAAATTTAATTTAGATATAAAATCGTCATCTCACTTACCTATGTATATAGCTGATGCGGAGATAGAAGGTTATTATCATAACAGAGCAAGAAGAATTTAATGAAAGAAAATTACGTTAGAAAAGCAGAATTAAAAGATGCGTTAGAACTAGCACCTAAAATAAGAAAAGGTGATAGACAAGAAATTATGGCTTCAGATGGAGCAACACCATTAGAAGCATTAGTAATACCTTTTACACATAGTAAAGCTAAAGTTTACACTATTGTAGGAACAAAATCTGAAGGTGTAATTGGTATGTTTGGGTCATCACCTACTAAAGAAAAAGGTTATGGCGTTGTATGGTTGTTATCTAGTGAGGATTTATTTAAACACCTTAAACAGTTTATTAAAGAGTGTCCTAAATGGGTAGCTGACATGAGTAAAGATTATGAACATGTCTACAATTTTGTAGATGAAAGAAATTGGAAAAGTTTAAAATGGTTGCAATTTTTAGGATTTGAACCAAAACAAAAAATAGGAGATTTTGGCATTGGAAAGATGCCATTTATATTAATGATGAAAGAGGTAAATAAATAATGTGTAGTCCCGAAGCGGCTCTAGCAATAGCAGGACAAGTTGTTTCTTATCAACAAAAGAAAGCTGAAAACAAAGCTATTAGAAGAGACCAAGATACGTCAAGAAGCAATGCCGATAAAGGATATTTACACGATTTACAAAAAATTGATAACGAAAAAGTATTAGCAGATAGAGAAAAAGCACTAGCAGAATTAAAAACAAAAAATGAAAGAGAAGCGGAAATAGCACAAAAATTAAATTTAGGATTTGGAAACAGTACAAAAATAGTTCAGTCTATGGGTGCATTATATGATGAAGATTGGGTTAGTATTGGTAATGAATATTCTAAAGACATGATTGCATTAGAAAATCAAAAAACAGAAGCATACGCTAACATGACTAAAACTTATAATAGTTTAACTCCTCCAACAGAACCATCAAAAGCAGGATTAATTATTGGTGTTGCCACTTCTGCAAACAGTGGCTACCAAACTTCTCAAACTAATAAGAAAGCGAAAAAAGACTAATGGCTAAATATAACAGACAATCTACAAATAAATACTATGGTGCAGGAAATTCAGGCTATGTCAGAACAGGAAGTGCCACAGATGGTTTAGCTAAATCATTAGCTAGTGCAAGTCAATCCGTAGGATATGCAAATAAATTAAAAATTAATAATAAAAAAGATGCGGCTATTGAAAAGATACAAGCATTAGAAGCGTCAGGTAAAACTCTTGAAGAAATACAAAGAGAAATACTTGCAGGTAAGCACCCAGATTTAACAGGTAAATATGTTGAAGCTACTACACAATATCATAGTGGTAAAGTTAAAGCGGCAGAAGTTATTACTGAAATTACAAAAGCAATGGAAACTGATTATGATATTACTAAACACAACATAAATGATTTTACTAAAGATTATATTCCTGAAATGGAAGGACAAGACAGTTCTTTTATGGCAGGGTTTGGTTCATTTTATAATGTATGGAAACAAAAAACTTCTTTAGCAGACGCACAAGAAAGAGGAGAAATTGCTTCACAAAAGAAAATAGATGAAGTTAGAAAAATATTATCAGTTATTCCTAATGAAGATTTAGACACAAGATATGTAGAAGCATGGAAAGATTTTGGAACGTCACTGCGTACAAGTGATAACAAAGAGTTAACTAAATTTTATACTAATGCAGAATTAATGGAAGCTATTAGACAAGATGTAGCTTCTATTATTGATACAGCAACAAGTTCTGAAGATGTTGAAAGAGCAGAAAAGATTATGTCTTTAGATTTAGGTAAAGGTTCTGATGGACAAGATTTAGGTTCATTAAATAGTAGAAAAAATAAAAATACAGATGTTTTAAAAGCGGCATTAACTGCAAAAAAAGATGCAGTTCTTCAAAAAGAAAGAAGAGATGAAACGTATAATACAGCTAAAGCAACACAAGCTGTATGGGTTGAAGCCTTCACACCTAATGAAGATGGCACAGAAAAATCTACTTTACAAATACAAGAATATTTAAAAAAAATTACTATAGCAAGTAAAGGTGATGTTGGAACTATATCAGCATTTACAGAGTGGTTTAATTCTGACCCTGAAAGTAGGCAAATAAAAGATTACACAGGAACACAAGATTTTCTATTAAGTATTTCTATGGGTTCTTACAGCAGTCATGCAGAGATGATGAAAGATATGGTTGCACAAGGTATTCCACAAGATATGTGGGGAAAAGCAAATGACAGATGGGATAGATATGAAAAAGAATATCAATCAGGTGGATTAAAACCTATCTATGATACTGACCATCATTATGTAAATACTAAAGATAGAATTTTAAAAACTGTTGCAGAAAAATACAAAATAGATGCTGATGGTTTAGGAACTAAAGAAATAGCACAATCAGATGTTTTAAGATATGTAAATTTTGAAATTGAAGAACAAGAAATGAAATGGGCTAAAGAAAGTGTTGAAGTCACTCCAAAAATGAGAAAAGATTTTATTACTGAAATTCAAGATTATGTAGATAAAACATGGACAGGAGTTAGTGAAGATGGAGAAACAGATATTTACACAAAACCTGTGACAGACACTATGGAAGGTGTCCAAATGATGAGTGAGTTTGACCAAATAGATAAAGAAATGGAAGCGGCAGATATTGCAGAACAAGAAAAAGCGGACAATACTGTTATCTTTCAAAAAGATGCAGGTGATGGCAGTTTATTAGATGTCACCTTAAAAGATTATGTAAATAAAATTACTGAAAATATTACCAAAGCAGGTAAACAAGATTTTTTACTTTCTCCTAGAATTGAAGGAATTATCTCACAAGAAAAATTTATAGAACAAATAAGAGACCCTAAATTTCAAACATATATACAAGAAATTTTAGGTTCAGAATTTAATGGTGATATTCTTTCAGCTATGAGTGAAGATGATTACCGAACTATTCTTATTAATATGACAACTGCATTAGGTTTAATGAACGGCACAGATGAAGAAAACAGTGCAAATCTAAATCAAATACAAGAATTGTTATTTAATGCTTACAACATAGAAGGATAATATGGCTACAAAGATAGACTTCAGTGCAAAGAAAAAGAAAACCTCAACAGCAACAGATGCGATTTCAGCATCATCTACAATCCAAAAATTAAGAAAAGTCACAAGTGAAGAAGAAGCACTTGAAGAAATTAAAACAGAAGAATTTTATAATACATTAAGAAGTTATTACACACATAGAGATGGAAAAAGCGAAATTACTTCAAGAGGTCATAATGTATTTTCAGAAATGTCTCATGCCAATTTACTAGAGTATTTTTATAATGATAGGTCTTGGAGAAATAATAACACAGGGTCTATGACTAAAGATTTAGCAAATGCTTTTACAGACAGTGCTGATAGAAACAAACAGTTAGCTTATATATCTTCTACTTATCACGCATTACCATCATTTTGGAATGACCCAAATAGAAATTTTGGTTCATGGTTGTATGATAATGGAGGAGCAATGTTATCTGACCCAGTAAATTTAATATCTTTTGGTATTGGTGGACAAGCCGCTAAAGTTGCTTATAGAAAAGGTTTAACAGAAGCACTTAAAGGTAAAGTTGCAGGTCAAATTAATAAAGAAGTTTTAGAAGAAACTGCAAAAGTAGCAACAAAAGAAGCAATAGGTAAAGCTGTGTATAAAGGTGCTATGACTGAAGCTAAAATTGGTGCAGTAGTGGCAACAGCACAAGATAGTATGCTTCAACTTACAGAAATTAAAACAGGTGTAAAAGATGAGTATAGTTTAGCCAGAGGTGCTTTAGCTACAGGTGCAGGATTTGGTTTTGGTACTGTGTTTGGTGGTGCGTTTTCTTATGGTGGTTTTAAACTAGGTATGAGAGGAAGTAAAAATACAGCAGTTAAAAATTTAAAAGATTTACATGAATATGGTAGAAGTGATATTACAGGCAAACAATTATTTCAAGATTTAGCAGAACCTAAACCTTCTAAAGCATTATATAAAAATCTTGATAAAAACACTGTAGATAGAATTGCAACAGAAAGTGTACTTACAGGTAAAACGATTGATGCTAAAATTGATAATTTAAGAATAAGTCGTACTGTTGGTAAGCCACCTGATGAACAATTAAACTTTTATAAATATCCAAAAAAAGTTAGATTACATTTAAAAAACCTTGCTGACCAAATGGTACGAGAAGGTAAAATAATAGATGATGTAGTCACAGAAAAATACGCAATTAAACAAGCACAAATTTTAGGTTTAGATACAAATGCTGTTATTAAATTAGGTAAATCAAGAGCAAAAGAAGATAAATTATTATACGCTGAAATTTTAGCACATGGAGATTTATTAGCTAAACAAAGTGATGACATAGTTAAACTTGGTAATCAATTACATAGATTAGATATAACTCCTGAAGAAGAAGCAAAAGTATTAGCAGAGTTAAACATAAGACAAAACATTGCAGGTGAAACTTTAGTAAATCAAAAAGAAATTACTAAAAATGTAGCTAGAGCAATGAGGTTTATGCAAGTAGACAAAGATGGTACTAGAGCCGCAGAATTAAAAATAAATCCTGAAGACCCTGCAATGGCAACTTTAAAAACAGGAAATCCAAAAGAATTTTATAAAGCTATTTCTAAACTGCATGACACTGACCAAGTTATTATGGCATTACAAAATGCTAGAAAAGTTAATGGTTGGGATTTAACTTCAGAGTTTATTAATAACAACTTACTATCTTCACCTGATACACATGCAATTAACATTATATCTGGTTTATTTCAAACACAGTGGAAACCTATAACTATGTTAGTTAGGTCTTTATATTTAGCACCACAAGATAGTAAAAGAGCAAGTGAATTAGCTAAAGAAGCTGTTGATACATACATTCACCAAATACTATATACTAAAGATGCTTTGATGGCGGCTAAAAGAGGTTTCATGGAAGGCAGAGGTATTCTTGATAGTAAACAAATGAAGTTTGATAATAACATTAGACAAGGACAACTTCAAAGATGGCTACAAGCAACTACAAGACTTATGACAGACAGACTAGGGTCAGTAGGAGTAGGTCTTGATAAATATGTCTTCAAACCAATAGGGTATGTCACAACTTTTCCTATGAGAATTTTAAGTGCAGGTGATGAATTTCTTAAAACTATGACTTACAAAGCTAGAATGGCATCACAAATTAATACACAAATAAGAAGCGAAACAGGTCAAGGATTTTGGAAGGGTGTAATTAGTGATGATGAGTTTAAATTAAGATTTAAAGAAATAGAAGCTGAATATCAAAAAACTGCTTCTGGTGGAGCATTAGAAACTGCTGACATGCCAAGTGCAAATATTAGAGACGTTAACAAATTACAAGTTAATGACCCATTACAGTATGCTAGAGAAAGTACATATACTCAATCAGCATATTCTATGAACCCTGAAACAAATAAATTAGAAGGTGGTATTACAGGTGGAGTTTTATCTTTTACAAGTAAACACAGATGGACAAGAGCATTAGGTTTACACTTTATTAATACACCATCAAACTTAATTAAATGGAATTTTGAACATCTACCTTTAGCAAATAAATTAGTATTATCTACAAGACATGCTTTAAAAAAAGGTGCTGATGGTAAATATTTAAACCCAGAAGCGGCGGCAGAAGCTAACGCTAGAGCAACTATGGGATTTGTATTATGGACTGGTGCATTTGGTTTAGTATCAGCAGGTAAAATTACAGGTGGTGGTTCAAGAAATTATAGAGAAAATATTGAAAGAGAAGCTACTACAGGTTGGCAACCATATTCTTATAAAACAAGTGATGGAAGATATATACAATTAAACAGAGCAGACCCAGTAATGATGCCTTTCTTTATTATGGCAGATTTACAAGACAGTATGAATAAGTTTTTAAGATATAACGAAGATATACCTGAAGCAGTACAAAAAGATATGACAGAATTATCTATGGGAGTTTTAACTTCTTTGTTTAGAAATCTTAACTCTAAATTTTATATGAAGAATATAATTGAAACAGCAAACATGTTCTTTAGTGATGACTTTGTTTCTACAAGGTCTCCTGATAAAGTAGGTGCTTCTGTATTAGCTAGAGCAATTTACAAAATTACACCTTTGTCTGGTGGATTAAGATACATGAGTAGAATTGATGAAGATTATCAAAAAGAATTATTTACATTAAACGATAGATTATTAGCTTTAAATCCATTTAAAAATAAAGATGGAATTATGCCTAAACGTAATATGTATGGTGAAGTTATTGATAGAAATAAAGGGTGGTTATTTGGAATAGGAGGAAAATCAGGAGTATGGTCTTCTCCTTTTGCTATGACTAAAACTGAAAACCCTATGATACAAAAGTTCTATGAGAATAGAGATTTTAATTATACACCACCTTCAAAAATAGATAGAAAATCTGGTGTAGATTTAAGAACTATTAAAAATACAAACGAACAAACTGCTTATGATAGATGGAGAGAGTTAACAGGACAAGTGACCCTTACTTATCAAGGTCAAAAATTAACACTTAAAAAGTTAATTGAGAAAGTTATTCAAGACCCTAAAAGTAGATTGTATAGATTACCTGATGGAACAGTTGCAGGTAAAGATGAAAGACAGAAATTTATCTTGGAATTTGTGCATAAAGCTGAAGCTAAAGCTAAAAAACAATTATTAAGAGAGTTTCCACAGATTAAGAAAATGCAAAAAGATAGAAAATCTATTTCTAAAAACTCTAAAAAAGCGGCTAGAAAGAACTACATTGAGATATTAACTCAATAATCAACTAACATTTCTCTTTTAGTAAAACAATTTTAAAACATAAGGAAAATCACCAATATATATGGCTAATAGTTTTGTAAGATATACAGGCAATAACAGCACTACAGCTTACTCAATTCCATTTAGCTATAGAAGCACAGCAGATTTAACTGTGACTATCTCTGGGTCAGCTACTACAGCATTTACCTTAAATAGTGCAGGAACTACGCTAACATTTAGTTCTGCACCTGCACAAGATGCGGCGATTGAAATTAGAAGAAGAACCTCACAAACATCAAGATTAACAGATTATGCTTCTGGTTCAGTTCTTACTGAAAATGATTTAGATACAGATAGTGAACAGGCATTCTTTATGTCACAAGAAGCTATTGATGATGCAGGTGACGTTATTAAGCTATCAAATACAAATTTCCAATGGGACGCACAAAACAAAAGACTTACAAATGTTGCAAACCCAACATCTAACCAAGATGTTGCAACAAAACATTATTTAGAAAACACATGGTTATCAGCGTCAGATAAAACAAATTTAACTGCGGTAGCAGGTAAAGCTACTGAAATAGGATTGCTTGGTACATCAGATGCAATAGCTGACATGAATACTTTAGGAACAGCTGATGTTGTTTCTGATATGAACACACTAGCTAACAGTGATATTATAAGTGACCTTAATACTTTAGCCACTTCTGATATTGTGGCAGACATGAACACATTAGCAACTTCAACTAACGTGACTAACATGGCTACACTAGCAGGAATAAGTGGATTAAGTACATTAGCGGCTAACAATACTAATATTACATCTTTAGCAGGTAAAACTACAGAATTAGGATTATTAGGAACGAGTGCCGTTGTAGCAGATTTAGCATTACTAGGTACTTCTGATGTTGTAGCTGACATGGCTTTATTAGCAACTTCTGATGTTATATCAGACATGAATACACTTGCTACTTCAGATATTATTTCAGACTTAAATACTTTAGCTTCATCAGGAATTGTTGAAGACTTAAATATTTTAGCAACTTCAGCAAATGTTACTGCAATGGGATTACTTGGTACAAGTGCAGTTGTTACAGATTTAGGATTATTAGGAACTTCAGCAAATGTAACTAACATGGCTACTCTTGGTACATCAGCAAATGTTACTGCTATGGGATTATTAGGAACTTCAGCAGTAATTACAGATTTAGGAATTTTAGGAACAGCAGATGTCGTAGCTGATATGAATGTATTAGCAACAGCAGATGTAGTTGCAGATATGAATACATTAGGAACTTCTGATGTTGTAACTGATATGAATACTTTAGGTACATCAACTAATGTAACTAACATGTCAACTGTTGCAACTAATATCGCAGGAGTAAATTCTTTTGCAGATAGATATAGAGTTCAAGCAGGTGTTCCAAGTTCTTCACTTAATGTTGGAGATTTAAATTTTGATACAACAGCTAATGAATTAAAAGTTTACAAAAGTTCAGGTTGGGCTTCAGCAGGTTCTACAATTAATGGAACTTCAGCACGATTTACTTACACAGCTACAGCAAATCAGACAACATTTACAGGTGCAGACATTAATGGAAGCACACTAGCTTATGATGCTTCTTTTATTGATTGTTATTTGAATGGAGTAAAATTAATTAATGGAACAGATGTTACTGTTACATCAGGAACTTCTGTAGTTTTAGCAACAGGTGCAAATGTTGGAGATACTTTAGACCTAGTTGGCTATGGTACATTTAATGTTGCTTCTATTGCAGGTACAGCAATTAATTCAGGAACAATTGATGATGCAAGATTACCTACAACAATGGCAGGTAAAACTCTTAATACAGCTATTGTTAATGCAAATACTTTAGTTGCAAGAGGAGATGGTTCTTCAGCAGATGGTAAGATTACTTTAAATTGTTCACAAAATACTCATGGAGTTAAAATTCAATCTCCTGCACACTCAGCAGGACAAAGTTATACTTTAGTATTACCTACAAGTGTTGGAACTAATGGACAGGTATTAGCTACCAATGGTAATGCAACAAATCAATTATCTTGGATTAATGCAACAGAAACTAAACCTACAGTAGCAGATGTATCTCAAACGATTGCACCTGCAACAGCTACAACGATTTCAATTACAGGTACTAACTTTGTATCTATACCAATAGTAGAATTTATTAAAACAGATGGTTCAGTAACTTTAGCTAATACAGTAGCATTTACAAACGCAACTACGCTTTCAGTTAATGCAACTTTAGCAAGTGGAAACTATTATGTAAGAATTGAAAACCCAGATGGAAATGCAGGAAGAAGTACAAACAATATTTTAACTGCATCTACAGCTCCAACATTTAGCACATCAGCAGGTTCACTAGGAAGTTTTGCAGGAAATTTCTCAGGAACTGTAGCAACGATTGCAGGTTCATCAGATAGTACAATAGCATTTTCTGAAACAACTTCTGTACTTACAGGTGCAGGAGTAACTTTAAATACATCAACAGGTGCGTTGACTACATCAGATTTTGGTGCAAGTTCTACAACACCAACAACATATAACTTTACAATAAGGATTACAGATGCAGAAGGTCAAACAGCAGATAGAAACTTTAGTTTCACTTCTAGCTTCGGTGCAACAGGTGGGGGACAATTTAACTAATGGCTAATACATATATAGAATACACAAAAGGTGGTTCAGATTTTAGAACTAAAGGTACAATCTCTTGTTGGGTTAAAAGAAGTAGTATAGGTGTTCAACAAGATATTTGGTCTTGGGGTGAAAATAATTCTTCTGATGCTTATTTAAGATTTGATACAGCAGATAACATAGAAATAAATTGTGATGGTTCAGGTACATCTTACAATAGTACAGCACTTTATAGAGATACTAATGCTTGGTATCATTTTGTATTTTCACTTGATGGTTCAAATGCAACAGCAAATTTAAGAAGAAGATTTTGGATTAATGGTGTTCAACAAGATGAGGGTAATGGTTCTATTAATGCTTTTAGTGGTTCTGTTTTTGGTTGGCATAGTACACAAGATTTATGGATAGGTGGTAGAGCAAGAAGCCAACAATCAGGTGCAACAGAATATTTTGATGGTTTAATGTCTCATTTTCATTATTGCAGTAATTATTCTTATTCAGCTAGTGATTTCGGAGAAACAGATGCAACAACTGGAGAATGGAAAATTAAAACTAATCCTAATGTTCAATATGGTTCAGAGGGATTTTTCTTAAAAATGGAAAATAGTTCTAATATGGATTTAGATAGTAGTGGTAATAATAAAACTTTAACTACAAGTGGTACACTTACAAAAACAGAAGATAATCCAAGTAATGTTTTTGCTACATGGAATGTTTTGGGACAAACAGAAGACAAAGGAACTTTATCTAATGGTAATTTAACTTATGATAGAGCAGGAGCAAGTGATAACTGGGTTACAATTCCATCAACATTAGCTACTAACTCTGGAAAATGGTATTATGAATATAAAATTATTGATGGTGGAAGTAGTGGAGGTAATGGTTCATTAACAGGATTATTAGACTACCATACATCTAATCTTCAACACACAGCTACAGCTTTAACAAATGCAGGAGAGTATGGTTGGTATGGTGGTGGTAATACTTACATAAATGGTACAGATGCAGGAATTATATCAAACTATACTGATGGAGATACAGTTATGGTAGCTGTTGATTTAGATAATGCAAAAATTTATTGGGGTAAAAACGGTACTTGGGTAAATAGTGGCGACCCCACAAGTGGTTCTACAGGAACAGGTGGTCATACTATTGCAAATGTTTCTTCTGGTGCTTTTGCTTTTGCAGTTTCACACAGAGAGGGTGGTAATGGTACAGCAAACTTCGGCAATGGCTATTTCGGAACAACAGCAGTATCTAGTGCAGGAACTAACGCAAGTGGCATAGGAATTTTTGAGTATGATGTACCAACTGGCTATACAGCTTTATCAACAAAAGGATTAAACTTATAATGGCATACACAACAATTAATAAATCTGGAGATTATTTTAATACTAAACTTTATACAGGTACAGGTAGTTCTAACGCAATTACAGGTGTAGGATTTCAACCTGATTTAACTTGGATTAAAAATAGAGATGTGGCTTATTGGCATAATTGGTATGATGCTGTTAGAGGAACTAATAAATCAATAGCTTCAAATGCTAATAATGCTGAAGAAACAAGAACTAACTTTTTTAATTCTTTTGATAGTGATGGATTTACTGTTAATTCAACAGACCAAAATGTAAATGCGTCAAGCGAAAATTTTGTAGCATGGAACTGGAAAGCAAATGGTACAGGTTCATCAAACACAGATGGAAGTATAACCTCAACTGTATCTGCTAACACTACTGCAGGATTTAGTATTGTTAAATGGACAGGTACAGGTGCTAATGCAACAGTAGGTCATGGATTAGGAGTAGCACCATCTATGATTATAATTAAAAATTTAACTACTGCTTCACAAAATTGGCAAGTATATCATAAATCTAATGGTGCAACTAGGTCACTTGAATTAAATACTACAAGTGCAAGGTTTAATAAAGCAAATGGATATAATAATACAGACCCAACTTCTTCAGTATTTAGTATAGGTTCAGATGGAGATGTTAATGCTTCAAGTGCTTCTATAATTGCCTACTGCTTTGCAGATGTTCAAGGCTACTCAAAATTTGGAAGCTACACAGGAAATGGAAATGCTGATGGAACATTTGTTTACACAGGATTTAAACCAACTTGGGTAATGTTTAAAAATCGTGATGGTACTAATTCTTGGGAAATAAGAGATGATAAAAGAAGTTATAATCTTAATGGAGATACTTTATGGGCAAATACTAGTGATGCAGGAAGTGTAGGAGAAGGAATAGATTTTTTAAGTAATGGTTTTAAATGTAGAGCTTCAGGTGCGGGACAAAATGGAAGTGCTACATATGTTTATGCCGCTTTCGGACAACCAATAATTTCAAACAGTGGCGTAGTAGCCACAGCGAGGTAATATGACAAAAGCAAGAGATTTAGCAAACTTTAATCCAACAAATATTACAGATACTGGTACAGAGGGTACTAAAGTAGCTAGTGGTACTACAGCACAACGAGGTAGTACAACAGGTCAATGGAGATACAATTCTACTACAGGATTTTTTGAAGGTAGAAATGCGTCTGCATTTACTTCACTAGAACCTATACCAACAGTAAATTCAGTTGATGATACAGAAATTGATAGTGCAGGTGGTGGTAATCAAACTATTGTAGTAACAGGTACTAATTTTACTTCTGGTGGAACAATATCGTTTAGAGGTCAAAGTGCTAATTTTAATGCTTCTTCAACAACTATAAATTCAACAACACAAGCTACAGCAGTTGCACCTAAATCATCTTTTTTAAATGCACAAGAACCTTATACAGTTAGATTTACAGCATCAACTGGTACATTTGGAGATAGTGGCTCTGGATTAATTAATGTAGATAATGTTCCGTCATGGAATACAGCTAGTGGTTCATTAGGAACAGTTTTTGATACGACAAGAAGTGGAGTAAATGTTTCTGCTACAGCAACAGACCCAGATGGAGATACAATTGTTTATTCAGTTCAATCTGGTTCAATACCTAGTGGTTTATCTTTAAACACTTCAAGCGGTGCAATTACTGGAACAGCAAATGCAGTTGGTTCAAATACGACTTCTAACTTTACATTAAGAGCAACTTCTGGAGGTAAAACTTCTGATAGAGCATTTTCATTTACAGTTTCTGCTCCAGTATCAACAACTTATTCTTATACTGGTTCAAACCAATCATTTACAGTACCAACTGGATTATCTTTAATTACAGTAGATATTAAAGGTGGAGCAGGTGGTTCACAAGGAAACTCTGGTGCAGGTGGTTCAAGTGGTAGAACACAAGGAACAAGAACAGTATCAGCAGGACAAAGTTATATAGTTATTGTAGGAGAAAAAGGTAAACTTTCTTCTGGTTCATCATTCGGTGGTGGTGGTTCTTATAACGCAGGAAATGGAAATGGTGCAGGTGGCGGAGGTCTTTCTGGTATTTTCTTAACATCATATACTCATGGTAATTCAGTTGCTATCGCAGGAGGTGGTGGAGGCGGTGCTTATGGTGGTGCTTCTGGTGGTTCTGGTGGTGGTAGTTCTGGTAATAATGGCTCGGCAGGAGCAGGAGGAGGTTCACAATCTTCTGGTGGTTCTGGTCAAGGAGGAGGAGGTTCTGGTTCAGCTTTACAAGGTGGTTCTGCTTCTGGTAATGGAAATGGTGGTTCTGGTGGTGGTGGCTACTACGGAGGTGGTGGTGGTGCTGAAGGAGGTTCAGACACGTCTGGTGCAGGAGGTTCTGGTTATATAGGTGGACTTGAAAGTGGTTCTAGTACAACAACTGGTGCAGGTGTTTCAACAAATAATAATGGCTCAGTAGTTATTAGTTATTAATTATGGACAAATTTTTATATTCTTTATTTGGAGCAATAGACGATATTGTTGCTTCTATTACAGAAAGTATAAGAAAAATAGTTTGTAAAATATTTCACATAAAAAGATGTAAGTGTGGAAAAATTAATGAGTAATCAATCTACTGAAGTAAAAATAGATTTTTTACTAAAAGAAATAAAAGAACTTCGTCAAGAAACTAAATGTTTAAGAGCAGATATTAACAAAGGCAAAGGTGCTTTGTGGGTATTGTTAGTTTTAAGTGGTATTTTGACTGGAGCATTTAATTATTTTAAATAATGTTTAAACTTACAGCGATACTTTGTGTATTAGCAGTAGGAAGCCCTAACAATAATTTATGTTTATATGGGGACGTGCCATTAACAGATAATATTAAATTAAATAATTTACAAATATGTGAACAAACATATCAACTCATAGAAGAAATCATAGTACCAGAGTTTAATAAACGAGGTATTGCAGTGGAGTTCTTTTGTGAAAAACAAGGAGAAACAATATGATAATATATGGTTATACGCCAAAGACTTGGAGAAACAAAGCAATAATATACTGGAACAACACAAATAAAAAACTTTTTACATTGTTTGTAGCTTGGTCAATTATTCTTTGGGTTATGTAAGATGTGGTTTGCTTTATTAAAAAATCCTCTTACCAAAATTATAGCAGAAAAAACATTTGGAGCAATTTCTCACAAATTACAAAAAGATAAAATTGTAAGAGAAAAAGAATTAGACGCAGTATCGCAAATTTCAATAGAACAAATTAAACAACAAGAGCATTCGTGGAAAGACGAATGGTTATGTTTATTTTTCACAATTTTAATGGGTCTCCATTTTGTCCCATATTTTCAAGACACAATGGAACGTGGTTGGTCAATATTACAAAATGCTGACCCTATGTTCTGGTACATTATTTTGACAATCGTAGGAGCATCATTTGGTGTGACGACTATGAATAAACTAAAGAAAAAGTGAGGCTAAAAGTAATGGGATATGTATTTATAGTAATAACTTGGGTTTTTATAATGTCATCTACAGTAGGATTAGCTATATGAAAATAAATGAAAATACAGCAGTAAGTATGCCAGTTAAAAATATGATTGGGATAGTTATAGCAGTAGCAATGGGTGTATTTGCATATACTGAAGTCACAGCAAGACTTACTTCATTAGAAACTTCAAGAGAATTATTTGAAAATGATTTATTAAAAAAATCAGAGCAAGTCCCTACAGACCAAGAACAACATTTTCTTTTAGAAGACCTTTATAAAACTGTAGAAAAATTACAGTCTACACAAGAGATGAATATGACTAATAAAGTTAATATTGAATTTTTATCTAAACAACTTGAAAAAGCATTAGAAGATATTGAACATCTTAAAGATAAAGTAAGAGCAAATGGTAATGGAACTCACTAATGACTGAAATTGTTATTGCATTATTAATGATTGTTAATGGTGAAATAAAAGAACATAGAATACAAGATAGCATGTCTCAATGTTTAAAAGGTAAACGTATTGCTACTAGAGTTTATAATGCAAATGTAGAATATCAATGTATAAAATCAGAAGCAGAAACAGAAATTTATATGGGTGAAAAATCCATTAAAAAATTAATACTTAAATAAAAACCCACTTCAATAAACATTAACAAAGAGGTTTTCCTATGAACCCATTTAGATGGCTTTTCAACAAATACGTTGATTGGCTTTTTTCAGGATATAACGGATTATATGGCAAGAAAATTTACAAATTACGAAGTAAGACCAAAACCAAAAAAAAGAATTGGCGTACACAAAAAATCGTTAAATAAATCAGAAAAAAGGTCATTTAAAAAATACAACAGACAAGGACGTGCCTAATGGCAGAAGAAATAAAATTAGATGACATCATAAAAGAACTACCACAACTTTTGGTAAAACACGCATATAAAAAATTAAAATCTGGTGAAGAACTAACTGCATCAGAAATGAAAGTATGTTTAGAAGTATGTAAAACTTATTCTAGTGACCCTATTATCAAAAAAGAAGATAACATATTAGACGACATACCATTTGATGATGGACAAAAGAATTAAAAATTTTAAAAACTTTCTTTACTTATGTTGGAAACATTTAAACTTACCAAATCCAACACCAGTACAGTATGACATTGCAGACTATTTGCAGTGTGATGAAAAAAGAATAGTTATAGAAGCATTTAGAGGAGTAGGTAAATCTTGGATTACGTCAGCATTTGTCTGTCACCAATTATTACTTAATCCTCAAAAAAATATTTTGGTAGTATCTGCAAGTAAAACTAGAGCAGATGACTTCTCTACATTTACACAAAGACTAATTGGAGAGATGCCAATGTTGCAACACTTGATACCTAGAGATAATCAAAGACATTCAAAGGTATCTTTTGACGTAGCACCTGCTACAGCCAGTCATGCACCATCAGTTAAATCTATGGGTATTACAGGGCAGTTAACAGGTAGTAGAGCAGACATTATCATTGCTGATGACGTAGAGAGTGCCAATAACTCTCAAACACAGCTTATGAGAGACAGACTATCAGAAACAGTTAAAGAATTTGATGCAATTATTAAACCTAATACAGGTCGTATTATATTTCTTGGTACTCCACAAAATGAAATGTCATTATACAACTCATTAGATGAGAGAGGCTTTAAGACAAAGATATGGACTGCGTTAGTACCAGATAAAACTCAAAGAGTTGGTTATGGTGATAAACTATCAGACATCATTACAGGTAAAGAAGGTGAACCCACAGACCCATTAAGGTTTGACAGTATAGACCTTATGGAGAGATTATCTTCTTATGGTCGTTCAGGGTTTAATTTACAGTTTATGTTAGATACAAGTTTATCTGACCAAAATAGATACCCATTAAAATTAAACGATTTAATAATAGCTTCAGGTTGTTCAACTTGGAAAGATGCACCTGCTAAAATACAGTGGGCTTCATCACCAGAACAAATTAAAGCTATAGACCCAGATATACCTAACGTAGGACTTAAAGGTGACTATTATGTTGCTCCTATGTATATGTCTGAAGAATTTACAGCATTTGAAGGCTGTGCTATGTCTATTGACCCTTCAGGTCGTGGAGAAGACAAAACAGCGTATGCGGTGCTTAAAATGCTACATGGAGTGCTTTATTTAGTAGCACAAGGTAGTCTTGAAGGTGGTTATTCAGATAACACTATGGCTGTACTATCAAAGATAGCCAAAAAGCATAATGTTAATTATGTAGTCATTGAGAGCAACTTTGGTGATGGTATGGCAACCCAGTTGTTAAAACCTATCATGGCAAAGATACACCCATGTGAAATAGAAGAAGTTAGACATAATATACAAAAAGAAAAACGTATTATAGATACACTTGAACCTCTTATGAATAGTCACAGGTTAGTAATAGATGATTTACTAATTAATGAAGATTTTAAGAACGAACCTGACCATCAGTTGTTTAGACAGATGACTAGGCTTACAAGAGACAGAGGTTCTTTAAGACATGATGATGCCATAGACGCATTAGCCATATGTGCAAACTATTGGATAGAAAGATTAGATAGAGACCAACAGTTATCATACAACCAACACAAAGAAGAATTGTTAGATAAAGAATTAGAAAAATTTATGGAACAGTCAATAGGAAGGACACAAGAGAAAGACAGATGGATATAGAACATACAAAAGAAGCCGTTAAAAAAGAAGAAGGTTTTAGATTAGAAACATATAAGTGTACCGAAGGACACCTTACAGGTGGCTATGGTCACAAAATGCTAGAAGGCGAAGTAGCTCCAACTACACATCAAGGGTGGGTAGAGATATTTGAGAGAGATTTTGCTAGAGCAATGACAGGAGCAGATGATTTGTTAACGCTTTGTCCTAACATAGATAAAACTGCTAGACATATAGTAGTTGAAATGGTGTACCAAATGGGTTCTTATGGGGTGTCCAAGTTTAAGGGTATGCTTAAAGCATTACAAGATGAGGACTATAAGACTGCCAGTGTGGAGATGCTATCTAGCAAGTGGGCTAAACAGACACCCAATCGTGCTAATCGAATGGCAGAACGCATGGCGAATATTTCATAGAAAATTATGAGGGGGTATTCGTATCTATGAAAAGGTGAGTTTCCCCCATAGATAAACTAAAAACCACGCCAGAAAGTCAAAAAGATAGGCAGTTGGCGGTTTTTTTGATGTATAAGGATAGCATATCCTCGGTGTGTGCTACGTGTGGGCGTACTTTTTTTTATTTGTGTACGTGCTTGAGCTAGTCTGTTTTTTTGCTTTAGTCTTTATGTATACGCATGGCGTGTGCGTTGCTCTCTTTAAGTATCACACACAACACCACCCAAAGCACCACGCACAGGCACACACAGAGCCACACACAGCCACGCACAGCCACATCAAGAGGTCAACGCAGGGCAGGAGGTGGGGAGGAAATGTCTCTCTATTAGTGAAGAGCAATTAAAAACAATCTATGGGTATCTCTATAAGTATCTCTTTAAGTAATACCAGAAGAGTACAACAGGAGACACACAGCCTTAAAGAGTAATGAAGGATATTAATATTAATAATGTACACCAGACAAGAGTGGCTAAAGACTGCTGAAGGTAAAGAATACAAGAGACAACAGCAAAAGAAATACAGACAAGCCAAGAGACTAAAGAAACAAAAGACAATCAAAGGCAATCAATCATTTAATTATTATTTTAAAGATAAAGACAATTAACTATCCACACATTCAATCTTATGTATTCCCACATATTCCTTTAATATCCCAATAAATCCCTTAATATCCTATAAATGGCATATAATAAGGCTTTTATAGTTATTTTAAATTATTTTCATTTTTTTTTATTTTAGGGGTTGCAATCCATAAATACATAGATATACAGAGGATAGTTTTTTTATTTTAAAAAATTAACTATTTTTACTGGTTTTTATTTACATACAAAAATCATCTGCCACACACAGGCACAACCCTGCGGATAGGGTTAATCTGGGCGAGTAAGTCTCTAAGGTGTGTGGAAAGTCCAGTCTGCTAGATTACGATTAGCGTTCCCAGTAATGTGTTTTATTTACTGCAACACGTACAGCCTAGCAAAGCGGTTGTATGTAATTTAATATTACACTGACGAGGCGAAGCAACGCCGAAACAATCAACAATGGAGTACACCATGAACAATCAAGAATTAAGAAAATCAATTTTATCTAAAATTAGCAAAGCAAAAACAATTTATGTTTTTAATGGTTTCACAGAGTTTTATTTCAAAACAATCAAAGCTGATTTGTTAGAGACTTTTAGAAAAAATTACAAATGTTTATCGGAAAGCGTTAAAGATGGCAAAACTCCCAAATATTATTTAGACGAATATTTAGAGGAATTTAACAACCATACATCAATCCATGAAAAAAGTGGAGATTTGTATTTTAATTAATTTGCAAATGTTTGGGGTGGCGTTCTTGCCACTCATTAATGATTGTCTGTCATTTTATATGGCACTGACGAGGACACAGAAACACCAGTCCGAAACAATCAACAATCAACAATAGGAGTACCACTCATGCAAATCGCTAGAGCAGTACAAAAAATACAACGTGCCGAAAGCGTTGAAAAGTTCAAAGACGAGGTTCAGAAAAAACTTCACTTTGATAAATACCAAAAGGCTACAGGGTCAGAACGTCTGGCACTGTTTCACTCAGCAATCCAACAAGGTTGGCTGACTGCGTAAATAAATCATTACTTGGTATGGCGTACAGGTTACGCCATGCCTTCACAATCAATCAACAATCAACAAACGGAGGACGCTATGTCATCATTCAAACAATTTAATATCTACAACAGAGTGCACGCACCAGACTACACAAAGACAGGAGCAAAGTCATTCGGCTCAAACTCATTTACTACAACAGACGTTGTTGTGGGGACGAGCTCAAGAAACTCACACGAGTTCTTAAAGCATGAAACAAAAAAAATAGTAAATGATGACGGCACTATGACTTTTGAATTTTGGCTTGATGACGCATTAATTAAAGAATGCGTGTACGATATCAAACAGAAAAAAGTTATTTCAAACACTACTTTGGACAGTACGAGAATTACAACAAAGGCGGTTGCGTAATGAAAATTAAATACATAGCCACCATTAAGGAATGGCGTGATAAAACATTTGGAAATACTTATTTTTCAGCCAACATAGACGATATTGAAAAGCAAAAAATACACAAGATTGAATTTCAATATGGTTATGGAGGACACGCTGAACACGTCTGCAAGGAGGCTATAGGTTTAAAAGGTTTTACTTCTGATTTACCTATTAAATTTATTACTATTCCAAATTGCAAACAAAGAGACGTTAAAAACTTTGGACAATAAGCAACACTGATGAGACTTTAATAGTCGAAACAGGCGGAACTTTCTGCCTGTCTGTTGCACTGATAGACCACAGCAAAATATTATTTTGTAATAGTCCGTAACTGTAACAATCAACAATCAACACATGGAGTACACTATGAAACAACTTTCATTATTTAGTCTTGAAGAGTTGGCGGAGTGTTATCTGGCTACTAAGGTAGTTCAAAAGGTCAGAGCCTCACTGCGTAAGCCTTCAAACGTGATTAAGTTTCCAATCAAAAAAGTATCTTGATGATTGGGCTAGGTTGCCAACTTATAGAGGGCGAACTAGAAGAGGTAAAAATTAATGCTATTGGCTACACCAAGCAGGGCAGGGCTTTGCTTGATAGCCAAGAGCATATTTTTACAGAGGTATTTGCAGATATGGAGGTATTGTCAGCAGAGCAAAAACTGGCAAACCTTCAAAAAAAATACTTCAAGAAATACTAAAAAATTAACGCCGTTTGGTTCTAGGACTAGACGGCGTTTTTATTTAATCAACAATCAACAATCGGAGTATACAAAATGGAAACAGCAACAATCAAAGTAGAGCAAACTATTTCTCATTATGGATTTTTTGGGAATGACCACGCATACGGAGAGCATGACCCAGAATATAGAACATGGGTAGAAAAAACTACTGGCAAACAATGGGACGATTACGAGTGTGGTTCTTGGTCTTCAGATAGT
>Ga0209337_1000765_pt1 | contig 25665 bp, 26 predicted proteins | sample LinPmetageLP53_FD_184044 | JGI IMG/M metagenome (GOLD analysis project Ga0209337, IMG submission 184044) | Marine viral communities from the Pacific Ocean - LP-53 (SPAdes) (version 2) | ecosystem: Environmental > Aquatic > Marine > Oceanic | place: Pacific Ocean | collected 2010-02-08 | reverse complement strand
GACCACCAGCCCTATGAGGAGAGCGACGAGCAACGCCGCCAGCGCGAGGCATATTCTGATTGCCCAAGTCATTGCGGAATCTCTCTCATACGTGTGATGTCTTTGGATTCTCGGACTTCTTCTAAAGCTTCCCCGGCAATCTCTCGTATGGCCGAGCGGTAATCGTCCAAGTCCATGCTGTTCGACGTGTCCTTCGTTTGTATGCTGATAAAGGCGTCCTCCGCTATCAGCGAAGCTGTTATCAGACCCTGTATCCAAGTCTGGGTTATCACACGTTCTTTCTCTTTCCTTTCCTTATTCATTGGACAGGCCAGACGTAGTCGAGGTCCGTGGCTTCGGTCCAGCCAAACTTGCCGTAGAACTCCGGGTCTTTTTTGAGGAGGTTGGACCGGTGGCTGGCGTGGATGTCGTCGCGGCCCATCCACTTGGGCAGCACGATGGCCCCATACGACTTCTCTTTCTGCATCGTATTATTATAGCCGCGCCGGACCCACTCTTCTATACACAAATCTTTGTAGAACGAGAGGGCCGTCTCATAACCTCGCCACATCTTTGTAGCGGGGTGGTTGGTCCAGCCTTTGGACTTCCCGGCCAACGCATTGAGGATCTGGAACGCCTCAACGCGCTGTTTGCCAAGCCGCCGGTAGTCGAGGCAGCGGACTGAGCGGCCCATGCTCTTGTAAGGCAGGAACGTCTGCATCACTTCTTCCTCTTTTTCACAGGCATGAGCCACTCGTACTTCTCTATCACTGTGGCACAAGCGTTGCAGACAAGCGCGGACCAAGCAAAATTATGAACGTGAGTAGGCCCACCGCACTTGGGGCAGTAGATCGTTTTGCCCGCCTTACCAGCGTGGGTCCATTTGGGGACCGGCTTAAACTTGCGCGGGTTCGCAACAAATTCCCCCGGAACGTCGTCGGCAGGGGTGTCCCAGCCTTTGCCAAACAGCCAATTAAAAATCTTCATCAGTTTGCCTCCTTTGTGCGTTGGTCGCGCAATTTCCGTGCTTTGCATTCCCAGATGATCTTGATATCTGGATCGTGGGCCGCGTCCCGTGCTTCTTCGCACCGGGCTATACGACGCTCGGTCGGGGTTGGGGCGGCTAGTTGCTGTCCCAACCAGTTCAGGCCGTTAATAAAACGCTGTGCTTCGTTCATGTCACCACCTCCGGGGTTAGTTGGTAGTAACCAGAAATCACTTCTTCATATAACTCGTCTTGGTCGATCAACGCGCAATCTTCAAACGGTTCGTCGGGCCTGTCTACAACACACACCAAAGTGTAGAAATAAGAGGTGACGCAAGCCGTGTCCCCCGGAACGCGAAAATCCTCCTTATCACGCTTTTCGGTGCGTAACAGGAACTGGTCTTTAACTACGATTTTATCGTAACCAAAAATTGATCTATCTCTCCCCGAATCCGTGATGACGTAATTAGATCCAATAAACACTTCCTTCTCCTTGTATGTGATTCGTCGTATGTGATTCGTCCCATAAGACTAGGCACAAAAAAAAAGGCCGTCAACTAATTTATTACAGGGGGGTCTTCTTCGTCCTCGTAGCAGCGCAGACAACTTTGGCTGACCATGTCTACAATTGAGGCGTAGCACCAGACACAGAAGGCGACGGGGCAGATGCCAAAGTTACCGGCAATCCCGCCCTCGCCTTCAAGATCAACGTCCGCTTCGCAGATAGAACAGGTTAACCCTGCCCTCTCTTCTTCTTGTTCATCCCGCGCCATGGCGACCTTGGTCCTAGGTTTTTCCTGCCGTTCAACGGATGAGGTTTGTTCCGTCGGCGGGATCGTGTGGGCTTGTTATACTCAGAGGCTGTTTGTTTTGCCATTTAGTCCCACAAAATAAAAGGCGGCGACGAGTCTCGGGTGAAACTCATCGCCGCAGGTACAGTGGAAGGAGTCAACAAACCACTGTCTCGGGAGGTGTCGGTCAACGCTATCACCCTCTGCCGTGAAAGTCTACGGACGCATCGGGCGCTCGGGTGTCGGTTTCAAACAGATACCACGCGCAGTTATCTTTCCCTGTATGCGGGCTGTCCGGGATCCACTTCACACGTCCGACGCTGACAATCTGCTTGCAATAGGGCAAGTACGGCGCGGCCTGCTTGGTGTGCATCCAGTCGGCGTCGAACAAGAGCCATGTAGGCAGGATTGCCGACAGGTGCATAATCATTGGGTGCAGGACATCCCTGCTCCAGGGTGGGTTGGTGATGAAGAAGTCCACGTTCATGTCGGCATCTTCAATGTCGAACGCATCTTGGATGTACGCTTTGAACTCATGCCCGCAGGGGGCTTTGAAGTTCGAGGCTTCGATGGCCCTGTCGGAGGGTGAAATGTCACTTGCATACTCTAGGATAGGACAGAACTTTCCGCCGTGCGCCACGCCCTCAAAACTGGACAGAGCACGGATTAAAGCACCGTCACCGGAGCAGGGCTCTATGTAGCTGAAGCGTTCGGGTAGGTGTGGGATGAGGGGCTCGACCGCACTCACCGGGGTTGGGTAGAAGTCACGTTTTTTCCGCGCAAAGTCGGAACGCTTGCCCATTACAGTGCTTGGAAAATAAGAGCCGCAGTGTAAAAGACTGCCGTAACGAAAACTGCGGTCATCATTTCTTGGACACCCCCTGTTTTGTCGGCTGGATAGGTTTTCCGGTAACCTGCTCCAAGATCAGCGTGAACTGCCCCGACAAGGTGCGCCGCTCTTTTTCAGCCAGCTTCTTTAAGACGTGGTAGCTCTCAATCGGCACTACCACTGACTTCCATTTTTCCGGGTTCATAGCCTATTCATCCTTTAATTCTGGGATACTATCGGACTTATCCAACTTCGTCAAGTTTCCCCAGTTTGGCCCTAGCGATATGTCGCTAGGGCTTGGCACCTCTAGTTTGTAGGCGGATTCCATGATCTTGCACAGTTCTTCGGCTTCTTTTGCGTCTGCCACAGAGAAGGCCAGTTCGTCGTGGATCTGCACGAGGGGGATCTTGTTCTTCTCCTTGTAGACCGCAGCCATGGCAGCTTTTGTCTGGTCCGCTGCGCTGGACTGTATCAGGCGGTTCAACGCCTTGTATGTATATGCACGTTTGATGTTGTCGCCGTACTCGATATTCGCCTCGGCAAGGGGCAGGGCTCGGGCAGATAAGAACAGGTTTGGCTCCCACAGATCAAAGCGGCACTTGCGGCCCAGAAGCGAGCGGACAAACCCGCCCTTGTCTTTGTGAGACACTCTCCGCGTCACCGTGTCCATAAGCTCTTTCACAAAAGGCACGTCGTTGTGGTACTGGCGCATGAGCCGTTTAGCTTGGTCCGTGGACACATCCAACTGCTCCGCGAGCCGCGTCTGACCCATGCCGTACATGATACCCAGGTTGATGGTCTTGGCCTGCTTGCGAGGAATATTGGCAATGTCGGCCACCATCTGATGGAAGTCGGTCTTCGGGTCGTTTCGGTATGCTTGGACGAAATTGTCGGACCCTGTCAGGCCCATCTTCCCGACAAGACTTGAGAAGTGGACGAGGATGCGTGGTTCCTGCTGGTCGAAATCCATCGAAGCCCACTGCTCTCCTTCCTCCGGTAAGAACAGTCCGCGTATCTTTCGGGCCATCTCGGGGTTGCGAGCGGGGATTTGCTGTAGGTTGGGGTTAGACATAGAGATGCGCCCGGAGACCGTGCCGCCACCTTCGGATCGAAGCTGGTTTATGTGTCCGTGGATGCGGTCCTTCTCTGCGTAACGAAAGATGCTCGACAGGAAAGTGTTGCCCATCTTGTCGTACTCTCGCGCCTCGGCAATCTTCTGGGCAATGGGATGCTCGTGCTGGGACAGGAAGTTCTTGGTGAAGCTGGGCAATCCCGTCTTGGTGCGTCCATAGGGTATGTTCAGATGGTCAAAGACCTTGGCTATGCTGGCAGCGGCCCATAGCTCGAAAGAGAGCCCCGTCTCCTTCTTAACATCAGACCTGATGCCCTTAACGATCTTGAGGAGGTCTTGCTTGAGGCGCTCGGCGGAATCAAGGTCAACCCGCACACCCTTCCACGTCATTTCTATGCAAAGCGGCAGGACAGAGGTCTCCATGTCAAAGACCTGCCAGAGGTCTTCCTTGGTTAGTTCCATCTTGAATACCTGCCACAGGTCGAGCGTAAGCTGGGCATCGGCCTCGGCATACTCTCCGACAAAGCAGGCGGGCAGTTTGTATAGCTCACCCTTGGGGTCCACGCCAAACTCTTGGGCCGCTTCTCTGAGTGCGGCTTCCGACTTCATCAGCCCCATGTAATCGTAGGAAACGGCATTGAGCGAATAGCTGAACCGGTTCTCGTTGAGAAGGGGCGCTGCCAGCATGGCGTCGATCCACTTACCCTTGAGGTCAATACCAAGGCGCTTCATCCAACCTACGTCGTAGGCTGCATTGAAGAAGATCTTGTCGGACGGGTGGTTCGCTATCTCCTTCTGGAACCAGCGCATGACGATGCCCCGGTCGAGGTTGCCCCCACCTTCATGGGCAATGGGCAGGTAGGCGTTAAAACCTTCGTATGCGACGGCAAACCCGACTACATCTCCGTGTCCGGTAGCCCAACCTGGGCCGTGGGACTTGAGCCGTGGGTCTTTAGTCTCCAAGTCAATCGCGATTTCCGTGATGCCTTCGGGTGTGGGCGGTAGCTGCTCAATGGGCACCCATTCGGTTTTCACGCCCCACGTCGGCTTTTTAAGATTCTTTTTCATGGTAATTGCTCCCACATTTCCAGTTGCGGAGGATCCGATACCGGCAACATGACTTGCATGTAATCAAAGTTCGTCTTGAAAGCCTCTTCGACGCGCATTTTCTCTTCTCCAAAACGGATGACTTTGGCGTTGTACGTAAAGACCATTCGCGGAATGGTTGTACGGCCATGGGCGAAGTTGGACCCGCGTTCTGTGGGTCGCCACATTCCGGAATGCTTAACCGTAGGGTCGTCCGACTCCTGTCGTTCGATCAACCCCCACCACCGGACAGTGGGCAGTTGATTTGTTCGCGTGAGCCATTTTGGCGCGGTGTTTGGGACATCGGTCCAATCGTCTCCTTCCCCGACAAGCCAGAGCAAGGCCCGCGCCATTGAGGAATTAAAGTGGCGTGGGTAAATTTTCCCCCACCTGTCGCAACAAGGGCAGTGGCTCCCATCTCCTTCAATTGCGTTGCGCCAGTCTGCTCGGGCTTCCTGAAGCGTTTTCCTTTGAAAATTATTTTCCATGGTACTTCTTCGCTAACAGTTCGAGGGACAGTTGGTCAGGGTCAACACTCCGATCATACTGTTCTTTGGCGCATTCAAAGGCCACCGCTGCATAGCCTGCGCCGTCAATGTAGTTATCCTTCTTCAGCGTCCCCAACTTTCGTCGGGCGATCTTCATCAACTCCATCAGGTTGGCTACATCCTCGGCAGTCAGATCACCTTCTTTATTGTACAGGTAGCCGTTCCATAGCTGGGCTATGTTCTCGTGGTTCTCCCACATAGAGCCATAGTCAGCGGCACGGTCACCCCCAATTAGATTTAAAGCTGTCTCCAAAACTTGTTTGGCTGGTACGGCCATCGTTCAACATCCTTTCTTCAATGGGTATTCCAAGTGACTTTGCGTGTTTGATTCCGCTCTCCATGCCCTCCGTCATCCCACGGTCCATGTAGACGGCGCAGAGTTCTGCTACTTCGTACCATGCGAGGGCGAGCTTCATACCGTTCTGTCGCTGCTCAGATATCTTGTCGTCTAGAACCTGGGTGTACAGTAGGTGAGACGCGAAGGGTGATTCATCGCGCAGGATGGAATCCCACAGGCAGCGTCGGGCGTATTTGATGTTGTCGGGATGCCCACCGCTATAGGGGCTCTCAATAATAACTCTCATACTGCCCAGCCTCTTTGGGAGTCTTCGGGCATTTTCAAAACAAGGTTCTGTTTGGTGCGCGTTATTCCGACGTACAGAACGCGGTGAGCGTCGTCGGGGTTCTTCTCCATCTCCTTGAGAGCCTTGCCGGAAAGGTCCGTGAACAGCAGGACGTTGTCCGCTTCGCCGCCCTTTGCACCGTGGATCGTGGACAGTTTAATCTTGGGCTTCTCGAAGATGTTAACGCCACGGTTAAGCAGGGCGGAGGCATAGGCGCGGTCTTCGTCTCCGATTCTGTCCAGCGCCTCGTCCCATGTGTCGTCAGCAGTCTCCAAACCAAAATGCTGGCGCAGGACGGATATCGTAAACAGATCCTGCTCGTCGGCACCGGATAGCATCTTCTTGGCACCGCGCTTCAGACGCCCTGCTCCGCTGGAGATGTGGTCGTAGATGTTTACAGCCTCTTTCAGGGATATCTCGTGCCCCGGACTTTCCTGCATGTGGTTCCAGGAACTTATGGCGTTCCGCACATTTTTCTTGAGCGACGGGGAGCCCTTGCGCTCGAAGTAATGGCCGCTGGAGGTCAACCTGTCAGCCAGTTCATCCAGCATGTAGTTTGCCTGCGCGAGAACGAGCCATTCTTTGTCCCCAAATGAGACCGTGCTAGCGTCGTAGGTTCTCTCGACGCTCCCTTCTTCGCGTCGGGGATCCCAAACCTTTTTCTGTCGGCTCTGGATGCGCTGGACTACGGAGTCCGCAATACGGTGAACGCTTCTAGGTATGCGATAGGATTGGGAGAGGACCTCGGACCCACCTTCCAGAGAAACAAAGTGCCCTATGTCGGCACCGGCCCAGCGGTATATGCCTTGGTCATCGTCGCCAGCAACGAACATCCGTTCGCACCGCTCATTTAAACTGTGGGCCACCCGCCATTGCAACGGGGTCAGGTCCTGTGCTTCGTCAAGGAATATCGTATTGAGCACAGGAAGGTTGCCCGGTTTCTCGGACAACTCGACCATCATGTCGGTGAAATCTTTAAGTCCGTGGAACATCTTGAAGCGTTCGTACTCTTTGTACAGGTGCTCAAACTCGTAGTAGGGGATGGTTAGCTCTGTAACGTTGTAGGCATATTGGATCCCACGTAACGAGTTTCTGGCTAGGTCAAAAGCCCGCATGATAGGGTTGTTGGATTTCATAACGGTGAACCCGTCATCCGCTATGTGCTCGGCCCCGTTTGACGACAGGTCAACTCCGGTCTCCTTGCTGAACCCTCTCAGACCCTTGTCTCCAAGCACGTCCGCTGCGGACATTCCAAGGCACTGGAAAGCCAGACTGTGCAGCGTCCTGAAATATGAAAAGTCCTTTTCCGGGTCCAGGTTAAAACGCGCTACCGCCCTGTCCCGTGCTTCGTGAGCCGCTTTTCGTGTGAAAGCAAAATACCCTATGTCGTTGGGGGACATCCCTTTTGAAAGAAGAGCGTCTACTTGATTTAGCAGCGTGGTTGTTTTCCCGGTGCCCGGAGGCCCGAAGTACCTAAACATCTTTCACTTTCAAAAACACATCTATCTCATACCCAAGGGCGTCCAATATCTGCTCTATCTTGTAGATAGATAGTTGTCGTGCGGCTCCCACGTTTTCATATTCCGCTATCGTGCGCTGCGGCATGTTGGACTTGTACGCAAGCTCCTTTTGCGTAAAGCCCCTCTCGTCCCTCAGTTCCCGGAGAAGCTTGCTCCAATTCGTTCGTTCGTTTGTCAAAACGGAATGTCCTCTTCATCATCAAATCGAGACTCAAAAGCCTCCTCTATTTTTGCAAAGGCCGGGATAGACCAGCACCGGACGGTTCGTCCTTTGATTCGGAACTGCTCAGACCTGCCGTCTATGTCCCGAAGGCGCTGCGCTATTTTATTAGACCGGTATTCAAAAAACTTGTTCCGCTTCAAGAAAGCCTCGAAGTCCTTCAACCTGAAATATGTTCGGCCCTCTTTCTCATCGGTCCATGGGCGGCGGAGAAGGATCTCTTCTTTGTCCATAGCGGACTGCATGTGCGTGGAGAACTCTTCTAGCATGTCGTAGAACTGACCGCGAAGGCTGGTGTCCTCGGAGGTAGAGATCACCGCACCCTCTGTATCCACCATCTGCCCCAGAAGGCTGTTCATTTGAGCCTCCCAAGCTTGGCGGGTAATGGTCCGGGGCATGAAGTTTATCTGTTCCATACACAGTATTTGAAAGCGGGGCTGCTTCTGAAGGCCCTCGGTGTCCAGTTCAACAGGACTGCCGTTAACGTCGAGGAACCACAGCGGCGGCTCACTGTCATATTTACGCAGGTTGGCTACGGTCGGAGTGTTTGCTCCGCCGCCCACGCCGTGCTTTCGGCTACGACACAGATCCTTGTTGCAGAAGTTGCAGATAGGCTGGTCCGCGCACTTGTACTGGTAGTCCTTCTTTTTTATCTGGTCCGCAACAATGTTGACCTCTTTGAGGTCTAGCGGCGGCTCCATGATGTTTTGGTTGTACTCAAGTATTTTGGTTTCCCAGTCATCCGGGAAAGCCTTCCTAAGATACACACCCAGATTAAACAGGCCGTTGTTCCGAGTGCCTTCCGGGAAACCCTGACGCAGCAAAGCTTGCAGGCACGGAGGTCCGTCCTTGAGCTTTTGGTCCACGTCCGGAACTGACTTTGACAGAAGCTCGTCCAACGCCTTTTCGTTTATAGCGGACCCTTCGGCCAGGTCCAGGAACTCTTCCAATGTTGCAGCACTACCATCCTTTTTGAAGGCGTAGCGAAGACCCCCTTCGTGATCGAAGTACGGCAGGTTAAGGAAGTTCCCGTTGTCGCCGCGCTCTAAAACCAGTTTGATCTGCTTCGGAAAGATCTCGCATCCACCAAAGCCTATTTCGGCAGCGACCTCTTTTAATTTAACCTGAACCTTTTCTGCCTCTACCCGTTCTGTCAGAAACAGGTAAAGGTGCGCCCCGCCTGATTTACTGCGGCAAACGACAAGAGGTAGCTCAACTTCTGTCAGCTTCTTCAGAATCTTGGAATGATCCAGAGGATACTGGTCAATATCGATGGCCCCCCACAGGCATAAATTGTCCTCGTTTATAGGGACAACGCCAATGCTCGTATCACCCTTCAGGTGATTTTCATATGTGACACTGGTCCGTGGTTCGTGGACAAATTTGTATTTGCCCTTCTGCTTCCCACGAGCGTCCTTCGTAGTCAGATCCAAGGCCCCGTAGGCCCGGTTCAAACCACGGAATAACCGTGCAAATCGTTCTATTTCTTTTTTCATTGCTGTAAACCGGGGGAAGGCAAGCCTCCCCCCGTTATACCTAGAAAGGCAGGTCTTCGTCAGAGGAGGGTTTGTCTTCCTCCCTGACATGCTTCACATTGACCTGACCCGCTTGAATGGACTCAGCGAACAACTTGGCTTCCGCGTAGACACTCGGGTCTTTGACCACGTCGTCCTTACTGATCTGCCAACCGTGCCACGATCCATTCTTGTTCTCTTCGGAAACGGTCTCCAGTTTCCAAACGTGAGAAAAGCGCGGGGGCGTAAACAGACCACCCTTGCTGTCTTTCATCTTCAGCGAACGCATTGCGCTGTTCCACTGCTTGGACTTCTTAAACTGCGTTGACTTCATAGGCAGGAGTGCCTGTTGGGTCATGCCGTCTTCTTCAACGACAAGTACGTAGTGCTGGGCAGTGCGCTCAAGATAACGACCGCTCCCTCCAGCGACATAGTCCTTGTTGTCGTCACCTCGTTCGGTAGCCGGGATTTCATCCCCTGCGCCATAAATGGCATGAGGTGCGCCAGTACCGGTGCCACGCGGCTCCCATTCGATGTACTGAAGATTGTAGGCGCAGTTAATCAAACGAACGCCGTCTTTTCCCTTAACAACCTCTTTGGTGACGGTGTTGTAAATGTCACCGGCCTTGGCATTATCAAGGTCGTCCAGTTCGTCGGACATCTTCTGCAACACCTTGAGGAAAGGTATCGCGAGATCTTCAGAGCCAAGGTCGTTTACGCCAATGCCTGCGTCAGCGGCAAACATGTTCTCGTCCATAACCGCTACTTCGGCGGTTTTCTTTTTAGCTACTGCTGTTGCCATCGTTATTTACTCCTCTTGATAGTTGCTCGTTGTGAGATAAAAGCCCCGAATAAATCAAGCGGGACGGGGTCGCCCGCTTCTACCCGTTCCCGAAGCCACGCTTTCAAGGTCATTGGTTCGACCTTTTCCAGTTGGCTGGGAACGAATCCCTGTGCGCCGCAAAGTCCTACAAACTCTTTGGCCGTTTCGTCTTCGCCGCGACCGAAGGTAACCGTTACGTTATTCTTCACGAGGTCGCCAAAGTCATGGTCACGCAACCACTGGAAGGCTTCGTCCTTGCGGTCGCGTGGAATGCTTGCTGCGTAAATGGGTTTGACGGCGATTTCGGAGCCGTCAGTCAAGGTAAACTTCTGAAGACCCATGGCTTCCAATGCCTCGGGCAAGTGCTCGTCCGTTATCTTATGGAGAGCGGATTTGGTTTCCTTCATAAGCTTCTCGGCTTCGGCCAGCTTGTGCTCAAGGGCTGCGGCTTCGTTAGCCAGACGCGACACGGCGTCAAGTTTGCCTTCTTGTAGCTGGTCAATTTTGTCGGGGGTTGCCTCAGAGTCGGAGGCCATTTCTGCTAGTAAGTCGTTCATGTTCTTTGCTCCTGCATAATTAATCGGCGGTTGACTGAACCGTCGGAAACCTTTATATGGGTATTTATAGGTTGATGCAAGAGAAATCTTTATGACTAGATTCGTTTTTAAAACCGACCCCTACGATCACCAGCGGCAAGCCTTCGATGGCAGCGCGGAGCAGGAGAACTATGCTCTTCTGATGGACATGGGCACAGGAAAAACAAAAGTCTGCATCGATACGATTGCCTACAACTTTGAAAAGAAGGACGTAGACTTCGCTATTATCGTAGCACCCAAGGGTGTCATCGCCAACTGGATAGGTGAGATAGAGACACACCTGCCGGATCGCGTGGACCGGGAAGTTGTTATGTGGAAGCCCAACTTAACGAAGGCGAAGCGTAAGGAGCTTACAGATCTTTACAAGGATAACGACAAGCTCAAGTTCCTGCTGATGAACATCGAAGCGTTCTCTACCAAGAAAGGTGTGGATGTTGCGGAGTTTTTTGTGAGGAAGTTTAAGGTTTTCATGGCAGTGGACGAATCAACCACTATTAAGAACCGGCAGGCCAAGCGGACGAAGGCTATATGCAACGTGGGCCGTGGTGCGGTAATGCGGCGCATCCTGACGGGATCCCCGGTTACCAAGTCGCCCATGGATCTTTTTAGCCAGATGGATTTTCTCAGCCCCAAGATACTGGGGTTCAAAAGCTACTACGCTTTTCAGAGCCGGTACGCCGTTGTGCAGCGCCGGAGCATGGGAGCGCACTCCTTCAACCAGATACTGGGCTTCCAGAGGTTGGACGAACTGACCGAAACGCTGGACGAGCACTCATACCGGGTTCGTAAAGAGGACTGTCTGGATCTGCCTGACAAGGTCTACATGAAACGCGAGGTGGAGCTTACACCGGAACAGACCGACGCCTATGTTCAGATGAAGAATCTGGCGCTGGCAAGACTGGACAGTGGTGACTTATCCACTACGCAAAACGTACTCACACAGATCATGCGCCTGCAACAAATATGTCTGGGCAGTTTGACCGACGACGACGGGGACGTTCACCCCCTGAAGTCCAACCGGCAATCCGAACTAATGAGCATCTGTGAAGAGATACAGGGCAAAGCAATCATATGGGCAACCTGGACACAGGATATCCGTTCGATTGCCGAGGCCCTGCGCGACCGCTTTGGCGTCGAAGCGGTTGCTACGCTCCACGGTGAGACCCCTGATTCAGATCGACAACAGATCGTGGAAACATTCCAAGATCGTCAATCTGAGTTACGTTTCATCGTGGGGCATCCTAAAACAGGCGGTTACGGTCTGACCCTTACGGCTGCAAACACTGTGATCTACTACAGCAACAGCTATGATCTGGAGCTACGGCTTCAGTCCGAAGACCGTGCCCACCGCATTGGGCAGGAGAATAAGGTCACCTATATCGACCTCATCTCCCCTAAGACTATAGACGAGAAGATTGTCACAGCCCTGCGGAACAAAATTAAAATTGCGGACCTTGTATTGGGCGAGGACGCTAGGGAGTGGTTAAGCTAGAGCGGTCCAAGTACGACCGTCAAAGATGCGAGCCGACTTGCGGTGTGTCTTGGATGCGTCGTAGCTGCAATGCACCCAGCCGCTAGTGGGCTCCCCCTCCTTGTAGAACTCAAGGATTAGCTGGTCGAAGTCGCAGTTCTCCATAACCCAGAGCGCGACCTCTTTGTTGTCGAACCCCGGAACTTCAAAGTCTACGGCATTGCCGGTGACGTGCTGTGATCCGTCTGAAGAACCGATCTCCCGGTTAAGGTCAAGACCTCTGTAACCGCTGTTGGGTACAAACGGTATACCGTAATGCTCCCGGACAGGCTCCAGTATGTTGTCGCAGAGCAGTATCAGGTTTTCAACCTCAGTGCCGTTGGGCGTGTTGTCGATACCCTTTCGAGTGGCCGTCTCCGACTTTGTAAGCTCGCTTAGAGAAAAGTGTGCAGATAGCATCATCCGACTAACTGCCTTGGTTTGCGCTTGATCGACATAATACCGGATTCTTCCATCCGGCCTACGCCACTACCGGCACCCCCTGTTACGTAACCGCCGTGGCGGAAACCGAGGCCGAAGACCGGGTCGTTTGGGCCGAATAGAGCGGTTCCGAGGGGGTTTGCAGAAGCGAGGGAAGACCCTTGCACAGGAGCTTGTCCCGCCAACGTTCGCTGCGTACCGACTCGGGCGTCCGGAGGAGCTTGTCCCGCCAACGTTCGCTGCGCCATGCCCGCCGGAGCACGCAGTGGGGTGTTATTAGCCGCCATTCGGCGGATCGGCTGCCCTGCGGGCTGAACGGATGACTGGTCGCCCACGTTACCGGGCTCGTCAAATTCCTCCTCACCTTGTTTTAGGACAGGAGTCACAGCACCGGGACGCAGTCCACGAGCCGTAACTGTGTCTATCGCGGCTTTTGCTAACGACTTAAAGAAACCGTCCGATTGAGAGGTCTTCCTCGCCAAACCTACGGCTATTTCAGGGTTAAGAGCAGCGTTGATTAAAATGTCTTTTATTTTATTACCAGTTATGTTCTTCCCGATGTTACCAAACATGCGGCTACCCGCTCCGGCTGCAACCAGTGAGTTTATAAAGCTAATCCGATCCGCAACCTGCAAGCCCGCTATTCGGCCAAGGTTGTTCCACGCCTCCATGCTGAGTGCGGATTGCGGATCTATTTTATTACCGACTGACGTTCCCTTGGTAAAGTTGGATGTTTCAAAAGCAGCTACTGCCATTTTCTCTAAACCCGGCAACAACTCAGAGTTGTTTGGAAAAGCTTCCTGAATAAGAGAACGAATACGTGGATTTGATATCAATTCACGAAACTTAGCTGGGTCGAAGGCCGACGCGGCAATGTCTCCCGTTTGTTTTATAAGAGCATCGCGAATGGCAGGGTCGGTAGCGGTAGTAGAACGCTTGAAAAGCTCTCCGATTATGGAAGCTTGAAGACCTTTCTCGGCTTGCCGGTTTCCACGGACAAGAGATAAAAATTCGTTTAGAGATCCTTTTGGGGATTTATTGCCGGGGCTTATAACTTGGTCAAAAAGAAGTTCTGCTCCGCGTCCAGCTTCTGCATTTATAACTTCGGAGAACGCATTCTCCTCTGAAAAACGCTTACGCCTTTGACCTATGTAATCTAGATAGTCGTCAATATCTAATCCCTTGAGATCTAGCTGACCTCTGTTTACCAGTTCGGTAAGCTGCCGCCTTGTCTTGTCATTGCGAAGGGTCTTCAACGCATCCAACTGGGTTGCAAGTCCGTCGGCATCGGTCATTAAAGACGGAACGTCCCCTCGTCCATTGTTTTCAAGGAACTGAATAGCCTCCTTATTTCTGCTCCGAAAAGAATCGAGGCTTTTTGCATCTACACCATCCGAGAAACTCAACGCCAAACGTTCCAGCAGGATGCTCTCCGCAACCTGCAAAGATCTGGGGCTGACTGGAAAATCCGGTTTAATCCTAATTTCAATCGGAGTTCCAGCCTCTCCAACGCGCACTAACTCGAAGGGAGATTCCGGGAGATCAAAAAGAGAGCTTCCGTCTATGGCCTTCTCGTCTATCACCGCAACCGGAACGCCCTCTGCGTCAGTGATAATTTTTCCGTCGTCCCCTCTTTTTATAGAGACAAAATCAGGCAGCGGAGCCGTTGCTTCGGTGAGCACTCTTAAATTTGAAGCACGAGCCAGGGGAGCAGTAGTTTCGGGCAGGATTTTTGTCGCGGCTTGCTCCACAGGTACTTTAACCGCAGACCCTCTGTCTTTTCCGAGTATGTCACCCTGTGCGTCGTCTACTTTGTTTTTAACACGAGAAGCCTCTCGGGCCAACGCTAGAGCAGCCGGGTCCAAAGTGGAGAACGTTTCCGGGGAGAGAAGTTGTTCGAGGGTTCCTCTTACGTGCAGTAAGCTTCGGTATCTTGGAGTTTTACCGTTAGTAAAACTTTCGCGTCTCGCAGCTTCCGCGACGTTTGAAATTGTTTCTTTTACATCATTTGCAGAAACGCCACCGGCAACAACGACCCCATCCGCATCTCGGGATGTCAGACGACCCGTAGGCTCAATGACAACGTCGTCCCCGGTTCCTAAAAAGTCTCGGGTAATTTTATCTATGTCTGATTGGAACCCTTGAGCTTCTTTTCCAAGGTCTATAACTTCTTTTCTTAAATTTCTAACAGCCTTAGAAGAAGTAACGCCTTCGCCCAGGGTAGCTATGGCTTTTTTCTGTTTCGCTACTTGTGCAAAGACATCTTCCAGACCTACAGGGGCTCTGGCCCGAGCTTGTTGTATTGTTATATTTGACCAATCGCCGCCTCCAACAGTGGGGCTGCTAGCAAACTCCAGCACGGCTGCTTTTTGGGAATCGTCTAATTTCGCTAGGCTACTTTGAACATATTCCTCAAAAGACCGCGCAAGCCTTTCTGCGTCTATACGTTCTGTTTCTACTTGTTTGTCTAAACGAGACTCGGCCTCTGTCTTCCTAGCTACTACATCGTTTCTTTGGGCTTCTAGATCCGGTATGCGAGATTGTGCGGCGCTGGATCGTCCTTCGGCTACCGCTTCTTCACGTTGGCGGTTTAGTTGGACTAAGACCGACCTTGAACCCGCAAGCTGGGCTATTTCTACCGGGACCTCTTTGATGTTGAATCGTTCTGTTCGCGAAAGGTTTTCTAGACGCCCCGTAGCCCAGTCCGACACGGTCATGCCGGATATATTGGAACCATTCGCGGGATCAATTGACCCTTCAGGAAAGACGATATCGTCAACAACTTTGTCATCCAAGCCATTTATTCGGCGGTACGCGGCCTTCTCAAAAGCCCTAAATTCGCGGTGGGCGTCGTCATAAATTCCACGAACGATGTCACCAACAAGAGCTTTCTCTTCAACCGGCAGATCGTCTACAGATCTCAGACCTCTGTCCGCCAAGTATGATTGCACGGAGTCTTGCCACATCTTGACACGACCCTCCGCAGCCTCTTGAGCATCCGCAAAAGATTTCTCCATTTGAAAAGACAGATCTTCTCGGATACCTTTGAAACGTTCTGCGGTTTGCGGATTTAGCCACGTAAGCTCGGAAGCTTCCACGCCTTTGGGATCGCCTTCCATAACCAACCGGCGACGGGTAGCTTCAAATTCTGGTATAGCCCCTTGTTCTTTAGCGTTCTTGTAATCAAGATTTTGTTCTTGGAGGCTTCCGCCATCCCTGCCGCCGAAACTTAAATCGTCTACAGATCTCTTAAAAGTGTTTTCAATGTAATTGAAAAACTGTTTTCTTCTTACAACTAAACGACCAGCTTCTTCTTGAAAATACCGGTTAACAGAAGCAATGTTTGAGTCGTTCGCAGCGGACTGAAGGACGCTCTCGTGGAAATTAGCCGTCCTGTTTAAATAACCAACGTCAGATTCGTCTGCTTTAATTTCTTTTTCTAAACGGGCTTGAATATCCGGATCCGTTTCTTGATCTAACCGTTCTCTTTTAAGCTGGATTTCTGCTCTTAATATATTCGATTCAGTTCTCGCAAGTTCGGGAGTTGTAAAAGCCAAACCGGAAGCTTGGTCTATGTTCCGTCCGTTTAGAACAGCCTCTTCTAAAATTCTCGCGACACTTGCAACACCTGCACGATCCTCTGCGGTCTTTCCAAGACCCTGGTCTTGACTAAATCTTGCAGCGGATTTTTCGGGTCTAAACAGAGGGTCTACAATAGCCTTTGTACCAATTCTAATTATCGGACCCTGTAAAAAAGTAGTGAACGCACCCCTAGCAGCGATTGGAGCAAGCAACCCGGATCCAATGGCGACAGTTGTTTTTACCCACCCCGCCGCGTCGGGATCTACTTCCCCCAATGCCGATAAAGCTGCTTCGGTAGACACACCTGCGGCCCCTCCAAAACCCACTTCTCCGCGTATGTTTCGTCGTCCCGTTTTGGTTAGTGGGTTAACGTAACCATTGGCTTTGTCTATTAAAGAACGAATGTTTTTGGGGTCCAGAGCCCCTTCGCCTAATTCTTTGGCGGATTCTTTGGCTAGTTTGGCAAAGGTAAATTTTGCGCTTTCCTGTAAAACTTTAGCCGGAACAGTAACGCCCGATATCATAACAGGACCACTAACGGCAAACTCTAATCCCGTTGTTGTCATTTTCTCCCAAATGCCACGGGCTTCCGGTGTCATGTCAGTGCCCACAGTGGCTTCAAAAGGTTTGAAACCGGCAACGTCGAACATGTAATTATCAGCGGCTCGAATATTTTTCTGAAAACGCCTACGTGTTGCTTCCGTTCCGTAGAAGTCTTCCACGTCTTTTCTAAGAGCTTTGCCTCGTTCTGCCTGCCTTTCGTTCATCCCCAAAGGATCGTCGCCCGTTACGGCTTCGTAACCCATCGCAGCAAGCTCGACGGGATCTGGAACATAAGACAACAGCCCCATTACATCCCAGGGACCCCCCACGAAGAAGGCTGGAAAACTACGCAAAGTAGGGCTTATAGCTCGGGCAAAAAATCCGCGTTGGTCTTTGTACTGAAGTTTTTTAAAAACCGGGGCAAGCGTTGTAGCAAATTGTTGACCCGCCGTACTACCAAAATCAGCGCCCATCAAATTTTTAAAACCGGCCCTTCTTTCCCCCTGCGGATCTGTATCGTCTTCGGGTCCGTAAGAAGTAATCACGTCTTCTACAGCACCACTTTGTGAATTTGTAAAGCGATAGGAGTGCTCAACGCCGTTAGCCCCCGCAGGTCCAAGATAGGTTGCAGTGATGCCCGTGTGAGGTGTCTTTATTGGCTCGGCCATTTTTCCCTACCTAATCTGTTCGCGGAAAGTATTGTACGAGATTATGCCTTGAACCACCCGTTTACGAATTACGTCTTCCGATACACCAGAAGAACGAGCCAAACTTTCAATGTATTTTTGAAATTCAAAAGGTCCTTTTTGTAGCACTCTAGTTGCGGGAATTGCAGGTCCTTCGGAAGATTCTTCTCGTGCTCGTTGGAAAGTGGGCAACGTATCTGTTAAATAATCTACGTCTGGAACTGTGTACTGACCGCCGTACATAGTATCCTTTAACTGACCCTGTGTTCTAATAACGTCCCGTTGGTTTTGGGAAAGAGACGGAGTCTGTTGACGAGTAGCGGAATACCTGTCTTTTCCGTAGTACCCGTGCCCGTGCCAGTTTTCCATAGTTCGGAGTTCGGAAAAATCAACCCCAGCCTCTGCGGATTGTCTTAACTCTCTTTCGGTCCAACCAACCTTACCGCCCAGAGACATAAGACCCGTTATCTCCTTGTTTACACGCCTCAATCCATCTTCAATCAGAACCCGGTTAAATTGTTTACTGTTTTGTATTTTGGCAACAAGTGTTTGATAAGCTTGTGCGTCGTAGTTGCTTATGCGGTTATCGCCAAACTCTCTACCTACGCGACGAGACTGTCCTTGTTGAAACCTGTCTGAGGCAGCGGTTAGTCTGGCCCAATGTACCGCGCCTTCCCCGGCAATATATTCAGCAAGACCAATTTTTGATGCGGTTGCGGCAAGGCCACCGGTAATGAAACCTTCAACATTACCCGCTTGGGCGGCGGCGTTTTTAAAATCTAAAAGAGCTTGACGAAACCCAAGCCTTGTCGATAATAATTCTCTTGCCTCATTAGCCGCAGGTTTTGTCTGCTGCGTTCGTCTGCTGTCCGCTATCTTCTGCGCTTCGTCAGAAATAACTTTTCTATAATCGTTGTTTGAAGCTCCTATTGTTAAGGTAGCTCTGGGAAGAGCGGCTTCTATATCTCTTCGTTGCTGAACCATGCCGGGGTCATAAGCTTGCGTTCCCGGTGCTTGCGGATCACTAAAAGCCTCCGGAAAAAGTCTCGTAGCAATCTTTATGCGACCTGGATTTTTATTAAGAGCTTCTTGGCTATCAGGAAAAGCCACAGGGCCGTAGGTAAGTGTTGGATTTGCAGAAGCGTCTTGTTTTAAGGTACGAACAGCCGTCTTCACTGCTTCTGTCTGTAGTGCTGGATTAAAAGCAGCGGTGGTGGGAGTATAACCTATACGTTCGCCACCTACAGTAACCCCTATGTCAGGTATATCCTGCGCCCCAAAGAGCATTTGAGGTGTTTCATTTAGAATTGATCTAACGGCCTTTTGTACACGCGCCTCTTTGATCTCCTGATTTTCAGACCCAAAATCACCTTTCAAAAGAGTATCGGCTGCGCTGTTTACTTTTCTTGTTATATACTTCTGAAGTCGTTCGTTAGTTATAGGAACAGATTTTGCGGCAGCTTCTAAAGGATTGGTGCCCGGACGTATATACCTAAAGGCAAAATCGCCACGCTGATATGCACCCACGTCAAAATACAAAGCACTTTTTGCGCTGTAAGGCGTGTTAGGTCCATCCAACTGCTGGAGTTGCAAACGATTCATGCTGGTAAACAGCAAATTTCGGTCGGCCTCTATTTTTTTATCTGTGTCAGTTACACCGGTGCCTGTCGTAATTTTTCTTGGGCTGAGACCCTGTGCTTTAAGATCCTCCTGCGAGAAAACGTCGCCGCTGCCCAAGTCTACAAGCTTTCCCCTGTCATCACCATCCACTATAACCCTGTAAACAGGCGTTCTTATTTTGCCGCCCTGCGTGGCCGTGAATACCGAGCCGTCTGGCTTGAATAAATTAAACTCCCCCGCCTGAAGATTGGGGGCATCCCCCTTGGTTCCTGTGGGATCGCCGAGACCAAACTTACCGAGATCACTTGGCTTGGCAATCGCCTGATTCGGTTGGAGAGGCTGTAGCTTCAAGGTCTGTATGTTGTAGGGTGCTCCAGTTCCTTTCGGCTGACGAACCTGCATCTGACCCTGACCACCAGCTTGCGGAACAAAACTCCACTTGTCGTCCTGCCCCTTTTGTATGACGTAATAAGGAGTTTCCAAAAGGCCGGAACCCGTGCCTGCTTTTGGTATGGAAGCCTTTGCAAGGTCACGTAATGCCGCGTCCTCCGAAGTGATTTGCTGCAAAGCAGACAGTTTTAGCTGGCGGTCTTCTTGCCTTTCTGCTGCTTTAAGAGCTTGCCGCTGCTGCATCATGCGCCCTGCAACCGAACCAGCGTCACCGGCAAGGGGAGACAATAGCTCCCGAGACAAGGTGCTTACCGAAGATTCGCCACGCTGGGGCGTGGCACCTGCCGCTGCAAAACCACGTTGGGCCAAGGCCAGCGCAAGCTGTAACTTGCCCATGTTCCGGGATTCCTCCAACTGTTTGGAGTAGTCCGTAGAGCCTAAGTAGTTCTTTAGCTGCGCTTCCCGAGCCGAAACAGTCTGCATGTCAGGAGCCATTAAACCAGCTATACCTGTCTCTCCCGCACCGGCTTTGCGAAGGTCTGTAAGATTTTTGGTAAAGGCTTGGACATATGGGTTGTTTACGGGTTCTGCCATGAGTAGCTCCTGTTAGACCATGCCTTGGCCCGTGGGCCCTGCACCTTGCATCATAGCTTGTAGCATCATTGGGTCCATGCCCATAGGATCTTCGCCCGTTGCCATTATACCGGATGGTCCTTGGGCCATGTTTCCTACAGCGTTAACCAACGCACCCGTTTCAGCGGCCATGCCGTCCGCAACCGCGCTTTTGGCAGCCAGTTCGGTGATACCTCCGCCCATGCCGCCAACTTCTGCCAGTTCTTCCTGCATCAGAGCACCAATGCCTTGGTCAATCTGTGCAAGCTGAAGGGTCGGCTGCACAAGGGCCAGAACAGAATCTGGTGTTCTCTGGGCATCTTCCGGTCCTACAACCTGCGCTAAACGGGAGCGGTAGGTCTCAAGACCTTCGTCCTCGTCCCAGACCGAGTTCATAATGTCCTTGAAGTCACCGGCCATGTCCATGTTGCCAATGCTGCGAGAGACTTCTTCGTTGACCGCTGATCCTACGCCTTCGGCTGCAAGCTCGTTGGTAAGATTGCCCATTTCGGATTCTGCTGTTTGAAGAACTTCGGGGGGCAAACCCTGCGCCTCCTGATATATCTGAGCTTCCTGCTCCGGGGACATCAACGGCATATCCGCCATCATGTCTTCTTGCATGGGAGGAATCATGCCGCCGTTAGCCATTGACACCCCACGGCCCATAAGAATATCCTTTTGGGTTACTTTTCCGTCGCCGCTCAGATCCGGGAAAGTAGCGCCACCTTCGGCCATGCCGACAGGGTTCTGCGCCATGAACTCCTGTAACTCAGGCGGGCTCGGTGCTCTTCCGTACCTCTGCATGAACAAAGCAGCCATGTTGGATCCGGGCACCGATCCAGCTAAATTCGTTATACCAAGCTGTTCCATAACAGGCTGTAGTGCTCCTGCTTGCTCAAGAGCTTGGATCATAAGCCCGCCAGTCGCCATGGGCGTTGCGTTGTTAAACATGCTTCTGTCGTATATTCCGGGCATAGTATTTTCCTATTAAAATAGTCCGCCGATTTGCTTGGCGGCGGCGGCGGTTCCTAGAAGTCCCGTTCCCACACCAGCAATTTGCTGGAAGGCGGAGGGCGTTGGTGCGGATGGCGAAACTTGGGAACCTAGGATTGTCTGGCTTGACGGGGCACCCTTGTAAATGTCCGAGAGGAACGCAACGCGACTGTAGGGCTCGTACAACTGTTTCTGCTCGTTTACACGGGCGGCGTCTAGTTCGGACTGCTGTTGGCGCTGTTGCTCCTGACCAAGAGACTGCATAGTTGCAATGTCTTGGACACCAGCCTGCTGCATTAGTTGACCCAGACCAAGCTGTTGACCGCCAATTCCAGCCTGCTGACCTGCTATACCAGCCTGCTGACCCCCGAGGCTTCCGTAAAGACCTGCAATGCCGCCGTATAACTGAGACTGTTGCTGCTGTCGGCGCTGCTGGTTTTCAAAGGCTGTTTGAGACGCGCCGAGAGCCTGGTTGTAGTTTTGGGCATTCAACTGAGCAATGGCGCGGGCTTGGGAATCCGCGAGCCCACGGTCAAGTTCAGCCCCTGCAATGCCAAAACGGCTCCCCCCAAAAGCACCCGCGCCGACGCCCTGCGCTGCAAGGTTGTTGCGCGAAATTTGGGCTTGCCGGTTCATCTCGGCAAGGGTGGTGTCAACGACCTGCTGCTGGTACGGGTTGGTGTAGGCAGAAAGGTCCGTCGGTGCGAACAGTTGACCGGACCCGGAGATGGCCTGTTGCGCGGCGGTAATCGGTGTCTGAGACTGACCCAATGTTCCGAGGGCCGTGCCTAATGTACCGAGGCCCGTTCCAATGGTTTGCGAACCGGAGGTCAGGAAGGGTTGGTAACCTCCGATACCTCCAGCAGCCCCCCCAAGGGTAGCGGCCTGCTGCTGAAGACCCGTAAGACCCGCAATTTGTTGTCCGGGAAGCTGTATCTGGATGTCGGAGAGATCTTTAGCCGAGTTTATCAGGCCCAGTTTTAGGGCCTCAATCTCCGGGGCTTCGCGGACAATTTGTTCTGTGATTGTTTTCTCAGCCATGACTACGACCTCATCTCAAAATTACGCATCATGTTGTAGAGATTTGCTGCACCCGCCTGTCGGTTGCCATTGCCCGAGGGATCAGCCCCGCGCACTGCCTTGGCGTTCATCACAAACTCTCCGTCGGAAAGCATGGCGGGAATGTCGTCCGAACGCTCCGTTCCGGGGCCTTCCACCAGCATTTCTCGGCGGGGAAACTGCGGGGTGCCGCCCATGTTCATGTATCGAGGATTTTCCATGTAACCGCCGTCGGCTACATAACTTGTCGGGACAGCGACGTTTCCGAGGTCGTAGCGGTACGGATTAGTGTCCTGAACCAGATACTTCTGAGGGTCTTTCTGGAAGAGGTCGTACCCTGTTTCGCTAGGCACAACACCTTCGAGATCACCCGCCGTCGGCTGTCCAGCATCTACAGCGGGATCAAAAACACCACCGAGTTTCGCCCCCCCGGCAAGCAATAACCCTGTTGGGCCGTACTTAGCAAGCATAGTTGGTTGGGCAGTAGCTTTAGCTGCCTCAAACGCCTTCGCTGTTTGAAGATTAACAGGCGTTTCCGCTAAGTATTTTGCTCCAGCGTCTTTTGCTGCCTGATCTATTACGACTTTGCTATCGCCCCCACGGAAAAGATAATCACCGGCAGTTGTCATACCCTCGTCTATAGATTTACCTGTTGAGCCGAATAAACTTTCAAGTGTGGATACGTCCTTGGGCGGGGTTATTTTTGGAACGCTGCCAAAGTTTTGTAAATTTGAAGTTCCTTGGGATGCCATGATGTTGCCGGGTCCCAGAGGTTGACCAGATGCCGTTATGTTAGGACCCGCTACTACCTGATTGCCTGCATAAAAGTTTCCTGCCTCGTCCATCGGCAAGTTTAAGGCTTGGGCCTGTTCAACCGCAGAAGGGGTGCTGGTAAGATTTACGGATGTAATATTGGGATTAAGACTTGGTGCTGTCGGCGCTGTCGGCGCTGTCGGTACGAAACCCGGTTTAACAGCGCCGGTTACTGGGTCCGTGACGCTGGTCGGAGTGTCACCAAACAACGTACCCTCACCCGTAAACGCGCTCAACGGATCACCACTGAAAAGATTGCTGAACTGTGCTTTAGAAGCGGCGGCGCTGGCCTGTCTCGCTGCGCTGCTACCAAGAGCATCTGCAAACGGCGAGGCCGCATACTGTGTCCCTATTTGAGTAGTGCCTGCCGCGTTGAACACGGGAGTGGCACCAGTAAAAGTGCTAGTAAGGTTTTCCCCAAAGCTTCCCGGCCCCGTGAAACCTGACGTGAGACCCGCTAGGCCACCGGAAATTAAACCGGATTTAAGAGAATCTTTGATGCTTGCGCCTCCTATCAAAGACCCTATGCCGCTGCCCAAAAAGCTAGCGCCGAAGGTTCCCGCGCCAAACGCCGGTCCCAAAAACGGCACGCCAAAAGCCGCCGCAGCAATCGGCAGCACAATTGGGGCCAGCTTTTTCGCGACCTTGACAACACTCTTAACGGCTTTCTTGACCGCCCTAAACACACTCTTGAAGAAAAACTCAGGAAGACCTGTGTCGGGGTTTATGCTGTTAAGCTCATTGCCAACCACAAATTCCTGCGGATCCAGACCCATCTCTTCCATCTGTTTGAAGAGAAGCTCCTTGATCTTGGGGTTTTTGTTCAGAACCTCTAACGGTATGACCGTTTCGCCCTCTGCGGCGTGAACAACATAAATGTCTCCGTTGCGTCCATATTCCGCAAGCTTCTGAGCCTGCTCGTGCATGGAGGCAATTCCAGTTGGGGCAAGTTCGTATTCGGGGGAAGAATCAATAAAAGACTGAAGTCCTTTATTAGATACGGTGTGCGTTTGCTGTTGCATTATGAAAGCTCCAAAACATTTGCAAAGACTTGAATCTTTGACGCGGTAGCGCAGTTGAATATAAGCGTGTCACCTGTCTCTAAGACAAAAGGACCGGTGAAGGACACGTCTGCGGTAGCAGAAGTGGAGGCCAAAGTAGCCAGTGTTATCTTCTGCAAAATGACCGTTGCCGAAGCGGAGCTATCGGTTATCTTGCACAGTATCACTATAGAACCAGTATGGCTATTGTATAAATTAATGTTTTTTACAAGGGCTTGAGTGGCAGCAGGGCATGTGTAAACGACAACGTCACCCGTGGATCCAACCGTCGTCACTATGTTTTTGTATGCAGAGGCCATCAGTCCATAAACCAGTTCAAACCGTTGGTGTCATCCTCGCCGCTGACCACAGCGGGAAAGTCTATTTTGGTAAGAGCCATCTCTAAATCACGTAAAATGCGGACAAAAGTGTCCGCGTCATACTCATCAGGAGCCATTGGCATACTGTGGTCAAGAAGACTAGACATTACCGCCTCCCGTCTGGACGTATATCAAGGCGAAGATCGCCCAGCGTCCACGTTATATCAGTTGTAGAACTCTCAATCCTCAGTGCAATCTGGCGGGACCGGCTTCTAAGAAATGCCTGTTCAGTGCTTGATTTAACGGCGTTGGTGGAATTGGTAGTCAGACTGTCGCCAGGATAATTCCGTGTCTTTAATATATAGTTTACCGAAGCATCCGCATCGCTGCTGGTGATGTCGATGTCCGGAACCAAGCGGCTTACAAACATAAATTGTTCGCCATCACCAATATCAAAGTCAGCAGACTCAATAAACGAAGTCATGGGTGATCCGTCGTTATCATCGCCGGTCTCGTGGACATAAACAAAGTTTGTGCCACTAGCGATACCAGAGGCTCTTGGATTATTGTGTATGCCGTAGTCAACCCAAGCTGTCCTCGACAACGTACCCAGATCCCAAGTGTTTTCTGTAAAGTTAAACTTGACGTATCTGTCTATCTCCGTCGAATCGGCACTTGGATAGAACCAAAAGACCTCGTCAAACATCTTGTTAGAGGCCGCAAAGCACTTAAAATTCTGCTCCAGGTTAATGTCGTCAAACACATAGCGCAGAAGAGTGCAGGGAATAGTCTGAACCCGGCCCGTGTAAACGTAGAAGTTCTCCCGGTCCATCCAAAAGACTTTGTCGCCCACCGTAGTTACAGCGTTAGGGCCAATAATAGACACGTTGTTTGCCAGCATACTAAAACCAAACGTAAACGGAGGCCCCGTAAACCGCATGGCGTGAAGCGACGTATCCGTCCAGATCAACATTTCCTGCCGGGTCTTCTGCGCCGATATAATTTCGGAACCAGAAGATATCCGTTGGGAACCTGCCGTATTCGTTGCAGTGGGCGTCCAATCAACAGGATTCTCTTGGTCGGACCATCGAACCATTAACAAGTCTTGGGCAGACTCATCTAAAGGGTTACATCCAAAACAGACAACATGCCTGTCCGCACCGGATACCATGATCCGGCGCGTTATCGTCGGCGCACCTGAAGCACCTGATTGTGAGGCAAGGTCCGTGGCCCGTGAACCAAGGCCCAGTGTTTTGTCCCAGTAGTACGGAGTTCCGTCATAGACGTTCAGGAGAAGGTCTTCTCCCCAATTGTCTTGGCTATACAGACGAATGTTAGATCCGGTAACAGCAGCGGTACTGGAAGACTCGCCCCATCCTACAAAGTCGTTTGCTTCCTTAACATCTACGCCATCGGCATGTGCCGCTGCCGTAGTCCCGCGAACACCTCGAACAACGCCTGCGTTGATTG
>Ga0209337_1000764_pt1 | contig 25675 bp, 51 predicted proteins | sample LinPmetageLP53_FD_184044 | JGI IMG/M metagenome (GOLD analysis project Ga0209337, IMG submission 184044) | Marine viral communities from the Pacific Ocean - LP-53 (SPAdes) (version 2) | ecosystem: Environmental > Aquatic > Marine > Oceanic | place: Pacific Ocean | collected 2010-02-08 | reverse complement strand
ATGCAATAGTCATTGTAACTGCAATGTATCTTAAACCAGTAGTTGAAATTGATTTCAAAGCCCCAGTGTTATTTGCAATACTAATATCATCTCCAATCTGAACCCACTTAGAGTTAGTTGCTGGAGTCGCATCTCCCCCATCAAACAAAGTTCCCCATACCTTTGCAGTTATGGTTGCTGCTTCGCCTTCATTCCTAATTTGAATAGTAGCTCTTTCAAAAGACATTATGTCTTCACCTTCTATCATTACAGTTGTTCCACTAAATGCCGTTGCTGCATTCTCTATAAGCAACGTTTTTAATGATGAACTGTGTCTTGTATTTGTTACTGTATTTGCCATTAATCAGCCCTCTTGGATTTCTTAAGTCCTTTAGGCTTTTTAAGTGCTTTGTCTATTTTCTTTTGGAGTTTAGACTTTACTTCTTTTTTGGGCTTAGTAAGTTTGCTGTCAGACTTAGGCCGTCTGACCCCAGTCTTAACCCCTGCGCCAACGTCTTTTTTGTTGACTCCAGTTGTGATTTTGAAACCGTTGGAAATTTTAAGTTCCTCAATGAGCCTTTTACTTTCGACATCATGGGTTTCTCCAGCATCCCAGCGGAGTACAGACCCACGAGGAGTCCTCCTGTAAAGAGTCCTGTCTGTAATGTTAGTAATTTTGACCATTTAATTAGTCCCCCTACTATCATTAAGCGTTTAAGTCTCTTACGCTACCGCTTGTATTAAACTTGTAACAAATCAATTCACCAGCAGTTACAAAAGCAAACTCTTTGCTTAGTTTTTGTAGTACTGCTAAGTTAGTATTGTCTACATAAGTTGTTGGTGCTGCTACACGAACTGCCAACTGACCCATATCCAACAAGTGTATTCTTGAAGTTACATCTTTTGCTACGTGTTGTGATAGGAAAATTGGTATTCCATCGTATGCGCCAACTCTTGAATCGAAATTCAAACCAGCTTCTCCAATAACACCGTTTGCATTTCCTGCTCCTGATGCTGATAAATCTGCTCTAAATGTATTGTTAGTTGTAGATAACATTAATGCTTTCAAATCTTGATATGTATCATATCCAGTTAATAGAATTAAGTCACTGTAGTTTACACCATTTTCCAATGCACCTTGAATAACTGTATCTAGTAAAGCTAATGTTAATGCCCTGTCACTTCCACTAGCGTGTGAAACAGTTGCATCAGACCAGCTTGAACCTGAACGGTCAATGTCATAAATGTCTACATCTGCTGCACCAGACAATGCTGCTGCGGCATAAGCATGACTTGAAGTTACTCTATCTAAAGATTCCATGTTATTACCTGCTGCTGTGTCAGCAGTTCCTAATAGCATTTGGTCCATAAAGAATGTGTGTGCTTCAGCGTTTTCAGTTCTTAAGAAGTTAAGGATTCCCTTAATTCCGTCGTCTGCTTCTGAAAGCAATTCAGCTCTGGTTGTTACTTCCCAAGGTGTTACAACTTCTTTTAGAGTTGCTGTAACTTCAGTGATATCTGGTTTGTCAGTATCAGGGAAAGCTGCCCCTTCTGCTAGACCTGCGGTTGTTGCATGACGGCCTGTCAATACTCTCCAACCTGATTGGGTCCATGCCTCTTTCTTTAGAAGTTTAAATACTTCTGATTTGGTGTTTAGCTGATTGAATACGGCTGCACCATACATGGTGTTGAAAGCCCCTGCTGGGTCAGATGTCTCAAATGTATCATCTGCTTTCTGAATACCGTATCTTTTAGCTATACCAAGCGTGCCACCGTAATATGCTTGCACATATTCTTCAAAACTCATTCCTGCCATTTTTAGTTTACTCCAGTTCTTTCTTCCATGCGGTGTATTTCATCAACTGATTTAGAAAATTCTGACCAGTTGATAGCCACAGGCTTTTCTCTAACAACTCTGCGTGTTGCAGGTGTTGTTTTTGTTCCAGCGTAGACAGACATTCCAGACTTTTCCAAAGTTTTCAATGCTTCTTTAACTGACATTGAGACTTCTTCTTCCTCTTCTAGCATTGGTTCAGCCATTGGCACTTCCTCTTCCATTGGCATCTCCTTTTCTTCTGAGTAGTCTTTTTCTTCTTCTTCTTCTTCTTCTTCTTCGCCTTCTTCTTCAAGATTTTTTAACACTTGCTTCAATAATGAAGCTAATGCTGCCATGTCTTTTCGGGCATACCCTTTTTCTTCGTCTAAAAGTTCCTTCTCTTCATCAGGTTCTTCTAAGACTTCTTCCTCGACTTCCTCTTCTTCAGCCTTTTCTGTTTCTTCGACTGGAGGGAGGACTTCTTCGGTTTCATCTTCCTTGACTACGTAGTCAAGCTCAAGGGTCTTTTGTTGACCGCAAGTACAGAAATCACTCATGGACTATCACTTATAATGTCCTTTATAACTGTTTTGCCTCTATAGCCCTTCTGTAGAATACTAGCTATATTACTCTCTTCGTAGTTTCTTAAATCCGTCTTCTAATACTCTTCTAAGTGCATCTGCATAAACGCCATTGCTGGTCACTACTGCTCTTTTTTTAGAATCTCTCATTACAATATCATAATCATCCATGCCAGTCAATCTTATTTCAACATAGCCTCTTTGATTACTTCTGTATTTAATTACAAAAGCAAGACCACCCCGAATACGGCTATCTATTCGCATCCACTGGAACTTATGCGCTCCTAATGCCATCAATGTTGATATTCCTATCTGACGTTTAATTGTGTCTGCCACCTGCTTTTCTTCATTTTTTACGACAGGCATCTTGCAATCTTTACATAGTTCTGCTGTGTTGTAGTTCATAATGCCCTCATGGCTTCTCTGCCATTTTTAAATCTTAATACCATTCTTTCTAATTTACGGTCTAATTGATTTCTTTTATTACTTAATCTTTGTGGTAAATGGCCTATTCTGTCTTGCTCTCGTTGCATATTTCGATAAGCCCTTACTAATTGATTAGCTCCTATTGCGCCAGCTAATTCCATGCGAGCTTCTGTGTGATAATTTATATCTGTCAAATGTGCCACTAATTGAATTGACTTTCTGTCTATTGGTCCAAAAGTTCTATAATCAGTTTCGGCAACCACTTTTTTGCAATCTTTACATAGTTCTGCTGTGTTGTAGTTCATCGTAGTGTCCTCATTTGTCTTAGAATACTTACTATCTTTTCTTCTGCTCTTGATGGTGGACTGTGTCCCATTCTTCTTATATCTTTAAGTACGTTTCTAAGTTCTAAATCTAAATATTTAATAAAGCCAAGTAATGAATGTCTTACTCTGCTTGTCTTTTTTACAGGCTTGCTGCAATCCTTACACAGTTTCATTCCCAACTTCCTTCGGCTTCTCTCAACGCTTTGTCGTACGCTCTTCTGGATACGCAACTCCATCGCTTGCCACGCTTCTCACCACCTTGTTGAAATAAACGTAATTCTCTATGAATAGTGGTGCCATCTGATAAATCCAATAAACGGTTAAATTCTCTTTCATCCCAGCACTTGTTGTTACCACTACCATGTTCTGCGTTTTCTAAAATTCTAACAATTTGTCGCCTTCTTTCTTCAGTTCCAAAACCAGATTTCTCAATGGGCATCTTGCAATCTTTACATAGTTTAGCTTTGTTGTAGTTCATATGTTTAAAATCTCCATATTACGTAATTTTTGGTGTTCTACACGATGAGCTAGTTTTTTCCAACCTGCGCTTCGCATAGCCTCATTTACTACTCTGCTAGGGTCTTCCTCTTTATATTTTCTACCGTTTGCAACCAATTCATATACATCTACATGAGGTGAGTGCATAAAATGTACTTTTCCAACTTTCATTCTTTTTACTAATTCATTTACTATTTTACGCCATTGATTTATGTATTCTGCACGTTCGCTTTTATAATCAAATTTAGGTCTTGGAATCTTAAATTTAATTACAGGCATCTTGCAATCTTTACACAGTTCAGCTTTGTTGTAGTTCATTATCTCATCCTAAATTTCTGTTCTGGAAGGTTTTTTAAATTATAGTAAACTTCTTTAACTTTATCTGCATCTCTACGTAATTTTTTTGCAATGTCTTTTCTATTTGCTTTACTATACATTACCATTAAATCTTCTATTTGATAAACTGCTGCGTTAAAATGTTTTACTATTTTATCTAAATGAAACTTTGTTGGCATTTCTTTAGATACAGGCTCATCATCTTTTTGTTGTTTAGGAACGCAGTTAGGTACTTCTTTACCGTCTTGAACTTTAGTTCCAACCATCTCGTAGTTTTCCCAACATGGGTCGTCTTTAACTATGTGTTTGTTAATAACTCCCTTGTATTGATTGTAACTCATTTAATCTCTATCAAAATATGTAGGTCTTCTGTCCCTTTTGGTTCTCATCCATCGTAGAAGAACTTTACGAGCTTCGTTTCTATCCATGCCAAACTCTCGCCTAAGATAAGGTCCAGCTCCCATCATGTTAGTTCTTCCTGAATCTCTTAATTCGTCTAAAAACTCAAAGTATTCTCTGTCAGATGGTCCTTTGATAGTAGCTTCATCCTTTGTATTAAGTCTTACTTGTCTTCTTCCTGTAACTTTTTTCCAAGTGCGAATACTTTTGTTATCAGCTTGCCAAGGAAAAGCATCTGGGCCTTCATCACGGTATGCCGTTCTTAATCTACTTACCCATTCTTTGTAATAAGCTCTGTCCATTGAATGTTGCGGAAATCTTACTTTCCACCATCTTTGAATAACTTCTTCATTAATTAAATCATCGCCTCTTGCTTTTGCTAACGGATTGTTAGTCTCTCCTATGTGTTGATTAAAACTCATCGCATCATCACTCCTGCTGTGCCACTTGCTAACTTTTGCCGTGCCTTTTTTAACGGAGGCAACGTCTTTGTATATACTTCAGTACGCCATCTAATAAGAGCTGCTTCAGCAGCTTCAATGTCTTTACCTGCATTACCAGATATTGTTCTTTTCTGACCTCTTGGCGCTCTAGGATTCCAACTAGCTCTCACAATATGATTCTCAATTTCATTGCTATCTGATATAAGCTTAATCAAATTTTGCTCAAGAAGAACAAGTTTGTTTAATGCTTTTTTTAACTCTTTTATTGTATCTGCTGGTCTTTGAGGATAAGGATTAACTTTCTCTACTGACGTGCCTTTTTCTAGCTCTTCACCCTCGAAAGGGTTGTGTATTTTGTTTGTTTGATTGTAGCTCATTTATCTCCTAAAATATCCATTCCATTATTTTCAATACAAGTCTTTGGATTCTTCCTTTATCTGATTGACTTTCCATTGATGTTTTGTTAACTAGTGTTTCAAGTTGTCTAAACATTTTGTAAAGTTCAGGGTCTCTTTTTTTACTGACAGGCTTGTTACAAGTCCCACATTTTTTTACTGGCTTACTGCAACTTCCACATTTCTTTATATGTGAATTGCTCTCTAACTCGTTTTCTGACACGTTTTTCCCTATGTTTTCTTCTTCTTTTGCCATTGACACAGATTGTACTGTTGCCTCTGGATTGGCTGGAGAATCTCCTACCCAGCTAACACTCCATAGTCCTAGCTTATCTATTTTTGTAAAACAAGCTTCGTTAGGTGGACACACTTTGTTTTGATTCAAAGCTTCTCCCCTAATACTACTTGCTCCACGTGAACCATATTGTTGTATTTCTTTCCAGACTTTGTTATGCATGTCTAGTTTATTATGAATACCAACTCTCAATAATACTTTACCATCTTTAACTTTGTAAGCTAATGGTTGTCCGATTGGTATCTCATCATGCTTGTATGAATAGATTCCATGCTTCATGTAAAAATCCATTGACTCTTTTATGGTCTCTGTAGGAATCATATCACCCTGTTTATCGACAATAGGAGCTGAAATATATGTATCCATTACTCTATCGTTGTACCAGTTGCGAGACGTAGACCATTCGGTATTCACATTCTTGCATACGCAATCACTCATCGAATCCACAGATAAATCATCCTTTAAAACTGTTTGGCTATTATTCATTGTATCGTAGGAATAGTATTAAACTATTTCCTCATTCTCCTTATTTCATATACGTTTTGTATTCTAGCTCTTTTGTAAAGTCTTGATTTAGTAATAGGCACTCCTTCTGGTGGTGTATTGTTATCCCATACTTTGTTTCCTTTAACAACTAAGTAATGACTAGTAGTTTGTATTAGATACCATTTCTTTCCACGTTGTCCGTATGACTCTTTAGTCCATTGTCTAAAAGTATCGCAACCGTGAAGACTAGCATGATTCATACTGTATCCATATCGATGTAATGCATTACGCATTTCATGATTGTACATTCCTTTAATTTCATTTACTTTAGGTTTTGGTTTTCTAACAAATGATGCTGTACGTAAATTGAATCCACCAGTTGATTTGTTTTTGTTAACTGCTCTAAGTAAATCTTTCTCAATGATGTCGTACCTTTTTCCAGTAAGAACAGTCAATGCAGTAGGTCCACACCAAGACGTTCCGTTAGGATTCTTATGCGCTCTACCTTTCTTGTTTCTAACAGGCTTTGGTTTGGCTGTAAAGCTATCTAATGTTGTTTGCATTCTTCCTCCGCTAATGCTTGGTCTTCTTCATCGCATCTTTTGCATATCCAAACTAAATCTTGCTCAATTGCCCACTGTGGAGTTTTACCTCTAGTAGTCAATCCACACCAATTACATTCAATCATTAGTGAGTCTCCAAGATTTCTGTTTCATGACATTTCATACAAGATGCCCATTTGTGAATCTTGTTGTTTTTGTCAACCATACTAGTTGTATAGTATCCTTTTTTTCCGCAATTCGGACAAATTGAAAATTTGTCTTTCCTTGGCCACCAGTTTCCTGCACCGACTAAACTCATTTTTTTTCCTCGTTTTTTTGCATTTGTCTCTACCTTGATTTTACCCCAAGGCAAATTAGCATAGGGGGCTGAGGTTATATAGCCTCTGTCTGGTATTTACCCTTAACGAGCATGAGTTTGCACCGTTTACACGTTAAAGTGTTTACATTATTACTTATTTTATTATATTCTTGTACTGTACATCGGTGTCCGCAAAGAGTGTGTAATTTTCTTTTTGGACAGCTTAAATGTCTTTGACGCATTATTCGGTTCTTCGTTTATAAAAATCTTTTAATCTTTTAGATTGAGTGTCGAAAGCTGGTCGCATGAAAGGTCTTGGTCCAGTAGGTGTTGCCCTCTTTGGATGTTTTTGTGTTTTAGGATTGCCTCCTATTGGTTCACCAAATTCTATTTTAGAAGCATAATCTGCATTTGCAAATATTATTTTACGCAATCTTTCTGACAAATCATGTTTGATACTTTGTTTTAAAACACCTGAAGCCACAGGAACTAACCGTAATGCTTCTAAGAGTATAGCATCTGCGGTATCATTCATTGCTAAATCTAATTTGTCAGGTATTGTATTTTTAGTTGATTCTATTTTAGCTGTTAATTCTGTTAGTCCTTTAATAACAATGGCCATTATTTGTATCCTAATACTTGTTCTATACTATCGTCACCGTATTTATCTTTCCATTTTTTGTTTACAGCCTTCTGTGCTTTTTCATACATTGCCATTCGTCTAGCTCGGTTAGCTTGTTTACGAGCTTCTCTGTCTCCATTTTTCCAAGCCATTTCTTCATTACATCCTTTGCATATTCCATTACTTAGAATGTGTACACTCATAGGTCCGCTGCTGCACTTTTTACAATTCGTCATCTTTTATTTTTTTCCCATTACCATGATGACCATATTTAGCATTAGAAATATAAATCTTAACGTGGTCTGGTGTTTTACTCATACTTGCCTTACTAGAACTGTTCTTTGATTAGGATGCATCATAGCGTGGCCTTGCAATGTAAATTGCGGACCAAAAAATTCTTTTCCTACTTCAATTTGCAATTCTATTAATTCTGATAGTGGGAGTCCCTCTTTAGGTATTTCTCTTGCAAGTTTTTTATGTGCTTCACAAGTTCTACTTCCTCTAGCTACTGACAAAGTAAATTTATATTCTTCTCCCGTCTCAGCCATTCTTTGTTGATACACTTTTAATCGAGCTTCATTAGACACATGAATTAACTCAGTTCTTGCTATTCGAGTAGCTCTGCCTATGGATAAGTTAATTTTGCGTTGCATCATTACTATAATTCTATCAACCATAGAATCTAAATTAGTGTCTTCAATGTATGCTTCTGCTAATACTTTATCTAACTCCGTACCTAAATCCCCAGTAAATTGATGATAGAAAGAGTCTGTACGTAAGATTCCGTCATGTAATTGTCTCAATAAATTAGAAGCATCATAATCTAAATCAATGCCAACAGCACCAGTAGACTTCTTAAATTGACGATTTTCTACCTTATATGTGTACTTGAAAGCTCTAATGATGTATCTACCTAACTCATTTTTTAAGATTCTAGGCAATCTTACCATGAGCATATTCTTTCTGGCTCTGAGGTCTTCCCAGTCTTTAGCTCTTTTTAACCGACGAAGTTCATCCTTTAAGGTTTTACGGATGGCGGTTCTGAGGGCTGAGATGTATCTGTCGATTCTTCCTGCTCCTCTTCCCCCTGAAACTCGTCTTGTTCTTTCCTTTCTCGTTGTAATTCCTCCTTAATTCCATCATTTGGTAATATCAATTCTGCATTTTCATCCATGTCAATATCAATGCCAAGCTCTTGAAATCCTCTAACTATTTCTAACTTTTGAGATAAATTAGCTAATTCCATTTGCTCATTGTCTTCGTTAATAGGGGTAAACTTGACTTCCCAGTCTTTTACATTCATTAATTTTAATAGTGGTTTGAAAAATCCTTCTTCTATTACTGCTTGTGTTTCCATGATAGTTCGGTCCATCATAGTTATTTGTTCACCTTCTGCATTTAATCCACCGATTCCAGCAGTATCTCCCATAGCTAATGGCATAACTCCGTATGAAGAATTGATGTCATTATTGATTTTTTCTATGTATGGAAGCATTCCCATTTCTGTTTGGTCTGGCATAACGGTAACAAAATTGGCTCCAGACTTACCTTCTCCTGAAGATATGATAGGAATAAAGTTAGGATTACGTGCAGTTTCTTCTGCAATGTATTCTCCTAATCTAGTTAATGAATCCTCATTGTGGCCTGGAATATCTAAGAATCCTTTTGGTGGTCGCTCTAACAAATAGACTTTATTCTGATAAGCTTCTACTGCTAAAGCAGTTTCTATTTTCTTTCCTAAAGCTAGAATTGGTGGGTTACCATACAATCTAGCATAAGAAGAATACTTGTTAAAGTGAATAATTTCATCACGTGCAAAATAAATATCTCCTTCACTATCCTTAAAAGTATATGCAATTAGAGCAGTCTTAGCATCTTTACACTTGGAGTTTTCACAATGCTTTGCTGTTCCAGTAGCATTTCTACATAAAGGACAGAACCTATCAACATCTTGAAATCTACCAAATCGGTCAGTGTTGTAACGCATTTGTTTAGTATCTTCAATCCATAATTCTTTAACTCTTTTACCAACAGTCTCTCCACTTTCACTAACTACTCTTTCATACAAAATAGATATCCAAACATCATCAAATATTTCTAATTGTCTAACCATTGCTTTGATAATTTCAGAGCCATTTATGTCTGCACAACCTCTTGACGGGTCTGTTAATAGGTCATTTATTGCTTCCTTTTGGTCTTCAGACTTGTTTTCTTCATCATCTATTGGTAATATTTCCCAGCCTTTTCCAACAACTTGAGCTGCTATTTTTTGTATTACAGTACGAAGATGGGAATAATTATCAGCAAGATACTCTACGTAATGTTGGTCGAATGGAGGTTCAATCAGTTGGTTTCCTTGCTGATATGACGATGCAGACGCAGCATCATAAACAGGTGTACGTGCTTCTTTTAGCAACGAACTGCTATTATTATCAAGATATTTCTGCAATCCTGACTTAACTTTTTTTGGTCTATTGAAGAATCTATCTAATATTCCCATCACAACCAAGCCCAGTTGGTCATATTTAACTTTTTGCGTTCCCTTTCTTCTATAGCTAATTCACACATCCAAAGGGAGATTACTGTATCTGCAACATGTCCTTCTAACTTTCCTTTACCATCCCACATCAATTGAGTCAATCCTTTTACTAAGTCACGAGTTCCTGGCCTAGTGTTATCTTTTGCAGTTTCACCAAATGGTATTTCATACAATCCTTTTTCCATTGCTACTGCAATTCCAGGAATACCAATCTGTGCGTGGTTACGTTCATTTCCTGTATGGTGTGTGGCTATTGGTAAATTTTCAACATCTCTAGCTGCATGTGCAACTAATCTTTGAAACCCATTACTTTCAATCATTATCTTTTCTGGATTGTAAATACCAGCTATTTTAGATATGTTAGTTATCTGTTCATTTAACCAGCTTGCACCTTCTCCTTGAATCTTCCCACTCCATTGATGTAGAACTTTACGCTGCTCAGTTTTAGGGTTATAGGCCAAAACACAATACGCAGTTTCGTCATGTTGGGTGTCAAAACCTACTGCTAAGTCCACTCCCATGACCGTAACCCACCCATTTATTGACTCAGAATACATTTCAAGGTCGTTATTTAGACATGGTTCAATGACACTCCAAGGAATAACTGCACTGTCTGGGTCAATAGGATTTAGCATATATTCAGATTCAAATGCTCTTGAACCCATTGCCAATCTTTCTTCTTCTAATCTTTCAACTGTCCAGTACTCAGGCCATCTTGGTGTTCCATCATCCTTTAACGCTGGATGCCAAATACAATTCCAATAAGGATTTTCTTTTACATAAGCAGTAATATCTTCTGGTCGTTTTTGTGTACCTATTAACATTATCTGAGCTTTAGGTAAACGCATTGGTAGAATAACACGGTTAAGAAATCCAATAAGTTTATCATCTCTCATTCTAGGAAACTCTTCTAAAACGTCATCTAAAATTATTAAGTGAACGTGAGGTCCTTCTAAAGCTCCTCCCATAACTGCTCCTCTTACATTTGAATGATTGGCAAATGTTTTCTGAGTCATATTCCAACGAACACTATTGTTTTGTGTGTTTTCTTTTGATGGAACTAATGGAGCCGTACGCCAGCTTCTCCTGCACAATTCTTCAAACTGACTAAGCTTATCAACTACCTGAGAAAATGTATTTCCAATGTATAATGCTTTAAAATTAGGTGTACTATACATCTGCCATAGCAAATAAGTCAGGCTAAATGATGTCTTTAAGTGTCCTCTTGCACAAATAATCGCTACTCTTTCGTTGTTACTAAGCGTTTCATGCCAGTAATTATGCATGTCAGCAAGCGGATGATACTCGTCTGGCTCATGTGACATGTACTCCATCATGGCCTCATTAGCAAATTCTAAGAACGGTATTTTTCCTGGATTTAAATGTTTAGCAAAAGATGTTATGAAATCTTTATGGTCTGTAGCATCAGCCATTAGAGTCTTCCTGCATATCTCTAATCATCTCAGTGTAATGTTGAGCAAAGGCAGCTTGTTTCTGTTTTTCTATACCTGCTTTGTTCATTGCATCAGATACTAATTCAGCAACTTCATCTATCAAAACGTTTCTAGCATCTACTGCTCCTTCTAAATCAATCATCTTCATTGTCCATGCATAAGCTTCTCCTGGCCTTATGTCCATACCGTCGTTTAATTGAGTACTAAATAGCTCTTGTAATTTAGTTCCTAATTTAATTGCACGAGTGATGGAAGTGGTAGCCTTACGTTCTGTAACGTTTCGTACTTCCTTTAGAACTTTCTCTTTTCTTTCATCCCATTCTCCCTCTCTAGCCCAAGTATGTACTGTTGATTTAACAAGCTTATAATCTTCTCCTGCATACCTTTTATTCATTTCTTTAGCAATGTCTCCATAACTCCATGCTTGACTGTAAAGTACAAAGGCTTCTTCTTTATCTTGAACTGTATATTTCCTTGTCGTCATTTGAATGCAACATCCTCCATACACTGTAAACAATAGTGTTTTCCTGAAGATTCATTGACCCATGAACCTCTTTTACCACATAAATTACAAGTAATGGCTAACCATATGTGATTGTTTTTGTTAGTCATATTAAGTTTTCACCTCCCGTAGGTATCTGCAATAGCAGCAAAATAAACATCAGGAACACTATTACCTTAGCAATAATAGCAATCCAATACAAATGCCTCTCAATACGCTTTAAAGGGCCTGTATTAGCAATGCTAACGTGAGTCAGCTTTGTTGTGCTTTTTGATGACATTCCTCAAATGCTCCGATATAGGTTTTTGTTCTTTGTTAGCTTCTGAACAGAACTCAGTCCATTCTTTCTCAAAGCTATTAGAAATAGCAAAAATATAATGCGGTGGTTTGTTGCTCTTTGAGTATGGCATAGCCTAGATATTGGAAGGGAGGCTATATAGTTTAATCTTAATTACCTTTGCATATCCATCTTTAGTCTTTCTACAGCTTCGTATCCCTTATCCATTTCTTTTACTATTGCATTGTGTGAAGTAACCATAGTTGCTAAATTCTTTTCCATCTGTGCAAGACTTTGCATTAAACGACCTAACTGTCCTCTTGTCTTTATACCAAGTGGAGTTCTATCAGTTCTTACAATTTCCATTGTTACGTCATTTACCATTCGACTAACTGTTGTATATACCTGAGCAGCATCTTTTAAGTCAGTCATTCTGCTTAAAACGCTTAATCCTTGAAACATTTCTCTTGCTTCGCCTTTCTTTTCTAACTCTTCAACTGATAAACTAGAGTAACCCATTGTATCTCTTATTATAATCTATTATTTATACTTTATGTAAGACACACACACCTCCATTTCCACTGGAGATATTATTAGTAAAGCATAAAACAAAATATAAACAAAACATAATAAGCCGCCGAACCTTTTTCCTTTTTTAAAAAAAAAGAGACAGACAGATTTGTCAAAGTTCCAGTGGAAGCGAAGGTGTGTGTGTGTTTAGTTATCTAGTAAACTAGCTAGTATTTCTATGTAAGCATTTGTCTTACCTTCATAGAATCCTCTTTCAAAAGAGTTATCTGCTTTTCTAAACAATAAATTGTTTTCTTCTATTTTATTAGTTAGGTATTCTTTATCCATACTTTTAGGGGATAGATGCTCAGACTTGCGGTCAACAAAGATGAGTGATTTCTTGAAGCCGTGTTGTTAGAGACAAATCAAACAAAAGAGTTGAACATCTATCCTATCCTAGTTAGTGCATAAGATTGCCTACAATTGGTGCATGAATGTCTTGTTCTAAACATTTAGGACAATCAATCATAGGTCTACCTTCTTTTTTATCTGAATATACAAAATCATCTTTAGCTAATTTACGATGCATTTCTTTCCAACCATGTCCGCATATAAAACAACTAAAGGTCCATTTCATGATATTGACCAGTCCTTAAAGTCATCCTGTCTAGTGTTCCTTTTTTCCTGTACCTTCTTAGATGGTTTGTATTGTTTATAATCATTTTGTACTTTACGACGTGTACGTTGTACAGTTTCATCACAAGGTGCATAATGTAACAAATCATATAAATCAGACAAGAACTTATCTTCTTCGCATTGTTTACCTTTAGAAGATGTAGCTTTGTAAAACTCTTGTAAAACTAAATAATATAAATAAGTAGTACTGTCCCTACAAATTATATTGTTTTTAAGATAATATTCAACGATATCTTGTGTTTTATCTAATTGTTTAAACGAATCAGTTTTCATCTACAATGTCTCCTTGTATATCTTCTATCATACGTTTACATAAAACGCTTACCATTCCTAGTCCAGTAGTAAAAGCTTCTAGTTCTTTATCTTTGTACTCCATAACATTCTTATCTACAAAAGATTGTATGTGTATCATTATTTCATTTAAAACAACAATCCACATATCTTTCAATTTAGACCTATTCATTTGTAAACACCTCTACGAAACTCCTTTGCACATTTTGAACAATTTATCAAAGGAGTTGTATTACAACAGTTCCAATCATTATCACAATCTTGGCCATAGAAAGTTTTTCCTAAACTTATATCCTCACCTACTTTATTAGTTTTCATTTTAGACCTAGAGGCAGCAGTCATTTGCTTTAACCTCACAGTATGCTTTCCAATCTTCTTCCATGTCTTTGTATTTGTTCTCCATCTTTTTTACCTGTATTGTTTTTTGTTTAATAAAATCCCACATATCTATTATGTCTTCATTAAGTTCTCTCATCTCTTCCCACATTTCACCTTCTCTTTTTTCGTAAAATGCTTCGTCAGATTCGTCAGAGTACCAATCGTTATCGCTAGCCATTATAGTAACTCCTTTAATAAAATTTTAAAATCAGTTATTTGTTTTACCAATTTATCCGAAGCCCTATCAATTCTACATTTTCTACAGTACTTACAATGCCCTTGAGTTGGAGTGTCTAATCTAACTAACTCACCGTTTTTTTTGCAACTTAAACAATTACTATATGGCATTAGTCCTCCAATGTAATTACTGAGCCTTGAAAGCAAGTCTTAGGGTCAACAACACCATGTTGTTTTTTAACCTTGCAATGTTTACATATCCAACCACCTTCAAAAGGAAACTTAGCTTGTTTATTGTATAAATTATCGCCACAATCGTTACAGTATTCTGACACTGCTGGACCTGCGCCAACGTGTCTCCAAAGCTTTCCATGTTGAGTATATTTATCTAGATTTAGTTCCTTTCTCATAAATTCCTCCTCAACTGGTCTCGGTAAGCATGTACGCCCAACCAAAACCCTAACACAAAACATCCAAACATAAAAACCACTGCAACAAAACTATTCATTGCAACACTCCGCACAAAACCCACTATGCTTCTCTACCTCTGCTGTAGACAATACCATGCCACAAGCACCACAACGCCACAAACCGTTAGTCATTATTTTCCATCCTGTATTTTAACATTGTATCTTTAGCACTAAGATAAGTCAAAGCTCTTTGAAGCTTAGACCATGCTTTATTACTTTGTTCAGCAGTCTCAAGTTTATCTGTTAAAGATATTATATCTTCTACTATTGTATCAATATTCATTTATCCATCCTTGTCATTGCTATTGCTTCTCTAGCATCAGCCGTAACTTCTAACAGTTTAGCCTTAGCAGACATTCTTAGTTTCTTCCACGCATCGTTCTTCGCAGATATATCAGCAAGCTCTTTACCTTCTAAGGTTGCTGTCTCACTTATACTGGCCCTGATGGACTCGTATTGTTTGTGGCCTGGGATTGTAATCCCTAAGTTAATTGTGTATGTTTCTGTTTGCATTGTCTCATTACCTTGAACTTCTCACCGTATAGGGCTATATAACCTTACCCTTCTAAATGCTCCTTTAATTCTTCTTTTAATTCTTCAGTCAAATACTTACCCATTATTCTTTTAAATTCTGCTGGCCTTGATTGGCCGCTTTTAAGAGCCTCAATTTTACCATTAACACAACAACTACATGGTATGCAACAAATGCTCCAACCACAATCATTACATTCCCAATAAGTTTCTGGGCTACCTGCCCAAGTTTTAGGTTTTCTTGCCGTTACACTACAATAGCACTGCATTTACCATTTCTCCCTGACATAAACTCCCCAGCGATTATCTGGTAGCTTTGCAATCCTTGCAAACTTACCATCTAGTCTGTTGAAGTGTGCTTCAATTTTAGCTAAATGCTTTTCTGGAAAATCACTAGTATAATGATAAACCATATGGTCAAATTCCTTCCACTCGTAGTTACTCATTTAGTTCCACCCCCATCCCCAATCTTCATAGTATTCTTCATTATCAATCATACGATTATAATTTTCTTCAGCTCTATTGTGGGAACAATCCATACATTGACAGTGCTTTTCGTTTCCTGTGCAATCACTCATTATCTGACCTCTCATTTTCATCTAAACATTCTTGATAACAAGATTTACATAATATAACACTTGATTCATCCATACCTGTTTCTCTGGTTCTTTTCTTACAAATTCTGCAAGTATAAACTGGCCCTTGTAAACTGTAAACATTTTTTTGAAATTGCTTAACCATTTAACTCATCTCCTCAAGATTAAAATTATCTTGCATTGCTTTGAGTTCTCTTATTACCCAATAATGTTCACCAAATTCGGTGTTCATTTGTTCTAGCTTTTGTATTCTTTCCTTAACGTATAAGGCGAAGTCTTTTGTTGTTGAGTTGTTTTGTCTCATTGTCTCTAAACGTTTCAGACAGTAGGGCTATATAACCCTTGTGTTACTGTTCTATTCTCATAGTAGAGTGACACTTAGGGCAAAGTATCAGAACTATAGCTGATTCTCCACAGCATTTAGTCTTAGTCTTTACTATCTGGTATATTTTCTTGTTTAGTATTCTGTTGTTTTTTGTCTTTTTTGTCTCTATCATTTATGTCCTCTTTTATATTTTTAATCCAAGTTTCCCACTTTTCTATTACTTTGTCAATTTCTTCTAACAATCTATCTGCCTCCTACATGCCTTGCAATTAACCTCATGGCCCTTGTCAGTAGCTATTACGTTCATCAAACCCTTACCTGTACTAGCAAAACGACCGCACAAAGTCCATTCTGTCTCACCCATGTACTTGTGAATAATCCTATCACGCTCTCGTATGTAATCCATGTTACCACTTCTCTCCAACACATATACATTCGTGGTCAGGATAGCCACATGCTGTACAATAACTTGCCAATGACCATTCACCTTCAATAAGACATACGTCAGATTCCGTAGCCATAAAAATACCATACTCAGCAGCACAGTGTTTGGTACAAAAATATACATATTTATCTTTACTTGGTTTTTTTGCGCAACTATAGCATTTTGGTTTTCGGGTCAAATTTGTCTCCTAGCAAACCAAGCCAGAAGGTAAGGCTATATAACCGTACCTATGATTTTAGTAAGTCTATGTATTCTGCCATACTAAGAGCTGGTTCTCCTAGAGTTAACAGCGTAGTTATCTCTTCAGAAATTGTAATTTCATATCTTACAACAGGTAAAATTTCATCACGTTTTAAAGAAGGCATACGAACTCTTACTAAATCTCCTAATGTAATCCATTCTCCGTCTGCCATTTCTACAGTATATGTAATTGTAGGGTCACTAAATCTACTGATTTCATCTAAAGCTAACTCTTCTAATCTATCTTTTCGGTCCGTATCAAAAGTAAAAACCTTACCTTGAGGTCCGTATTGTTTAATTTTACTAGCATCTGATACTGTAGAAAACACTGATTCATCGTTGCTACTAACATATCTTGCAGAGTTACACATACGAGTTGTATCTATTTGTGCTTGTATTCCTTCTCCTACTAAATTCATATGTTCAGGAGAAAGCGTAATTACTGAACGACTTCGAACATGAGCATAATCTGCTAAATAAAAATCCATCAAACCTCGTTCGTGTATAGCATATCGCCAAGGAACATAAGTTAAAGCTTCGTGGTAAACATCATCAAAAGGTTTAATCATGTAAGTAAAACATTTATCAATAAAATCTTTACGTGTCATGTGTCCTGTTAACTTAGGTGCAAGGTCAGAAGTAACCATTAACCCTGAACCTTCTAACAATTGTGAAGTATCAACAGACTTGTAATTTGCTGCATCTGCTGCTAAGTAATACAAATCATGACCAATAACATCTTCTTCTGTGTATCTTACTATTTCAGAGTTAGCTAGTTGTGATATAAAATCTACAGCAGTTACCGAGCTTACTGCAACTGAAGGTCGTACTTGTTGTATAATCCCTTCGAACGTTAGGTTATGAGTTTGTCCTCCTCTACCTATTTCTACTCTAACAATACCCCCTAATCTACAACGTTCTAAAGATTCTAATCCTGCAATTGAAAAAGATATTGAACGTGCTTTGTTTGTTTCAGCAGTATATTTTATAGTAAGCCAATCTACAAACTCTCGGCCATCTATTGTAGCTTCAATTTCTATATTGTTTCCTAGTTGGTTGTTTAGAATAAGTGGCATTATGCTACCTGTAACTCTTCACCTATTATTGAAAACTCTATTGTTGCTAAGTATTGTGTAGCTGATGAAGGGTCTTGACTTAAACTTCCACTCTCAGCTCTTAATCTATATGATTTAAACGCAGCAGTAGGAGTATCTATCTTGTCACTATCTAAGAAAACAAAATCATAAACGTCTCCTTCAACAATACTAGAAATGTTAGACAAGCCAGTTTGACTTAAGATTCTAAGATTTAAAGATAACTTTGGATTTCCTACTTTAGTACGAACAACTCCAATAGGATATTTACGGTCACCTAACGGCATCTGTGCTGAGATACCTCCACTTCGACTAATAGAAGAACTAAGAATCGCAATGTGTGAACTGTCTACTAATGAATCTAAATCTAATGTTTTAGGAACTACAGCTCTAAATGTTTGAGAGACTTCTAAACTTTCATTAAACGGAAAGAACTCGTTACCTGAATTATCAAATATTTCGTCGTTATCACAAACTCTACTGTGTATTGTTACCGTGTCATCATACCCTGCATTATTGTAAACTGCAAAAGTTATTGCTGGAACATCTGAAGCATCTAATACTATTTCACCTGTAGCTGAACTTGAATCAGATATAGATGTTGAAACGTATGATTTTTCATGTGATGATAACAATGTAGAATCAGATTCTATTACTAATCTGTTATGTGTAGCACCTACACCTGAGCCTGTACTAGCTGAAAATTCTTTAATTTTAAAGAACTTCGGTGATGCATAACTACCATTAGTACCATTACCATCTTTTACTTTTACAATGTCTCCTACGTAAAATCCAAAGTCTTGCCAATCTTTAGAACCTGCTTGTATGTATTTACCAGAAGCATTAAACGTAACTCCACTATCTAATATTCTTGCAAAACCTCCCCACGCATAAAGATTTTCCATGTTAGGGTCTCCTGTTTTTGCAACCAATCTTATGCTTGGATTGATAATAGTCCTAGCTGCATCGTCTGCATTAAACTTACTTAAGATATATCTTGTAAAATATGTTCCAGCATCTTCAGAAGCAATAGCTGTACCTACTACAATTTCAATAGTTTTATATTTATAAAACGAAACTCCAACGTTTGCTTCTGCTGTTTCACTAGACTTAGCAACAGTGTCAGTTAACCTAGTAGGACTACAAAACAATTTTTCTGTAACGTATTTATAATGGTCAAACTCAGGTTCATCATCTTTAATGGGAACTCCGCCAGAAGTAAAAGAAGCTAAACCATATACTTGAATTGCTGAGTCTGAAAAGTCTTGTGTTTTGTCAACAGCTTGAAAAGACACTGCACTACTTGCATTATCAAAAGCTGAATTGTCATTGTAAATTGCGCCTGAGGTACATACAGTTGTAGCTAGGCTAGGAACATATCTAAACCAATATTGAGACAATTCACGATTACTTGCATTAACTTTACTTCTTGCAAGGCTTGCAGTTATTACTGTAGTTCTATCTAAATACTTTGCTTGTGTAACTTTTTCTCTTGACAAAGATAAGTTTGCCACAGGTAAAGGTTCGTTTGTTGTAGTGTTTGCTGTAGCTGTTGCAGTCTTGTCGCTAGCCCAACCGTCTTGGTCTACAACCTGTACCTTAACTTGAAATGTAGCTACCTTGTGAAATTTATGTTTAATAGTATATGCACTTGCTGATGCAGTTTCTAATTTATAAGAACTATAGTCTGAATCTAAATCACTTGTACCAGAGTCCCAATTAACTCTAAACTCTTTGACTTTTCCACTATACAAACCATTAGAAGGAGTAATAGTAAGAGTAACTTCTTGACCAATGTCTGGTGAATAATCATCTAATGCAGCAGCAGCTTCAGGTCTTTTTATGTAAACTACATTACTTTGACCAGAGTTTGCATCTACAGATAACCCATCTTCAGTAAACATTGCAATGTAATAATTAGTACCATCTGCAAGCAACAAATCTCCAGCACCACCACTATCGTCACCAGCTACCTCATTTGTATTAACAACAGTAACTCCCGTATCTGTAAAAGCAGTAGTTTGACCGCTTTGATTATAAACTACATCTGCCGCAGTTTTCCAAGCAATATGGAATTTACCATCAGTAATAAACGCATCATCTGAAGGTGGAGTAATGTTAATAAGACCATCAATGCCGTTAGTATCGGGGTTAACAGTAATTCTAGGAATCGGTGGGTTACAAGTAAATCTTACTTTGATTTCAGGTTGGGCAGCAGAGGTACTAGATTTAGGCCCGTGTATTACAAAATCTTGAGTTGCAATTTGTGTTCTTATATACAATAATATTTTATCGCCAAAGGTTAATTTTTTAGATTTTATTAAAGTATCTAATATAAAATTTTGTAGTGTATTAGCTCCAGCTTGCGTCATGCTTGCTGTTGCCAAGGTGTTTTCGTAAATTTTTGTAGAAGCATCAAAAGCAGGATTCCAATCTGTGCTAGCTGTGTTACCATTAGGAGAATCCCATGTAACTAAATTTTCTGAAAAGTCTTCTAGTAATTCGTACACTTGTACATTTATTGTAGCCGAACCTGAATTAGTTCTTGCCATACGCAAAGTAGCACCTTCTAGTTTTAATCCATCTGAAGGTATTCTGGTAAGTCTAGGAAATGTACCGCTTCCTGAGATATTTAATGCACGGCCAATTAGCTCTTCTTCCGAAGGTATAACAAAACGCATTAATATGACAGCTTCATTATTGCCACCGTTGTCAGCTCTTATTAATAATCCACCATCGCTTGAATCTCCAGCACCGCCACTGCTTGAATCGTGAAGGTCTCGTTCGTCAAATTCAACATAAGACATTGCATCTGGCCCTTTTGTTGTTGTGTTTAATGTTTGTAAATCAATGCCAACTGTTGTAATTTCAGTAGTCATTACCTAACCCCACCATATAATTCAAGTGCTAATCCTAAAGGAGACGCTTTCATTACGTTACTCAGTACGTCTGATTTTGCCCCTAAATTATCAAATGCTCCTACTACTTGACCTATTACGTCTTTAATTTTTTCAAAAACAGCCTCAGCCGCCTCTAAAGATTTATTTAATATATCAAATTTCATTTGTAAAGCCACTAATGCTGCCACTAATGCCACTACAGCTATAATCATTAACGTAAGTGGATTTGCCAACAAAGCAGTATTAAATGTTTGTGTCGCAATTGTGGCTGTTGTTGTAGCTTTTGTTTGTGCAATTAATGATGCGGTGCGTGCTTTTTCAGTAATAATTGCATATGAATTTAAGATATTATACAACTCATAAGGTATTAACATTAGTTGCATTACTGTCTCAGCTTTTCTAAATGACTCAGATTGTTCATACGTAACGTATCCTAGAGTTTCAAGACCGCCTATTGCACCACTAACTGAGTAAGTTAAATCCTGAGTCATGTTAATAAAACTCTGTGTAGCTGTTTCAGCGCCATATTGTGCTTCTGATAAATCTTCTAATTTACGTTCTAAACGTTTTAATTCAAGTCCTGCACCTTCCCAGACAACTTTAAAATTTTCATCACGCGCTGACAATACTACTTCTACTTCATCTATTTTGGCTATTGTTTCACCATCCTTGCCATTTGTGAGTTCATTTCTTGCATACGTTCATCGTAAACTTTCTTAGCTACTTCTGCTTTTTCAGTAGTTAACATGTTAACATACGACATAAGCGTATCTCTATCAAAATCATCTAACGCATCTACCAACACTTCCGTGTCTTCATAAGTTACATCAGGTTTTTCTATCATACATTCTAACATTGCAATGTATATTGGCAATGCTTTACGATGAGAATTGTGCAAAAGACTCCATTCGTCTTTACTTAAATCTTCGCCTTTACTACTTTTAGCAGCTAGTTTAGACAACTTAACACGGTCTTTAACCATTTCCATTTTAAGACTTGCAAAGCGCTCATCTATACTTACCCATTCTTCTTCAGATAAACGACGTAAAACAACCTTTGGAGCAGTCCTTTCTGGCTTGTATAACCCGACTGCATGCCTTGCTTTCTGCCACCTTGTCATAGATTTGTACGGCATAAGCTTTTTAAGCGAAGGCAATAAAATTTCTTTTTTAGACCAGTACTCTTTCCGTACAGACGAAATGTCTACTAAGGGTGCGTCTTCTATTTGACCTCTAACGCTTACCATTTATACCTATAAGTTTGTCATGTCCCAATCAGCAGAAATTGCATATTTACTAAAATTATGCATGTCTCCATTACCTCGGAACTTAATTGTCATACTCTCTTCTATTTCTCCACCAGCAGACATCGGTCTTGTGAAAGAAGTAATTGTACCATTTGTTAATGCTATAGAACCAACACTTGCTCCTAAATCAATTCTCATTAATGGAATGACTCCATTGTTTGTGTTGCCTCTGTATATGTCGTAAAAGGTTTCGTTTTCAGAAGTCATAGATATATCTAATGTAATGTCTGCATTACCTCTTGCTATCTTACTGTTTTGCAACCATTTAATGCTACTGTCTGCACCTTGTACTCGGCCAGGAATAGCTACATTATTATTGCCTACTTTTAATGAAAAGCTTTTTAAATTAGTAATAGAAGTTAAAGCTGCTGTAGTAGAGTTTACATTAGGAATATATCTTTGAGTGCCTGTTTGATAGACCCCCTTTAAAAGATTTACTGACAAAGAATCTTCATCTGTAGCTGTAACTGCCCAATTACTTTTCAAATTTATAACTCCATCCAACTCTCCAACAGTATCGACGGTGCTATGTGTTAAATCGCAAATACCTGCAACAGAAACGGAATCGGTACCTGAAGTAGTTATAGAAGAATTTAATGCATTGTCACTTCCATAGAATAACATATACCTTTCACCTACTTCTACATAAGAACCAGAAGGCCCAGTTATTTGGAAGGTGTTTTCTGTGGCTGTAGTGTATCCAATCGTGATGTCTGTGGGTAGTAACGGGTCAGTAGTTGGTGCAGATGGGAAAGAAACATCAGAATAATTCTCTGTTAAAAAATCACCTGTAACATTCATATCTGTATCGTCTACTGAATAATATCCTGTGCATGCACAATCTAATGTTGCATATCCGCCAGCAGTATAATCAGCTTGTAAAGTTACCTCATTCGGTACAACTCCAGTTACTAATGTAAAATCACCGCCAGTTTCTTTTGCAAGTACTGCAAGAGAATCAGCAGTAGAACCAAGATAAGAAGGTGTATAGATTGAACCACCAGGATTTATGTATCCTATAGCTCTTCCTAATAATGACTTCCAACCAGTTCCCTGTAATGCTACCTTGATAGGTAACGTAACATTAATGGGACCTGCTGCATGAAAAGCTTCTGTGGATTGTCCAAGAGAAGCAACAGGTGTTATTGCCATTTCGACTGCTCGTGGGTCGAATGTGTCCAGTAGACCAAAGTGTGTCAATGCGTTATCCGAAGATGTTGCATATGACGTTTCAGGCTCAAATGCCGCTTGTACGTTCTGTGTTAGTTTTACCATTTTTAGCTTACCGCCTCGTAACTTATTAGTTCACAATCAAGCACATACCTATACCAACGGTTGTTTTTATCAGTCTGGTCAACACGAGAAGTAGGTTTAATTAAAGAATAATCTGTACCTGGTGATGCTTCATTGCCTCGCATTATGCGAACAACCTCACCATACAACTTCCTTAATCGACTTCTACTAGTCGCAGTAGAGATATCTACACTGATTCTCCACGTTCCTTTGTCAACTGATTTGCCCACCGTATAATAATCGTGTGTGCCTGAAATTTCATATAAGTAAATAATATCGCCATTCTTTAAGTTCTTTTTACCTAAAGCCCATGACTCTCCAAATGTAGGTGTAGTGCTATCTGTATTGCTTGCATTCCAATTACTGGATAAAAGACTTTTAACTGTTGTTACTGGGTCATTGATAGCCACGATACACTCCCAGTATTACGAGCCATAGCAATACTACGGCCACCTAATTTAGGAGAGTTTAACAATGTATGAGCTTCCGCTCTAAATCTCTCCGCCTTAGTTTCATTACTCATTCCTGCTGGACCCTCGCCAACTGTTAAACCAAAATCTTGATTAGACACAATGTCTGCCGCAGTCAAAAGTATTGCTGCTTTTTTGACAGTCCTTGGTGTTGACGCTGTTCCGTAAGTGTACGTTGCGTATGCACCCACTCCATTAGGTGCGCTTCCTAGCGTAAAACTAGCTAGTGTTTTGATATATACATAACCATTAGTATCATCTATCCAATAATTTCCAGACAATGGGTCTGTAAAACTACCAGCAGTATAATCGCTAGAGGCTACATAATCTACATATTGGGAACCATCCCATACATGTAATGCTGTTAGTGAAGCTATAGGATAGTTAACTAATTGAGCTCTACCACGCCAACCTACCGATGTTAACCTATACTTCTGAAAATGTAATGGCTCCCTAGTTATAGTCTGGAACCTGTTTGTATGCCAAGTATGACTTGTGTAATCATCTATGTATTGCTCGCTTTCTTCAATACGTGAATCTACCGTAGTACTTGTAGGGGTAGTAGAACCGCTAAAAGCATCTGTTTGAAGATAATTCGATACGTCGCCGTGCGTGCAATATTGAGGCATTAGAGTATCTTAGTAAGGGCGGTGTTCATTAACTTTTCCCCTGTTGTAGCCACAACCATTCCATTCATATCAATAGGCTGTCCTGCCATGTTCCAACCAATAGCTCCAATTGGTAATGTAGTATAACCTTGTTGCACAGCTAAAGGAGGAGGCCCTCCACCGTTTGCAGTATAAAATTGTTCTCCGTTATGTAATGAATCTACCTGCGGAGGTGGCATTTGCCAAGGTTGTACTTGTGGAGCTGCTGCACCTATACCAAACCAAGTCCAAGGCTTAAAAAATGCCGCACTGTTTTGTTGCATTGGCATCTGTTGTCCGTATGGATTCATCTGTCCCATCTGTTGCTGGTATGGATTCATTTGTTGCTGTGTTACGGCAGGAGCTTGTTGAAGTTGGCCATTATCACCATAAGGGTTTTGCCAATTCAAGACGCTGTGATGTGAATTGTCTTCTGTAGCCCATTCTTCGTGCAAGGTGAGACGAGCATTAAGCTCCTCCGCAGCCTCATCACCATACATAGTTCTTGGATGCCAATCTATCTGTGTATTGTAAACAGTTTTTAGCCATTCCATATTATCTTTTAAATCTGTAGGAACCTGAACTTCAGTTTCATTACATAGCCCTTCTAACATTTCACTACAGTTTTTCAAAACTGGGTACAAATATTGTACCAATCTCATCGTAGTGTTTTCTGCTGCCTTCGCATCGTAATCTGGATGCTGTATCTTATCTACTGCTACAGGATTCAAATATCCTGATGGGCTTCCTGCGTATCCTGTCATAGTTTTCTCCATTTTATTTCTTGTTTTACACCGTCACAGTGTAATGAAAATGTAAGTAATGTAGGTTTCATAATCCAAAACTCCTATTCTGGCGAGTTGACAAAGCCGAGAGATACTCATCGTAGTCGCGTTGGTGTAATTTACAGAAGCCTCCTCCTGTAGTCATGCCACAATAAGGACACGCGTCTTTGCCATGTTTACGCCTTAACCCCCACCACTTTCGTGATAGTCTTTTGTGTCTCATCTTGAGACGTGTAACGTACATATCCAACTCATCATCTGACATCGCTTCTGCGCTTGGCATCAT
>Ga0209337_1000762_pt1 | contig 25715 bp, 47 predicted proteins | sample LinPmetageLP53_FD_184044 | JGI IMG/M metagenome (GOLD analysis project Ga0209337, IMG submission 184044) | Marine viral communities from the Pacific Ocean - LP-53 (SPAdes) (version 2) | ecosystem: Environmental > Aquatic > Marine > Oceanic | place: Pacific Ocean | collected 2010-02-08 | reverse complement strand
CCCGTTGAAGCGTGGTTCACGCGGGTTGCCGGTGCGTCTCGTTCAGGGCCATTTGAATCATCGTGGTTTCGATGCCGGTGTTGTTGACGGAATCTTCGGTCGCCGCACTAAGGCAGCGGTTAAAGCATTTCAGGAATCGCAGGGGTTTCTGAAAGTTGACGGGGTGGTGAACGGTGACACGTTCGGTGCCTTGTTCTTACAGTAAGGAAACATAATGCCAAAGGGTAAAGGTTACGAAACGTTTGAGGATACGTTCGGGTCACAGGATGATCAGCCGTATGATTCTACGTCTTCGTTCAACATGTGGGATATGTCGCAGAAGGCTAAGAAGGCCGCGTCATACCTGCGTTCAACCAATTTGGGGAACGCCGCTTTCGGTGGCCGTCCCTTCGGGAAGTAGGGGTCATGCACAGGGATGGTTCAACACCCAAAAAGGTGAAAGCCGAACAGGTTTTGGTTACCAGCATTACACCGGGTAACGGTATCGGTCATGTCGGGTCACCGTCGAAGGCTGGTGCCCGCAAGGCTTTGAGGGATTGACGATGGTTGGTAAAAGGAAACCACGTCGCCCCCAGTACTAGCCATGCCTCTCAAAAAGGGCAAGGATCAGGCTACTATTGGACGCAATATCGGCAAGTTGATTTCTGAGGGTTACCCTCGGGATCAGGCGTCAGCCATTGCGTACGATTATTCTAAACGGTCTAACAAGGGGAAGAAGAAGTGAGAAACATTTTGGAACGGGCAGCGTGGACTTTCGCGCAAGCCTTTTTAGCAGTGTTTGTTATCAGCGATTTGGCTTCCGCCAAGACAGCGGTGGTTGCCGGTGTGGCAGCAGCACTCAGTGTTGTGAAGACGTACACGCAGGAACGGGTCGCAGGCTAGTCATGGACGAAACCGACCATGATGCGCAGTGGGAGCATTTCATCAACGATCAGGGCCGTACCGTAGAGAAAGAAATCTACAACGCTCTGCAAGAGGACGCTCATCTGTTTGACACCATGGACGGTACGCACGCTAAATGGTCTGAAGATGGGCTGCTTGGTTTACTGCTCGTATTCAATGAGGATGATGCAGAAATGTTGTTGGCGGCGTTTCACGCCAGCCTAGAGGGTGTTGATGATGCTACTCACGCTTGGGGTGTGTGGATCACATCGTTGATGGGGATGATCCGTCAATGCATGAGTGGTGTGCCGGAAGAAAATTAGTTTCGTGTCCATTGGGACACTGCGGGATCATCAATCAGAGCGTCTTTCAACTGTTCACGTATCCTGTCTCTTCGACGCGCCAGTGAAGTTTTAGGTATCCCCAGCACGTAACCTAATTTACGCAACGAGTTGCCTTGCATCAGTAGTTGTTCGATGATGTACCGATCTTCGGGATCTAATGCATCGATGGCGGCACCCACGGTTTCTTTCAAATCTTTGGTGCTGGCTATGGACGCTAACCGGGGGTCTTGAGATCCGGGTGCCTGCTGCATTAGGACTTCCAAATCTGTTAATGGTCTGGTAGCCATTTGTGGACGCCGATGATTCATGGAATTCAAGTATTCCATGACATCAGGCGGGTGCGGGTATTCTATGGTGTTTGCCATTACACATCCAAGGTAGCCGGGTTTTGTGGCTGCTTGGTTGCTGAACTAACCCTTCCAGTCTATCACAGACTTCAGGTGTTCTTCGGCTATTAGCCGGGTTCCTTCCGGATCGTACCCGGAGGGTTCCCCAATTTTCCATGCCCTGTCGTGGTTGATCCATCCTAGGATTTGTACTGCACGAAACTCTGGGGCGACAGGTTGGACAACGAACAGGATTAGTTTGTTACCTAGTTGCCGTTTGCGTACGGCAGCGCTGGTGCTTGTTCGTACACGCCTGACTTCAATGTTGGTTCCCACATCGGGGATGTGTTTGTAATCTTTGTGAACGCTTTTGTGCCAGACATGCCCGGACCAGTACTGGTTGATGGCTTTCGCTACTGCTAGTTCACCGACGCATGCCGCTACCTGTGCGGTGCGGTCGTCTTCCATTCGTTTCTTGTCGTAGTGGGGGGCGTCACGTTTCCCCCAGTTTTCTATGAATCGTCGGGCACCGACGTGAGATGCCCATTCGTATTCCCATGCTTCTAATTCAATCAGGATCAAGGGAGTCTACTTTCACAGCGTAAATGCGGACGACTTGCCCGTCGTCATCCCACGCTACACCATTCAAAGCATCCAACGTGAGTTTCACGTAGTTGTCTAAGTCCCCTCTGAGTGTTCGCGCATTGTGTGGCGATTCTTGAACGGTCAGTACCGTTTCTGTCGGGGTGTACGCCAAGTGTACTTCCACTGGTCCTTTGAAGAGGGTGCCTTTGGCTTGCTGCCATGCAGCCGCCACTTCCCTTTCTTCATCCAAGGTTCCTTTGGGGGTAAATACTTTCCCGCTTTTGGTGTGCCGTGGTCTGGCTTTAACTTTCGGTCGGCGCGGGATCCTAATTGAGAAACTTTTCATTACTGGTCCATGCCTCCTTGTGTGCTGCGGTTAACAGGATGTCTAGCAGGTTGCCACCGTCGGGTCGCTTCGCGTACTTGCCGCCCCAGTCAGCGTCGGCATCGCGTAGTTCTTTCGATATGTCACCGTCTCCGTATCCTTGACGAATCATGTTGCATGCCAAACTAAATAGTGTCCCAGAACGGTCACCGTGTGGCTTGTCTGCTGTGACTCTTGGACCGTTGCGGCGGATCGCTGCCGCCAAACCTGTCAGCCTGCTACCTGTGTAACTGTAGGAGGCGCGCCGTACCGGTTCGGGTTCATTCTTTTTATATAATGCGTGCGCTGCTTCCCACTGGTGAGCGGTGACTCGTGTCTCTAACGCTGAAGCAACGAATGAGTCAGCGAGTGGGATCTGCGAGTAGAGGGCTTTCGGGTCTAGCATTTCGTGTTGACCGGGTTCACGCAGCGCCGGGTACGGGAGCCGCATCCCGTTGCCTATCTTTTTGCCAACAAGCGATGTCTGTTTCGGGTTGACTTCTTTCGTTGGGGCATCCACCACGTTGCATACACCGATCAGTCCGTCTCGCACGATGCGTGCCGGTAATGGTTCAGTGAAGAACACCCACAGGTGGAAGCCTTTGGAACGGGACCGTTCCACCCATGCGGGGATACCTATCTGTGCCAGTACTTCATGCGTGTTGCGGGCGTGGACGAGAGATTCCTCTCGGCCTTCATCCCAGTCCACGCACCCCCACCACACTGTGAAGCCCTGTAAGGCCCCTTCAGGGTCGTGTACGGCCATCAGGGGGTACACCCCGATACTTTCCCCCTCGCGCTTCAGGTGGCCCTCTATGGCGTTCTGGTAGGCGTCTCCGGTGGCGGGGTAAAAGGTCCCGTCGGGGGTTTCCATGGGGAAGAACCCCCCATCCGTTAAGGATTGCGCCATGCTGCCTCCCTGAAAGAGGGAAGCGAAACCAGTTACTGTCTCTGGTGAGGGGGTTCTATCCATAATGTTCAGGTCCGTGTCGTATCCGGTATCAACTCTTCATGGTACGGGTGAACGTGCCCGCACACTGGATCCATGTAATAGGTTTGATCCAACAGTTTCGCTGTGCGTTTATTCTTACACAGATTCATGTTGACACTGTTCTCATGGTATTGTGTTTCCCAATGGGACAGGTCGCCACGGTCTTTCTTTCTGTACACTTCAAGTACAAAGATCGCTTCCTGTTCACCACCGTACCGTCCACCGTACAAGCCTGCGGCCTGCCCCGGTGGTGAACTGCCTCTACCTGACTGGTGAACCAACCCTAGTGGGACACGTTGATCTTTCGCCCACCGTTTCACTGCCTGCGCTTTACCGGTGACACCGGCAGCATCCGAATCTCCACCGGGTAGCAGTTCAAGATAGTCGATCATGCAAAAGTTGGGGTCAGCACCCCACCATGCCCGTGCCTCATCAAGCACGCGGGCCATCTCGTCAAGATGTATTGCTTCATCAACTATCGCTACACGGGACAGTTCCTGTGTTGCAGCCCGTTCCAAATCGGACAAGGTGTCCTTGTCGCCTGCCTTAATGGAATCTTCAACATCCTCAGAGGAGCGGCCCTTCAGTAGGCAAAACATTTTCATCAACACCAGTTCGCGTGGCTCATCCAGTGAGAAGATAACTGCGTGGGTGTCGTGATGGTTGACAAGGTTCCAGACAATACTGTTCAACAAGATTTGTGACTTGCCGGTGTGGGATCTGCCCAGAACCATCAACACTTCACCACGGCCTACGCCACGGGTAGCGAGATCAAATTCTGGGAAACCCAAGTACCAGCGTTCCGTCGGGTTACGAATGAACCCGACGAGACTGTCAACTACTGTTGATGTGAGTGGAAACCGTTTGGGTCCCTTAGGGGAATCGGTTACTGCCGGGGAGGTTTCACCCCCGTCTGACTGCGCTACAGCATGCGCCAGACGGAGGGCTACTTCCCCCTCGGAAAGCAAGGTTGCCATCGAATTATCCTAGGATAATTCTAGCGGGATGCCGCCTTCTGACTTATCTGCTTACCGATCTCGGTGAGGGCATCACCGGCTTTACCTGTCTTGGGACAGGTGAAGAACGTCGGGAAGTTAGCGGAACCATCCTTGCGTGTCAGCCACAGCCCCTTACCGTCAGTGGATCTGCGGTATGCGGGACGCTTCGGGTTTTCGTTCCCATCCAACTGTTCCGGCCAGTTGGTGAACCACTTGTCACCGTTGTCCATCACGTCTCGCCACAGATCATCCTGCGGATTACCACTGGACGTGACGGCTGGTCGTGCAGGGGCGGCAGCCACGGCAGTACTCGTGTCGCTTGCGGAAACGCTTTTCTGCAACCGTCGAACCGCCACCTCCGTGATCTCGTAACCGATCCCTAGTGACTCGTAGTTGCCTGTAGCGAGCCTGTCGCTCCATGCAGACTGCTCACCCATGACCTCTTCCGCCGAAGCGTTGCCATCCATGGAGAACTCCACCGACGATGATGCTTCTTCCGATTCGTAAGGTGCGACCTGCATCACACTGCGGCGTGTCACTGTAACCCTAATCTCATTGCTGTTCGCTGTCATATTTATCTCCTTATATTTGGTTCCATGGATCCGGTCCCGCAAACCTGCCTCTGCAAGTTGACCACGCCCCACACCATTTCGGGGAGCAGTGCCAGCCCGTCATATTCAACGGCCATACCGGCAGGTCAGCGGATATTAAGGTACCAGCAGAGCGGGCCAGTGCAACCAGACTCGCCCACTCCGCCGGTCCATACTCTACAAGTGTCCTGTGAACATCACCTTTCACAAGGTACACGAATTCAAACCCGGGGGGTTCAGTTGACATGCCGTCCTTGACGGCAGCCCAAGTGTACGCTGCGGCCTGAACCGACCAGCGTTTCTTCTCCCATTCACTGGAGGGTTTCCGCCCCGGGTTCTTCCAGTCAATGATCGGCAGCCCGTCTTCTTGTACACAATCGACGGTGCCTTGCAACCAGATTTCTGGTTTCTGATCGACAACGAGTGGGAGTTCAAATCTCCACTCCACCGCTTTGGGTCGCACACCGGGACGAACCTCGTTCCACCAAGCCACCGTGTTTGCGATCACGATTTCTTCCGCATTCTTTTCCGAATGATTCCATCGAACAATCTCCGGAATCTTCCGTGCCCATTCTTCCATGGATGCTTCCACTGTTTCTTCCACCGACAGTGGTGCCTGCCGTTCAACAACTTCCGTCAGGCACTGTTCGATCCCGTAGTGGACTGCGGTACCGATACCGGTACTGGTGGACTCTGACGACTCGGAGATGCCCAGCATGTCCTGTCGTGCCCGCTCAGGGCACATCGCTAGAGATCCCAGCCATGATTGGCGGAGAACGATCCGGTCATCGGTGGTGGTGGTCATGGCGGTCACCTTAGCAGACCCGCTGATCCGAAACGCGGATCCCCCCCCATATGCATATGCATATACCAGCCCTTCGGGCTGGTCATATGCCATATGGTGTACACATATGACAAATTGGGGTACACGATTGGTTAGCCTTCCTCGTCGGGAACAACAGTCAAATGGGGGCTGTCGTCGCCGTCCTCAGCGGCGGCGAGACTCCCTAAAGAATCCATTAAACGGTCCCATGCGTGGCCCTGATCGTGGGCAAAATCTCCCACGATTTGCAGCAAACTTGAATGCAAATCAAGGCTGTATTGGATGCCCTCTTGCAGGAACTGGAGGTATTCTCCAACGACTTTTATTTCTTTATCTTCTGGTTCTTCCGGCATTTTACTCCTCAAATGGGGTGTGGGGGCCGGGACTAAAGGAGGGGAAATCCCGACCCCCACGATCTTTTATGTTACGACAGTTCAGATTCCATTTCCTGTATGTCCCCTAGTATCACCTGTCTACGCATTCGGGCAGCGTTCAATGCTATAACCTCTGATCGTAGCATCTCTGACCACTCTATTTGTTGTGACACTTGGTCATTCCATTCGTTGTACGTTCCCCAACGCACTTCGACAATGGGGTACAAGGTATGGGGTTCGTTGTGTTCGTCGTGTACGACTACCACTCGATCCGTTCCTGAACACGGATAGCCTGAATTGCCAGACCATTGTCGGTGGCACGAGTATGCATGGGTACCCCAATCTTCTTCGCACGGGTGAATGCCATTGCACGCATGCTTCCCGTAGCGACAGTGAAATCTTCACCGGATACCAGTTCGTGTACACGACCATCAAGCCACAGATCCCAGTTGTAAGAACTGCTTCTGCTTCTTCCCGGTAGTGTCTCCAAAATGTTACTCATTGACAGTAACCTCTTTCGTGTTGGTTGTCTCTTCTTCTAACTGCTCCAACCACGCCAAATTGCGTGCGGCAGGAGCCTCTGCCCTATTGGCAAAGACCTGTGTTGCATCTCTGATTGTATCACAATACGAGCCTCTTTCGCAGTCCCAAAGGCGCCCGTCGTCGGAATGCATGGTCCACACCACGAATGGGTGACCCCCTCTAGCCCACTTGGCTAACACCACGCCAAGATAGTTTCTGCCACCGGGGACACCACTCTTGACACTCCACATCAGTGGTTCCGATCCGTTACGTAATATCAGCACTCAGCCTGTCCTCTCGTTCAGCCCACTTCTCACGCAGCCGTGCCTCTTCGGCAGCACGCAAAGCCAACAGTTGCTTGCGTGTCAAAGCGGTTTCCATACCGGCAGGTGTCAAACCCACTACTCTTCCTCATCCGCAAACGTCTTGTCCCAACACTCTGGACACAGGTAGTAGCCGCCACGGTAACCCAAAATTGCTTCCCGCTGGTTGGCGCTGTGGTCAGGGAACATGTCTTGGAGAAGCCCGATGCGTTGCATGTACTTCTCCAATTGTATCCCGTCAACCTCCGTCCGCATGATTCTCGGACATTTCCTGCATTGCGTTTTGATTAGTTCAGTCACCGGGTGCCACCGTGATCTCAGCACCCAACTGTGCGTTCACTGCCTTAGCAAACGCCAACAAGACGGCAGCCAGTTCTTCCCGCACAATGGCACGCATATCCCGTGACCTTGACGCCTGTGGTGTGACACTCAACAAGTATTCTCTCGCAGCCGCAGCCCACACATTGTCGTCAGTTTCCGCACTGTCTAACCGGGAGATCGCCTGCCACACTGCTTCCTCCAAATCCTCCAAGTGCTCACCAACACAGTCGTCTACCTGAATCGACACGGCATCCCACGCCTCATCATTAATCTGATCTGTTATCCGCTCACTAATGGTGTCTTCAATATTCAACAGGATATCGTTGTAATCTAACTCAACTTCAACCTGCTCAAATGTGACACTAGCATCACCTATCGTCACCTCATGCCTACTCATATTACTTATCTCCTTTATCCTAGGATAATGTTACACGGACACCTTATCCACGTAATGCTCCACCCATTCCTCACTGGCATCAACCAGCAAACTCTGCGCAAGCACATCACTAATATATGTGTCACCCATCTCGAAACTATCAAACGTGAAAGGCGACTTCACTGCACAAAACCAGCGCGCATACTGATTACCTTCCTCCTTATCGGGACGCTGATACGTTTTAAGCACACGCCACTCCCAACCATAATGACCCCGATACGTGGCGTAAGGATCCTCCACGTTCCGGGTCTTACTGAACGGATTCAATGTTGTAGCCATACCATTACTCCCCTGAGGCGAACCTCACATTGTTGATCCCGGTGAGACACATGCCGCATTCGACACACGCCCCCCGGCCTGTACCACCGTCACCCCACACAAGCAACGGGATTTTTCCCGTCAACTCCGGGCAACGAGGACCTTTACGCTCACCCTCAAACAGGGCAGCAAGACCAGCAGTTTCATCCCACGTATCACCACAAAACGCCAACTTCACCCACGGCTCAGCAGCCTTCACAGGAATAGCCGCATACACGTTGTCACGATCCACCGACAAATACACGGCAAGATTATCTACAGGACCCAACGACGGCACCGCATCAAAGTTTCTCGTATACACCCAAAACGTCGAATCCGGATACAACAACGCGACAGTACGCATCGCAGTCGCAAAGTTACGGCCCGGAATGTCACCAGACCAAAACCAGCGAAACACATGCGGCTCGCCACGTTTACGCGCCCACCTGCGAGACTCCTCAACCAACGGACGCAGCATCCCCACCAAACGATGCACACTATGCTTATTCTGCTGATACATGTCCCAATTATGATGCAACAATGCTTGCACACTCGGCCACGGCAAATCAGCGTAACAAACCCCCTCACACCAATCAGTCGCATCCTTACACGACCACTCCCTGCCCATGGGGAGTCCGAACGAATTCGGATCCGGTGACCCATTAGTTGACACACTCCCCTTAGGTCGCGCAAAGAACGCCACCTTCCGATCAGTGGACAACTTGAACCAATTCACGTCAGGTTGCACATCAATTTTCATTCCACTTCCACCTCCTTTATCATAAGATAATCAGAAACCTGATCATCATAACCCCAACACAACATACCACCCGGAGTCATACCATCAAACCCCGGAAACCCATTCTTCACATTATCATGCACAGCAGTGACACGACACGTGCGTGTCGTATTACTAAACATCGTGTACACAATCATTTCACCGACACGAGGCCGTCTCATAGGCTCACTCATCCCATTCTCCTTTCATACTCGCGGATCCGTTGACATTGCCCACTCGTATGCCAACTCAGCAACACACATGCGGCACCCCTCGCCATCGCACTCCTCGCACGGGTCATCAGGCGGGTCATACCACGAGTCCGGCATGCGAAAATCAGTCATCTAACCCCTCCTTCGGGATATGGTTTACCTGCTCATAATGCTGTGCCTCCAAAAACCGGTCACAAGTAGCCTTCGCATCATTACTGAGGGGAGAACACAAACACCACACACACTCCACACGGTCACTGTCAGAGGTTTCCCCCCACTGATGCCCCATATTGGTACGCGGACCAACTCTCATCACATTATCTCCTTTATCCTAGGATACTACACTCGCTCCAACAACTCAGTCAACTGCTCCAACACCTTCACCTTAGTACGAGCAGGCTTCAAACCAAACCCCTCCACAATCTGCTTCGCAATAGGCAACACAGACCCCTGCCTACTCATCGTCATCCCCGTATGCACCTCCAACTGCAAAGCGTGCTTCACCGTGACCCACCTGAACCGGTAAATATCATCCCCGGTAATCGACATGCCACCACCATCATGCATCTCAACAGCCATCATGCACCTAGCCCAAGGTCCAGCGACCAGATAGCCGGGTAATCCTCCATCAGGGTCGGATGGTTGTTCAAGAGGTACTGTAGTTGCTTGGCCTCCATCTCGTTAAGGGTAATGACCGTCAGGTTAGTGTGCGTTACCTCAGCCATCACAAGACCTTCCCTTCCAACCAGTTGGCCCAATCAGTGAACGTCCTCTCCACAATACCTAAAGTGTCGGAGGTGTCGCCACCGAATACTTCCATGTTCATGTTTTCACCTTCCCAAGAGATAGCCAATGTTCGGCCATCACCCGTGTATGCCCAAATCGTCGGCGAAGGAATGTCATCCCCCATCCTCTCCCTGTACCAATCATTCATCTTATCCAAGGCACCCATCTCAATGAATGCTGTAGCCATCACTAACCTCCCTTATCACTATCCTAGGATACATTCCTAAGAACCAACGATCAGACGCCCCCGCACCTCTAGTACCCATTCTTGTAATCCTTCATCTCATGCCACAACAATACTGCAATGGCTCGAACCAGAAACACCAACGACACCAAACACACCACCTGAACCATACGAGTCAACACCAACATCAACGCTCTCCCTCCTTCATCTCACGCATCACATCCGGATGCACCCTACGAGAACGAACCCGGCCACTACGCTTACGATTATCCCCTGATAATCCTGCTCTCACCGTCCTCGTCTGAATAATAGGTGTAGCAGCCTGACCCGCTAACGTAGCGAAATCAGTCCACTCCACTCCATCCACCGTCCATCCTCTACTCTGATTCATACTACTATTCTACTCTTTTTTCGTCTGCTCGTTAGCAAACTTATCCGGGGATAACATGAGAAACGGGCACCCCGAAAGGTGCCCGTCTCCCCCATTATCCTGTGATAATCAGTCGTACGTCACGTCATCCAGACCCACACGCCACTCCCGACAAACAGCATCCGTCACCCTATCCAGCGTCGGATTCGTCGCATCATACCAAAACCATTTGCCGGTGTGATTATCCCGGACGGAAACGCCCACGCCACACTCCGGTTTGTAGGAAGGATGATACATTCCCACACCCTTCCAAAAGATTGTAATACTCGCACGCTGCACCACTAGCCTCCTTTATCCTGTGATAATCGGTTCCGGATACGGGGCACCCCGAAGGATGCCCCGACCCGGTATGTTGTTACTTCGTTGCGACGGTAGTCTCAACCAGTCCAGCCGACTCCAGAGCAACCTCGAAAGTCTCGAAGTTCACCACAGTCTTGGCCATCTCCTGCACGAAGTATGCCACCTTGTGACACTTACGGTCGCCCATCATTACCCGGTTGATCGTCTCCAGCGCAGTCCAGATACCCTTGTCGGGGTCAGTCGGCTCGGCCTCAATAGGACCGTCAGCCTTGACACCGACCACAGCCTCCCGGGCCTTCTCCTGAGCCTTATCGGTCAAGAGGTGCCCATAGCCTGCCTCAACGATAGCGCAGCGCATCTCGTCAGTCTGCTCGCCGTAGTAATCACGGCCTGCAGCGATGAAACCCTGCCTAGTGGCCAGCACATCCCGAGCATATTCGACGACGTTGAAATCATCCTTACCAGAGTTGCGCTTAACCACACCATCTGTAGAGATCAGTCGCCGAAGTGTTGACCATTCGACCGGACCCTCACCGAAGATATCGGCAGGGATCCCATCGACCAGACGCTGGAGATCCTCGTTATCAGTCGCCATATCGGGGACCGTAGCCAGAATCGCCGTCGCAAGAGTATTCATGCTGGAAGAGTTCGACTTGTGAATCGTCACACCCATCCCATCTATGAACCTGTCAGCACTCCAAAAGCCAGCGTACTCTCCTACCCTTGCCACCAGTACCAAATGATCAGGACCGTGGATTAGAGCCGTTGTGTACACGTTCTGCCAGAAGGCTAGCGTGGACTTGTTGATTGTCGATGATGTTGCCATGATGTTCACTCCATCCCCCGGGATTATCCCGGGATAATGAGTAGACACAATGCCTACAATCCGACCGGTTGGGCTCACCCAACCATATGACCAGCCCATATTCCCAGTTTAGTCGCCTACCGAAGTCCGGCTCTCACTCTGGGTGCTGGTAACACTCCTCTCGTCTCGTCGTAAGCATCATGCCTACCGTCGTTACCCGGTCTTTCCGGATATAGACAGCGTAGCAGGTTCCCAGCAGATATGTTGGATATCCACAGGATTTCTCAGATATCCACAGGATTTCTTCACATATCCACAGGGATATCCCCATTATCCCATGATAACACCCAGCGTCACCATATGACCGCTTAGAGTGGTCGTCAGGCGCCCGGATAAGTTACCAGCGGGTAGTACGACACCGTACTGGTTCGACCCTGACCGGATGGTAGTTAGAGACCCTAATAGTAGGACGTCCGACCATTAGGACCCGAACGACCCGGACCCGGGGTAGGTGGGGGGCCGGGGTCCAGCGCGCGTGTATGTATAGATATCAAGGGCCAGTGCGGCTCATTTTGGTGAAAAGAGGTTCACCATATGCATATGCTTATGACCGTGCCATTGAATCGTGTACATTCTTCAGACGACTTGTTGTCGTCGGAAGAACCATATCATATGCATATGGGGCAAGTGTCCCACATCAGTGAATGCAGAGGTCCGCCGGATTCACTATGGGACAGTGTAGGGTTTGTTACTGGAGGTTGATGCATGGCGCAAAACGGTGGTGGCAAAGGATGGCGGGTAGACCCCGACACAGGTGAGAAGGCTATGCCCAAGAATTGGGTTAACCTTCTAGACTGGCTCCTGCAGGGTCCCGACAGGGATCCTCGGACTCAGTATGAGTGGGCTGAGTTGAATGGCATGCATGAGGATTCTGTTCGGCGCATTAAGCGTGATCAGCGGTTTGCGAAGGAGTGGGATCGTCGTGCCGCTGAGTTGAATATTCATCCTGAGCGTACTCAGGGTGTGATTGATTCGTTGCATGCTGCTGCGGTGGGTGGGAGTGTACAGGCTGCTTCGTTGTATTTGCAGTATGTGGAGAAGTTTACGCCGAAGCGTCGTGTGGTGGTTGATGATGAGCGGGATGCTTCTGGTTTGTCTGATTTGGAGTTGGCTGATGAGTTGGAGGCTCAGGTGTCTCATTTGAGGGTGGTTGAGAATGGCTAGTACACGTTTGGTTGGTCCTGATTTGCCGTCGGGTTTGAGGCGTCCTGACCGGTCTGTGTCGTTGCCGGATCCGCGTAAGCAGCCGGTGCAGCGCATGGGGGGTTTGGAGGAGTTTCTGTTTTGGTCGCGGGAGAACCCGCGTCCGTACGGTATGAGTGGTGAACCTCGTGATGTGTCTAAGTTGTCTGCGCGGGCGCGTGATTGGGTTGAGTCGATGGGTTTCGATGTTGATGACTTGCATGAGCCTATGGCGGATGACTTGGAGGATATGGCTGAGGCGGAGATCGCAGAGGGCGACTCAGAAGAAGAGTTTGATCGTCGGCAAACTGAGCGTACTGGTCAGATAGCGGAAGAGATTGTGCGGGATCGACGGCAGCAGGTTGAGGATGCGGAGGCTGCTGAGGCTGCGTGGGCGGACGCTGAGAGGGATGCTTCGGTGGGTGACCCGGGTTGGGATGGTTTCCCTGTGGAGGAGATGCGTGGTTTGACGGCGGATCAGGCATTCCGACAGCATCAGGCCACGAGTAGCGCGGGTGCTATGGGTGGTTTGCCGGTAAACCGCATGGCTTTCAATTTTGACGAGTTTGACAGGTTGATTACTGGGGGTGTGTCGGAGGCTGAACGTAATCCTTGGGATTTGGTTGAGGATCCGAAGACTGGCGAGTTGGTTGAACGAAGAGGTTCTTCTCAGGCTAACCAGCCGTATGAACGAGTTCTGCGCGGGTATGACGATTCGGAATTGGCTGATGAAATCGCTGGTCTGGAGGAGTGGATAGCCGTCATCGAACTGATCCCGGTCGAAGAGGAAGATGACGGTCTCCCAGCAGGGGGCGGCGTCGTTTATGTAGAGGAGGGTGCTGAAGCCCGACTTGAGGCGGCGTTAGCGGAGAAAGCCCGGCGGGTGGAAGAGGGGGTAAGTGATGAAGGTTTTATTGGTGAACTAGCGCCGGGGATGGTTGATGAGGCGCGTGGTTTGACGGCGGATGAAGCATTCCAGCAGCATCATGCTGCACGGCGTATAAACCCGAATCAGGGTGAGTTGCCGGGGACTGGTGGTCCCCGCGAGCAGTTGGAGGAGACGAGAGGGAAGGTGCCTCGTAGGACTCTTGCGGAAGAGGCGGCTTATGAGGAGGCTCTTCGGAAAGCCTCTGGGGAGCGTTCTCCGGGGCCTGTGGTGGTTCCTCCTCCTGTGCCTCCGCCGGTCAACCAGATGGAGAACCGCAACCCGGAGTTGCGTTCAATGGATTCGCAGATGATGATGGATCTGATGGCTGAGCGTGCCGCTCAACCTGAGCAGGGTTATTTCGGTGGTATGGGTAATGCTGTACAGGAGTTGACTGAGACGGTCAGGGCGATGTCTGGTAAGGAGCAGGGTATGATGATTGCTGCTTTGATCGCTGCTGGTTTGTTGACGGCTGGTTCTGGTGGCATGCTGGCACCGGCTGGTGCCGCTTTGATGGGTGGTGCCGGTATGGCGGCGTTGAATCAGTGACTTTGGGGCTTGTGTTGCGGGAAGGTGAGTGGGTGCCGTACGAGGAACGGGAGTTGCGGACTGCGTTTGCGGTCGAAGCCATCGACGTGTATGATCCGTTTCAAGATGAGGAAACTTTGGAATGCGGTTTGGAGAATCCCGAGATATGCGAGTCGTGCCAGTGAGGTGGACCGTTTCGGCATTCGTGACGGTAGCGTTCTTGTCTGTAGCCTTCACGGTTTGGGGTTTGGGTCGGCTGTTACAGTCGTTGTTCGAGTAAATGAGTCGCCTGAGTGAACTTCAGCAGGAAGCGGAGTGGCGTAGGTGTGTTACCGATGAGTCGTATTTCTTACGCATGTATTGGAATATTGCCCATCCTGCTCATGGTCGAATACTGTTTAATCTTCGGGACGCCCAGTCTGAGGCTTTAACCCGGTGGGCTGATAACCGTTATTCGTTGACTTTGAAGGCCCGCCAGATTGGGTGGACTACACTGGTTGCGGCGCACCAGTTTTGGTTGGCGTTCTTTCACGATGATCAAAACATTATTGATTTGTCACGTACTGAGCGTGAATCAGTACTGTTGTTGCGTAAGTCGAAGTACGGGTTTCAACACATGCCTGAGTGGATGTTGGCGCGTGGACCGGATTCGCTGGTGGAACACCAGCAGAAGATGTCTTTCAGTAACGGGTCACAGATTACTTCGATGCCTTCGGCATCGGATCCTGCGCGTGGTGAGTCTGCGTCGCTAGTTGTTGTTGATGAGTGGGCGTTCTTGCCTAATCCTGAGGAAGCATGGGCGTCTATTGAACCAGTTGCTGATGTCGGAGGCCGAATCATTGGTCTTAGTACGGCGAATGGAAGCGGAAACTTTTTCCACCAGTTATGGGTGGGGTCGGAAACGGGGTCAAACAGGTTTGATCCCATGTTTTTCCCTTGGTCTGCGACTGAGGACCGCGATGATGCATGGTATCAGTCGAAGAAAGATTCGATGCTGTCATGGCAGTTGGCGCAGGAGTATCCGACGACGCCTGAGGAGGCGTTCATAAAGTCTGGTAATCCAGTGTTTGATTTGGATTCGTTGGAGGCGATGAGTTCGATGATTGAAGAGGGTCAGGCCGGTTATCTATGGGAACCTGCGCGTGGGGTTCCGGAGTTTCGTAAAGATGCTTACAGTTTGGCGTGAACCGGTCGGTGGCCGCTCGTACTGTATCGGTGTCGATACGGCGGAGGGTTTAGCCCACGGCGACTATTCGTGTGCGCAGGTTATTGATGTGCGTGCCGGTGAGCAGGTCGCTGTATGGCATGGTCATATTCCTCCTGACTCGTTGGCTAACGAGGTGCATTTGTTGGCGTTGTGGTACAATAATGCGTTGACGTGTGTGGAATCCAACAATCATGGTTTGACAACGATTGTCCAGTTGCGGCATTTGGGTCACCGTAACCTGTTTCGGAAGCGTACACTGAATACTTCCATTTCAAAAGTTTCAACAGAGTTTGGTTGGAAAACTACTCGTACAACGAAACCGTTGCTGATTGACGATTTGGGTATGGCAATCCGTAATGACGAAATGATTGTTCACGACCGGTACACGTTGGCCGAGTTGCGTACATACGTGAGGTCTAGTCGGGGATCAATGAATGGTTCCCCTCACGATGACCGTGTAATGGCGTTGGCTTTATCCAATCAGATGCGCCAGTACGCTTTCATGCCGGAGTATGCTCCTGCGACGGATGACTATTGGACTGTGGATTGGTGGGCGCGAATGGTGAAACCAGACGAGAACCCTTCTAACCGAATCGGGGTACACACCGTCCGTGGGACAGTTTAGGCTGTCACTTTAGGACACTTTACGAAACCTAGGAGGTTTCTGATGGCAAGACCCAAGTTTGTTTCTCATACAAACGGAACACAGACAATTGATGGTTCCACTGGTAGCAACAACAGGATGGAACGTGGTGATTCTGTTGTAGCGAACCCGATTTGGGAGCCTGCGGTACCGAACTCGCCTAAGCAGCGGTTTGATTCCCCCAAGTACGCTAACCAGACTGGTGGGTACGGGGAAGTTCACACTCGTGTAACTCCTTTGAACCAGCATGGCCCTGTCGGCAAGGTTGAGCCTGCGAAGCCGCAGCCGGACCTGAGGGGTCACAACGCTGCACCGCACACTAAGCGTCCGTAACTGTGGCGGTTCTGCCACATGATGCCACGTTTAATGATTTCGTTTCATACACGGAATCTCTTAGGGGGTCTATGGGTTCGGATGAACTCGCGGATCTTTGGGAGTGGCGTCAAAAACTTTTAGGGATCCGTATTGATACGGGTCGCGGTTTCCGTTCCCATTTGCCTTCCGATGAGCAGCATTTGACTCGTGATGAGCGCGGGGTGAAAGCCGCTCAGGAAGCGAAGGCTGCTGGGCGCAACATTGAACGTCTACCCGATAAGGTATATTTCTAATGGCTCGTCTGACTCGCGCTGACAAGTATGAGATAGTTCAACGCAAGTTGGAGGGTGCCGCCCGGTGGCGGGACGAAATGGGTTACGACAACCTGTGGCGTCGCATGAATGACCTGTACCGAGGTAAGCATTGGCCTAGAACGACCGCTAATGAAGATTTGGTGGCAGTCAACTTGGCGTTTAGCACTATCAATGTGATTGCGCCTTCAGTGTCAGTCAACTATCCGAAAGTGGTTGTTTCCCCCAATAAGGAAGAAAATCAGGATCGGGCAACATTTGTTGAAGCGGTCATCAACTATTTGTGGCGGCATCACGATTTCCGTAAGCCTTTCCAACGGTCTGTGAAAGATTTCCTTATTTTCGGTCACGGCTGGTTGAAGGTTGGTTGGAAGTTCGTTGAGCAGGAACGCCAGTTGGGTGACGCTGAACGGGAAGAAATGCTTCAGACCGCTTTGACTGAAATGGATACTTTCGCTGAAGAGGATCCGTTCATGGCAGGCGAGTTACCTGACGATGAGCAGGTGGCAGCAAATATTCCTACTACTTCCATGACTGTTGTCGAAGATCAGCCATTTGTGGAACGGGTATCCCCGTTCGACATTTTTGTGGATCCGGAAGCAACAAGCATTGATGATGCGAAATGGATTGCGCAACGCATCATACGGTCTTTGGATGAGGCGAAGAAAGATAAACGATACAAGGCTTCGGCGCGTAGAAACTTGAGTGCCGATTCACTGTTGAACCCTGTCTTTGGTAGCACCGACCGTCAGGAGCAGGAACGCTTCCTGATTGACGATGAGCGCACTGTCGTATTCGAATTTTATGATATCGAAAACAACACGATGTCAGTTGTGCCGCAGTCTGGTGCAGAATTTCTTGTAGATCCGGCACCGATGCCTTACGCTTACGGTCAACCGTTTGTGATGATGCGCAACTATGATGTTCCCGACTTTTTTTACCCGATGGGTGATCTGGAATCTATCGAATCATTGCAGTTGGAGTTGGATAAGACCCGTTCACAGTTGGTTAACGCCCGTAAACGGTATGCCCGCAAGTACTTGTTCCATGAGCGCTCATTCGGCCCGGAGGGCCGGGAGGCTTTGGAATCAGATCAAGATGGCCGTCTAGTACCGGTTGTTGATGAAAACAAGTCGCTGCATGAAGTCGTTATCCCCATGCCGCAAACACCGCTATCGGCAGACGTGTACAATTTCTCTGCGATCATTGAGGAAGACATCAACACGGTGTCTGGCGTGTCAGAGTATGCGCGTGGTCAAATGCCGGAGATTCGTCGCACAGCGACGGAAGCGAGCATTATTGCTGACGCAGGCAACAGTAGGGTTGCTGAAAAGTTGGCTATTGTTGAAATCTCTATTGCGCAGGTGGCGCGCCGCGTCGTGCAGGTCATGCAGCAGTTTATGACTGGTGAACAGATGGCACGGGTCGCTATCGCTGGCCCGCAAGACATGTTTATCACGTACACGCGGGATGACATTGTTGGTGAATTCGATTTCAGTGTTGAGGCGGGTTCTACACAGCCGATCAATGACACTGTGCGTAGACGGCAGGCTGTTGAGTTGATGCAGGCTTTGGCACCGTTTGTTGGAACCGTGGTCGATCCGGCCGCTCTGGTTCGTTACGTGTTGCAGAATTCGTTTGGGGTGAAGGATCCGGACAAGTTCTTGATGCAGGAACAGCCGATGCAGCCACAGGGTCCTGAGGGGATGCCTGAGGGTGCGCCGCAGGGAATGCCGGGAGGCATGCCGCAGGGGATGCCCCCGGGGGGTATGCCTATGGGCGGTAATGGTGCGGCTTCTATGCCGCCTGAAGTGATGAGGCTACTGCAGGAACAAATGGGGTCGGGTTCTTGATCCCAGACAGCAACCAGCGAGTGGGACAGTTCAGGGCTGTCTTATAGGAGCAACCATTAGGACTCCAAGGAGAAAATAGAATAATGGCAGAGGATACAACGGGAACCGACACGTCGGTTAACCCAGATTCTTCAGTGGAGGTTCCACAGGAACCGGCAGGCGAATCATTCACCGTCAAGGTGGATGGTGAAGCGCAGCAGGTCAGTCTGGAGGAACTTCGGGATGGATACCAACGTCAGTCGGATTACACACGTAAGACGCAGGAGTTGGCATCCGAACGTAAAAGGTTAGAGCAGGCTGAGGCTATTGTGTCGTCTCTGGAGTCAGATCCAGAATCGACACTCAAGGCTCTTAGTGATGCGTTTGGAATAAGTGCGGCACCGGAACAGCCCGGGGATCTTACAAGGTCTTCGTGGGATGAACCGGATGATGCGACTTCCAAACGGTTGCAGGAACTTGAAGGCCGGGTGCAGGGTTATGACCGGATACATAAACAAGAAGCATTAGAGAAGCAGGTTTCTGTTTTAAAAGGCAAGTATGGCGACTTTGACCAATCTGAACTTTTTCAACATGCTCTCCGCAACAAAATAGGCAATCTTGAAGCCGCGTTAACACACATGCGGTATGACGGTGTAGCCAGTAAAGCGGAAAAGTTGGAAAAAGAGCAGGAACGTACTGAAGCCAAACGTGGCGCCAGCATTGTGGAGCCTTCGGGTTCTAAGCAGACTGGTTCCTCCCGCAAGAATTCGGAAAAGGCTACGACTATTCGTGAGGCTTTCTTGAATGCGAAACAGGAACTCTCTTCATAACTAGAGAGAAGGTGACAGACCATGGCGGGTAACGCTGATTTTGACGAGATTCTGTCTACTACCCTCAAGAACTACATCCCGAAGTTGACTGACAACATCTTTAGCGCAAGGCCTTTGTTCTATGCGTTGACGAACGGTCAGACGATTCGGCGTATTTCGGGTGGTGCGAATATCGTAGTCCCAATCATTTATGGGACAAACACAACTGCTGGTTCATACAGTGGTACGGATACTATTGATATCACGGCTCAGACAGGCATTTCGGCTGCCGAGTATTCGTGGGGTCAGTATGCGGCCACAGTTACCATTAGTGGTATTGAGGAAGCGAAGAATAACGGTGAGGCACAGATCATTGATCTGCTGGAAGGCAAGATTTTCCAGACGCAGGAATCCGTTATTGAGAACATGAACACCATGTTCTTCGCTGACGGCACAGGCAATGGTGGCAAAGACTGGAACGGCCTAAACAACGTTGTTTCTACTACGGCGATAGGCGGCATTAACTCCGCTGACGCAGGAAACTCGTTTTGGCAGCCAACCCAGACCGACGAAGGCGGCGTTCTTACGCAGGCTTCGATGGCTTCCATGTACAACACCGTTTCGGTTGGTAATGACCAGCCGACGATCATCATTTGTCGCAGGCAGGGTTACGAAGCCTACGAGGCATTGCTGGTTGACCAGATCCGTTACACGGATACCGACATGGCTGACGGTGGGTTCCAGAACCTGCTGTTCAAGGGTGCACCCATCACGTTTGATGATGCTTGCACTGCCAACTACATGTACTTCCTTAACACGAAGTACCTGCAATTGGTGGCTCATAGTGATGTCTGGTTCAAGCCGACGCCGTTTGTGCGTCCAACGAATCAGGACGCTGTGTTCTCACAGTTGCTTTGCTACGGTCAGTTGACTGTCAGCAACCGTGCCCGTCAGGGACTCCTGTACGGGATCACTAACGGCTAGTCGGCTGCTGCTACGGGAGGTATCATGGCACGGGGTTTCGCATACGCATACAAACAGGGTCAGCGCCCTGCAGGTGAACCTGCGGGAAACTATAAGACGCTTAACCCTGCAAGCCCCCCCATTGGGCAGGGCAAGCGTATACAACGCGTAAATCCCACCCCCACCCATGAACCTCCTGTAGCGGCGCCTTCTGTTACTTGTGTTGCCACCACCAAGAGCGGGGATCCCTGTAAGGGTCGCCCGGTTGGTGACACGGATTCCTGTGTCTTTCACACAACTAAGGTGATTTAGTGCAACTCAGCGCAATGCGCGACTACGTTCGCAACGTGGTCGATATAACGAGCAACGACATTAGTGACTCCACGATGAATACGTTCATTCGGGAGGGTTACGACATTATCGTGTACTCGGAGAAGCGTTGGCCGTTTTATGAAACGGCTTTAACCTTCGACACGGTTGTGTCACAAAAAGATTATTCGTTGACAGATGTTGCCATCAACCAAAGTTTTGTACACGACGGAGTGACTTTCTCGGGTGCTGTCGCTCCTTCCAATGTCGGTATCCGTGAAGTTGCCGCAATGAAAACCGATAATCATGTAATGGAATTTATTGGTTATGACACGGCTGATATCATTTACCCGTTGAATTCCAACTCCACTGGGCGCCCTTGGTATTGGTCAATGTGGAGTGGCGGATCTAGTGCGTCGGCGGCAGTCAGCAATCAGGTTCTCCGGCTGTACCCCACCCCGGGTGAGGTCGTAACAATTTCTGTTCGCGGCTACCGCAACCCTGTCGATTTCGGTGGCACAATCCCCGTGTACCGTGCAGCGGTCGCTGACGCGGACACACCTGATTTGCCGGTACCGTTCGACAATGTGCTATCTCTGTACGCTGTTTACAGGTCGTATCAGCAGCAGGAAGACGCCATGATGGCGAACCAGTACTTCTCGCTGTTTCAAGGAGAGTTGGATAATCTGAGGGCACGATTTGAGGACACTCCTGCACCGCAACCGTTGCTGTTGAACTCTGTTCGTGCATCCCGGTGGATGGGGCAGAATTTCTTGCCGGGGCAACTCCGTTACCCGTACCCCTTCCGGTAATGCCGTTTTCAGTCCGAACACCGTCGGCTTCCACGTCGGAACCCTACCGGTACGAGGAGAAATCGAACTTTACGGGGGGTTTAAACCTTCGCGCCGATCAGTTCAACCTGTTGGAGAACGAGTCTCCCGCCATGTTGAATGTCGAAGTGGATCCGCGTGGTGGTGTACGACGCAGGGATGCAGTAACGAAGGTTAACGCGACAGCGTTAAATAATGAAATCATTTCCTTGTTTGCCCACTATGAGGCCGGTCAAAATCAGGTTTTGGCCGCTGTTCTTGATCCGGTAACAACTACTTCCACGTTGCAATGGAATGATGATGCGACTGGGAACTTCGACGGGACCGTCTCGTACGGTGGCACTGACATACAGTTCGATACGGTGCAGCCTCCTAGAGGCGTTACTTTCAACGGGTACACGTACGTTACTAACGGCGAGTTGTTGGCAAGCACGGGGCACACCACCTATTCGGCGGTGCGTTGGAACGGAACGGATGCGGGCACTGCTGTCGCTGTACCGGATTTGGACGGTTCGGACGGGCATTTCCCGTGCGCCCGCTATACGGCTGTGTGGGGGCAGCGTGTGTGGGTGGCGTACACGTTGGAGACGATAGATGGGTTGAAAACGAATCGGATCCGGTGGTCTAAACTGGATGATCAGGAGAATTGGACTGCCACCGATTTTATTGATGTTGACCCGGGAGAAGATGGCGATCACATAACGGGTATTATCGCTGATCAGAACCGTCTTCTAGTTTTTAAAGAGAACTCGGTTTACGAAGTTCTCGGCTTCGACACCGACACTTTTCAGGTACGTAATGTGACACGGGTGGCGGGGAACCGTGAGGGTTGCACCCCGGTTGCTACCCCGACCGGCATTTTCTTCTGGTATGCGGAAGAAGGCATCTACATTTTGCAGGCCGAAAATTTGGCGTGGGTGTTTGAACGTATCAGACCAGCCATGACTTACGATGTTGGTCAACCTTCAATGACGTTAGATACGGCCCCATCACTGATGTGGTTTGATGAACGTTTATGGGTGTCTGTGGACTACCAATCTGATGACAACCTTTCTGGCTCTAATCTGGTGAACCGACGCAACACGTTTGTGTGGGATCCATCGTTGGGTCCGACAGGGGCGTGGACGCGGCATGATATTAATGCACGGTCACTGTTGGTGTATCGGCCTACTGGGGCCACTCATTACGGTATAGCGGCCACATCGAACATTACGACTGTTGCTTCGTTTGACAGGATCTCCAAGTTGGATGATCCATTATCGGATGTTGACACTTACGATGCGTCCTTTAATGAGATCAATTCGTATTACCAGTCGGGATGGTTTCTGGGCAACAGGCCGACGTTTCCGAAACGGTGGGGTAAGACACGTAGTGTCGTCCTCGCTGACAACAACATTCAACTCTACATGTACGTGTACAAAGACTACGATTTAAGTGGTTACTGGGCATCATACTATAAGACTATTGTCGGTATGGATACTCCCGCAACGTGGGATTCGGACCCTACTGGGTCCGGTGACGGGGTGTGGGATACGTCGGAATGGCAGGCGCAGGGTACTTCTGACCGGTATGTGTTCTTGCGTTGGCCCACAGTTGGGACAGCGCAGGCTATTAGTTTGAGGTTTAGTGTCAATCCGTCGGTCACGTATCGCGGCCAGTGGGGTTTGACATCGGTTCTAGGCATGTACAGGACGAGGAGATTGCGGTAGATGACGGCTTTAGCAAAGACGTACTCGTTTACGCCGGGGACATCAATCGTTGCCGCACAGGTTAACGAGAACTTTGACGACGTTGTGGATTGGGCCACTGGTGCCCCCACGTTGTCTGCGTCGGGGTCGGCTACGACAGTTAGCGGCACGCTGTCTGTGACAGAGGTGGCTTCGTTCGCAGATCAAATTTATTTGCATGGTTCCAACCAGTACATTCAGTTTGAGGGTTCGTCGGCTGACGCCCATGAAACTTATCTTGCTTCTACTAATGCGACTGCGGATCGTACAATCACGTTGCCGGACGCTACCGGGACAGTAGCGTTGACTTCCGATATCACGTCCCCGGCGTGGAACAGCGCCGACAATATTCTTACCAACTCAGTCTTTAACTAAGGAAAGTAGAACATGGCAACATACTCAAAGGTCCTGCTGTCAGACAGCACAAGCGGAAAGAACATCTCCGTAACCGGCGCCAGCACGGGTGCAGCGGTGGACATTCACGACGCCGTGGCCGGTGCCGCCAACATGGACGAAGTGTGGCTGTACGCCTGTAACACGTCTGCCGCTGACGTGGTACTCACTGTAGAGTACGGTGGCACCACCGATCAGGACGACTACATTGAAACGACCCTGACTGCCGATGGTGGCATGACACTGGTGGTACCGGGTTTACTGTTGAATGGTGGTCTAACCATTAAGGCGTGGGCTGGTAGTGCCAACGTGGTCAACATCAACGGTTACGTCAACCGTATTACCGCCTAGCACATGTTCCGTCAGGACCGGGCCAACCCGGGCACACGGGTATCCCAATGGAAGGGGCGCCACGATACGGCCAAGGGGTGGCCGGGTTCGCGCGTATCTTCTTGGTTGAATGGCGGCTTGTTTGGCGGTGCGGCTGGTATCACGGCGTTTGGTGGGATCATCACCCAGTATGAGGATTCTGGTACGACGTATCGGGTTCATACGTTCCGTGGTTCAGGCAAGTTCTATGTGTCTGCTGGTGCGGCTGATGTGGACCTGCTGATCGTCGCAGGCGGTGGCGGGCCGGGCAGGGCTGCTGGCGGTGCTGGCGGTGTCCGATACTTCGTTGGTGGTGACCAGATTGCTGTCAGCGCAGGGACTTACACGATCACCGTCGGAGCAGGCGGGCAAGGCGGTATCTGGTCGGGCACGCCGCAAGCCTCCGATGGTGGCAACACCTCCGCTTTGACTAAGACGACCACGGGTGGGGGCAAGGGCGGCATGTATTCGGGTTCGTCGTACAACATCGGCGGAACGGGCGGCTCAGGCGGTGGCGGCAACTCGGCTTCGGGCGGTGCAGGTAACGCTGGAGGCTATTCGCCAGTAGAAGGTTATGCAGGCAGTTCCAACTCCGCTGGGGGTGGCGCATCAGCCGTCGCCGTGGACGGTGATGGAGGAGATGGCTTGACGGGGATGATAGGTATTTCTGCTACGACGCGCACATACGGTGGCGGTGGTTCAGGCAACAATACGGCGAGTCCCCGTTCTGGCGGTGACGGTGGCGGCGGTGAGATGGACATGGGTGGAACACCCAACACTGGCGGTGGTGGCGGTGGCAGAACCGACCCCTCAACCAATCCTCCACCCTACGGCGGTGCAGGCATCGTCCTGATCCGATACGAGGTGGCCGCATAATGGCTGACCCCGGTTACATCGTTGATGGTGTTCTCACGGACGGTGAGGCATGGATCGGTATCGCCACGACAACGCTCGGAGCGGCCACGGCCACGGTCACGTTCACTTCAACGGATGACGGTCAGGTCGGGGACTTCTCCCAATACATGGATCTAGTGGTTATTGCTTACGTCGCATCGGATAGGGCGGCAACTGGCGATATGGTGACGACGTGGCTCAATGGGGATACGACGACTAGCAACTATTCGTACCAGACGATGGTTGGTGATGGCCGCCCAGCGGTTGAAGCAACTAGCGCAACAACTGGTGGGCGTGGCATGGACACAAGGCGTTGCGCCGCTGCAAGTTCAACGAACATATTTACTGCCATCGTTATGAACTTCTTTGATGTGAACAGCGGCAAACACAAGAGTGCCGTTGCCACTATGGCGAACGATATCGACAGCGCAGTTGAGGATTCCTATGCGGGGATGGCTGCTTCGACATGGAAGTCGCAGGCACCGATTACTTCCATTCAGTTCGGGATGAATACTGGACCTAACGTTGCGGCAGGTTCCAAGTTCTCCCTGTTCGGTGTGCTGCCAAGGATGGTTGCCTGATGGCTGTGATCGAAGCAATCCAGACAACGTATGTGGAGACTTTTGATGTTGCGTCGGTGACGTTCTCGGGTATTCCTGCGACGTATGAGCATCTGCAACTACGGATCTGCCCCCGAGCCGACCAAGCCTACGGCTGGGTGGAACTGTCAGTGCAGGTCGGTGTGGG
>Ga0209337_1000760_pt1 | contig 25730 bp, 38 predicted proteins | sample LinPmetageLP53_FD_184044 | JGI IMG/M metagenome (GOLD analysis project Ga0209337, IMG submission 184044) | Marine viral communities from the Pacific Ocean - LP-53 (SPAdes) (version 2) | ecosystem: Environmental > Aquatic > Marine > Oceanic | place: Pacific Ocean | collected 2010-02-08 | reverse complement strand
CAGATTGAACAGTCCCCAGTCATAGGGTCAGGCTCAACGGCTGGCTGAGGCTCAGGCTCAACAACGGCTGGCTGAGGCTCAGGCTCAACAACGGCTGGCTGAGGCTCAGGCTCAACAACGGCTGGCCGAATCCTAATCCGAACAACGGCTGGCTCCACAACGGCTTGCTCGAGCCGTTGAGGGCAGGTTTTTTTATTGTGTCCAGTTTGTTTGCAAGTGGAACAGACCATATTATGGTAGTGTACTCAGGCTAAATTCCTCCTCAGCAGTTTTCAAATTTCTGTTATAATTTAAAATGAATCATAAAATTTAGCCCTAAATTATATAATTTAAATTGAATTATAAGAAAATTTTGAAAATTGGTGGAGCTGAACAGTGTCTAAGAAAAAGATGAGCACAGTGTTTGCACTCCTCCCCCACGACCTTAAAAATGAGGTCATCAGTCATTTAACGGCTAATGATGAGGCTTATAAAGCCGTTGTTCGTCAATTAGACGTTTCATTCTATTTAATTAAGAGAAATTATCAACAGCGTTGTTGGAGTCCGCATCAAGCCCTGAGGCGAGAGGTCTTCTACCCGATTGTCCCCGCAGATATGGAAAATGAAAATTATGATAATATTAACTTCTGCCTTGAACGGCTGGGGTTCAATGATATGATTAAATTCACAAATACCCTTGTTATGTGATAGCCGTTAGTTATTTAGGGTTTTTTAGGGTTTCTTTTTTATAATTTAAATTGAATTATAAGAAAAATTTGAAAGTGGCTGAGACCGAACAGTGTCTCAATAAAATAGAAAGATGGCGACCGTTAAGGCTTGGCTAATGACTCCCGAATGCAAATCTATTCAGGTAGTGAATGTGCCCGTTGATATGGGGTTGCAAGACATTTATGACACAATCGACTGCACGCACTTTGGTATGCAGTCATTCACACATCAAGACTCTCATTATGGTATTTATTATGATGATGAAGGTCTCTTGAACGGTTCGCCGTTTAATAAGTGTGCTCGGAAATTATTATCAAAAATTAAAGGAATTATGTGGAGTTATCAAGGTAGTTTCTTGATTTATAAGTTTGATATTAATGATGAGTGCGACGCTACCAAATTAGATATGGACATCACCCCGAGAGAGTTTGTTAATAGATTTAATTCGGTAATGAGACCTCCATCTATGCTGGGTGATTTTTAATAAGCCGTTAATTATTTAGGGTAGGGTTTTTTAGGGTTTTTTTAGGGTTTTAGGGTTTCAAAGTTTTATAATTCATTTTAAATTTTAAAGTTTAAAATTAATTTAAATTGTTTTAATCAATTTAAATTATTAAATAAATTTGAAATTGTTTGAAACTTTGCAACTAACGGTTATAAATGGGAAAAAAAGAAGAAATGCATATTGAAACAGAAACGATGGTTGAATCAATGCGAAACGAAGCTTATAATAGGGCGTGTTTGCGTGAAGAGTTGATTGAAGTTAAACAGGAATTGGAGTTAATTAAAAAGGTAAATTTTCATTTTTATATGTTTTTGAGAGCGTTGAAGTTGCTTGATTGCTTCGACGAGTCGGTGATGGGTGATGGTATTAATATAGATATGGTTAAAAGGATTGTTGCGGAGTTAGAGGCGGATAATTAAACGGCTTAATTTATTTAGGGTAGGAATTCAATTTTTTTTATTCACGTTAATATATAATTTGAATTATTAAATAAATTTGATTTTGGTCTAGACAGGTTATTGTTAGAGTTAGGGATTTTTTTTTGTTTGTAATATTATAATGGAGTATAAGTATGTTCCGAGACAGCCTATAGAAATAATACTTAATTCAAAGAGAGGGACTAAAATTGGTGACTTAGACGGTTTTAAATTTTTTGAGTTAGAAAAAGAAGTAGTAGCCAGAAAGAATGAAAGAATATTATTATACTTAAAAAAAGCCTTTATACCGTTTTCATTTTATTGTTTATCATCATCGCAAAATAATAATAAATTAGACGTTAAAGAAATACAGAGCGATGCAACTGAGAATTCATATACTATTACTCTTTCAGACGGTAATTACAGTATTACTGAACTACTTAGTGATTTAAGTTCCGCAATGGAGAGTGCATCTACATTCGATTATACTTATACATTCACATATGATGATGCGACTAATAAAGTAACTATGCGAATTAATGAAGGCACGAATATAGGGACTTGTAATTTATTATTTTCATCAGGAACTAATAAAGATAGTAGTTGTGCATCTATATTGGGATTCACTAAAGATGCAGATATTCAATTTAATCAATCATCAGGTGGTGTTTCTACTAATGTGTGTGATATGGCTGATGGGTTAGATAGTTTGCATTGTAAGAGTAACTTAGTAGGAGATAATATACAATCAACTACTGGAGCTATTAATGGTGGTGAATTATTAATTATACCTGTTAATCTATTACCTAATAGTATTTTATACTTTGATGATGGGGGTTGGCCGTTTAAGCATCAATTAGTTATGAGTAGTTTTAAAAGAATTGAAATTAAATTCACAGATAATAATGATAATACAGTAGATTTTAATGAAGTTCCATATACACTGATAATGATTGCAGAATTTATACAAGACACGAGTGAAGTATTCGATGCACAGCATAAAGCCATAGAAAATAAAAAATTAATATCAGAAGAAAAAGAAAATTTAAATCTATATAATATGATGGTAACAAAAGAAAGAAAAAAATATATATAAATTATTAGTATAGTATGAAAATTATTGAAAAGCAAAGTGATATAGAAGTTAAAGGGGCTAAATTCGCAACGGCTGACAGACCGTCTAATCTGTCGCCTTTCTTAAATTATTATAACCTTTCGTTGATTGTGGGTTTGCCTGCATCAGGTAAATCATCATTAATCAAGACCTTACTCCACGGTTCCAAGACTGATAACCTTTATAATAATGTATTCCACAGTGTTTATTATGTTACCGCATCTAATACAATGGATTTAAAAATTCCCGAAGAAAAATATATAGTATTGGACGGTAGCCAACCTTTAGAAAATATATTACAAGGTATTATTGATAATGAAAGTAATATTGGTGAAGAAGATGAACCTCATCACGTAGCCGTTTTTATGGACGATGCAATTAATTTTATTAATACGAACCGTGGGGCTTTAAATGTATTTAGAAAAATGGTGATGAATGGTAGGCATATACTTGGTAAGCACAGTAGTCTGATAACGTTTATAGTTTCTCAGAAAGTTAAAAGTATTCCACTTACAATCAGGTCTCAAGCAAATCAACTGTTTTTCTTTGACAGCACTAAAGCCGAAAAGACTGTAGTTCAGGACGAATACTTACCTTTAGATAAGAGAGAAGCAGAGCAACTCTACTCATATATTTATGACAGACCGCATAACTTTATGTTTGTTAATTTATTTATTCCAAAAGATAGAAGAATATTCAAAAATTTTAATCAACTAATATTAAGGGATTATAATTAAAATAAATATAAAAGTAAATATATAATGAAAATTGTAATTACTTCATATAAACGGGTTGATGTATTAAAAAAAAAGACTTACAAAATGTTAAAGAAATACAATATTGATGATAAAGATATTTATTTATTCGTAGCTCCATCAGAGATGGATGAGTATAAACAAGCCTTTCCAAATGTTAATATTATTAAATCATCTGCGGGACCTACTCCACTTGATTTTTTAAAATCAAAGAAACAAGTATTAACTCATTTTCCAAATGGGACTAAGTTTCTACAATTAGATGATGATATAACGGCTATAGTTAAATTACATAGCCCTGTAGTTAAACCGATACAATCATTAAAGAAATTTTATGATATGGGGTTTAAGGTATTAGAAAAGACTGAATTAAAATTAGCGGGTATATACCCAACTCCAAATGGATTATGGATGAGTAAATCTCAACCGATTACAACGGACCTGAGATTTTTGTATGGTGCAGTGAGATTTTATATAGTTGATACTAAACTATTACCTTCAATTGGAGGGAAAGAAGATTATGAAATGAGTATATTATATTATAAAAAATATGGTGGGGTAGTTAGATTAAATCATTATTCAGTGAAAGCCGATTATATGGGTGGAGTTGGAGGTAGAAATAGAAGCCAAGATAAAAAAGATAGTGATGCATTTATTAAGAAATATGATGATTATATTAGTAGAGTAATTACACATTCATCAGGCACTACGAGTTTTCTGTTAAAAAAAAATCAATAAAGATTAGCCATACTGTTTCCAAACTACCTCTTCATTATGGTCACAACAATAACCGTTTTTTTTATGCACCCAACGGCTCTTACAATCAGGCACAATGCAATTTTCATACTCTGGATTCATCGGGTTTGGACGGCACTGTGAAGCCCTATACTCTTCATACATTTTGGTTATATCGCCAAACTCAATATTATTTTCTTCAAAGAACAGTTGAAAGTGGTAGTGCAGAACACACTTTCGTGAGATATATTTTAACGGCTTTTCAATCTGTTTCGCACACTCCTTGTGTAAGAAACGGCAACGCCAATCGGGTGTTTTTCTAAACGGCGGGCATTTTTTGTCTGGTGACTTACAATTAATATATTCGCAATAACGTTTTATTTTTTTTCTATTTTTCATTTTGAATTATAATAGAAATTAATCTTTAAATATATATTGTTTTAAACAAATTAAAATTCTAAAAATAAATATTTAACGGCTTAATTAATCTGAAAGTACTGGGCTATAATCGGGGCCTTCATCATCAGTATCATCTGAATCATCATCATCAGTATCACTTGGAATATAATCCTCAACGCCTTTTGCACACAATGAACACACAACCATTTTTGAGCGGTCATACAGTAGAACACCACGTAGTCGTCGCCGAAACAAGAATGCGACTCGGCCGTTACCAGAATGAAAATCATTCCAAACATAATCGCACTTTTCACAACACACTTTAAACGGCTTTTTGACAACAATCTTAACCATACTTAATTGCCTTGGAGAAATCCTTGTCAACCATTTTCAAATTTATTCTTATAATTCATTTTAAATTACAATAATTTAGGTCTAAATTTATAATTCATTTTAAATTATAACAAAAATTTGAAAATGGCTGAGACAGACAAGTGAAGGTTAATAATAAGATAATGAGCCGTTTCCTGTTTGAACGAATTCCCTCCGACCTTGCTTCAAGGGGTTTATCCCAACTGAAAGTTATTGCGAACTTTCATCACGGCAATGCCGTTAGTGAATTAAACCATAAAATCGACGAGTGCAATATGGTAATCATCGCCCTCGCTATGGTACCAGAAATCCCTCGTCCCAAGGGTACATTTAATTATGGCCGTTCATTATTGGCTCTAAACGGCTATGTCCAACACGGCCGTTAAATTTATATTTATATTTATATTTATATTTCTATTTCATCATTTTTTTAACTTCCATATACTGTTTCGTTCCCTTTTTTGGTATAGTATATTTTCCTCCTTTTTTTTTATTCCACGCTTTTAATGCTTGCACCCAACTCATTTTATAGTTTATACTAATATTTTATTTTTCTCTTTTTTGTAACAACTCCAACAATAATAATTATAATCATCTATATCATCTATTACTTGGTAATCATCTCCATCATCAGATATTACTTCATACTTATATCTCATAAATATACCTGTATTGCATAACGGCCAGTTTTGACATCTAATTGGAGTATAATTAAAATCTCTTAATTCTTCCCATAAATCAATTGCTCCTTTTTCATCGAAAGTAAAATTACCCGTTTTAAAATAGTGTGACAATGATTCTATAACGGCTAATCTAGCTTTTTGCTGTTTTATTCGCCATCTATTAATCATTATACTTACTCTTTCTTTTTTAATTCCTTGTTTAATATACCGTTGAAAATCAGACATTTATTATTATTAATAGTAGATATATATTATTAATGAATAACCTAATATATTAAATTTATATTTAACGGTTTCAAAGTTTTAAAGTTTCAGATAGATAAAGAGTTGTTGTGGGGAAAAAAAAAAATAACGTTTTTTTTTTTTTCTGATATTATATTAAAATCCCGTTGAAACTTTGAAACTTTGCAACGTTCTGAACAGATTCATTTTAGAGTAATTTTAACATTGTGATATCTTTCGTATTTCTTAATAGCCTCTTTTAATGTAGGCTCGCTCCATAATAACTTCCTACTATGGTATATTCCACTATGCGGGTTATTCCAACCCTTATCATCCTTATGGCGGGCTATCCACGCTTTCTTTTTCTTTTCATCTTGGTGGTCAATAAACGTTTTACCGACTGAAGAGCCAAAATGGTGTGCGTGTCCATACCTTGGCATCGTAATAACATATCTTTTACCTTTCCTACCCGAGGTCTTTAATACATATTCGTCTTTCATATATAATATACTAATATTAAAATCCTCTCATTCTCATTTTGGTTCTGAAGTCCATACCTTCATATGGGTCAGTAGGTTTTTCTGGTTCCTTTTTCTTTTTAACCTGTCTTCTTGGTCTTTCCACTTCTTCTTCATCAGTATCTTCGTCATCCTCAGTATAATCATCATCTTCATCGTCATCATCTGAATCTGTAATATACACTACTTTTTTCTTTGCTTTTTTTTTAGGTTTAGGTTTAGGTTTAGGTTTCTTTTTAACTACTACTTTTGGTGGTGATTCAGGTTCATCTTCGGTATCTTCCTCACTATCTTCTTCTAATTCCTCTTCAATAGTTGGTAATTTTTCAGGTTCAGGTTCAGGTTCAGGCTCCTGTGGTTTTTTCTTTTGTTTATGCATTTCTAAAATCGCATCATCTTTCGCTTTACGTATTCTTTCTTTTTCATTACTCTTTGCTTCCTTAATTGCTTTACACATTTGCTTTCTCTTAGCCAAACATTTTTGCCAAGCCTCCTCTTGTTTAGGTGTACGTTGCCGTTTAGGTTTCTCTATTGGCTTTGGTTGTTCTTGTTCTCTAACCCCATCCTCCTCCTCATCATCGCGTATTTCCTTTGGGTTATACTCCTCTTCTTCCTCTAGTATCTTATCAATATTCTCCATTTTATATTCTATACTAATATTTTATTTTTCTAAATATTACTATATAATACAACTTGGTAACTCTCATTTGTTTAATACAGTTTAAAAATAAATAGTGACAGGTTCGTGAATAAACTTTAGACCTTCTTTACTTTTCTTTTCTAATTTTATAATACCTTTTGTGCCCTTATATTTACTTGGTATATTTCTGTAAGTTTTCATATATTTTCGCATATATTCTTTAACATACTCTCTATTTTTTTCTCTCCACTTTAATTGACTTTCTTTGCATTTTGCTCTATTATTTTGAAAATAATTTCGCATATATTCGCTACTCATATAATAATAGCTTATTTAAATTTTACATTATATTTGCCGTTTATTTTTTTATAATTCTTTTTTTCCAATGCCTTCATTGATTTTTTAATACTTTTGATATCTTGATTAATTTTTTGATATTCGCTTTTCAACACAGGTTTATTAACTAAACCCCTGCAAAATGAGTATAATGATAATTTAGGTAATTTATTGTAAGGTTCAACATCTTGATACATATCATATAAACCCCAGTAATCTTGATTCTCTATTAATAATTTCTCTATTAATTTAAATTTAGTATCTGCAACATTAAACCTTAATTGAGTATATAAATTACTAACGTCTATATTTCTAATATCGCCTTCTTTTTCTTCAGTCTTAATACCCATATCCTGAACTTGTGTAGTTGGAATTCTATCTAGTAATGCATTACCTAGCCTAATATCTTCATTCATTTCAACAGGTATTATTTTACCTAATGCTTCGTGAAAATCTCTAGTGATTAGATTATTCATTATTATATATTAATATAATATTATTTATCTTTACCCTTACCTGCATTATAATAAACTAAAGTATATCTATCTCCTTTAAATGCCGTTGTTTCGTGTGGGTATTTAGAGCCATCAAATTTAATCCATTTATCTTTTGTCTTAAGCCGTTTCGGGTTCTTACCATCTTCATCAAAAATTAATAAATCTCCTCCTTCATAGTTACCTAACCCAATCATATTACTTATACCTGTATTTCTACTATCTTTGTGTCTAGCCGTTCTGTTATTTTTATTAAATTGTATTGAAGTGAATTTAAAATTCGGGTCTTTTAAGTGCATTAATTTTCTAGCCAATTTCCATATTCTAAAATACTTTGGCTTATTAGTCTTATTACTCGGTCTAAAACTACGGGGGTCATATTTTAAACCTTCACTGTAAGTATATATTTTACCTAACACAAACCCCTGTTTAGTAACACCTCCTCTAACTATATTATCTCTATCTGAAGCTAACGGGAATGATATAATATTTAATTCTTTAAGTAACTCATCTTTAACTTTTTTGTATTCACCCATATATATTAACTGCGATTTATTATTCTTGGAGATACAGGTTGTGCATTATTTTCTTTATTTTCTTCTTCAATAATCTGTCTCTCGCAATTTATACAGGGAGTATTAATTTTCGTGCATCTCGAGTGGAAACACGTACTTAAGAGGGTTGTCAATGCACCCGCCGACACCGAGATTATCGCAACTACTTCTGCACCAGACATTACCATTTTAATTTAATTTATTTATACTAACATTTAAAAATCAAAATAATTTTCTAAATATAGAGTATAAAAATGAGTACGCCAGACCAAGTCCAATTTTCAAGTAATCCAGTTGAAGGTACACAAGCCGAATCAGAGTTAGTAATTTTTAGAAGTGAATTATCTGAATACAATCCATCAAGTAATAAATTCGTTCGCATTAACTTACCAGTCGCAGATAAAGGCTGGCTTGATTGGAGCGATTCAGTATTATCATTAAAATTCACTAACAGGTCGTTTGATACCTCCGCCGCCTCCGCCTCCGAATCAGCCGTTCGCACTGAATTACAAAATTTAATTAAGAGTATCACAATATTAAATTCTCAAGGCGAACAAATTGAATACATAAATAATTACAATTTAATAGGTAATATATTAAATGATTACACAATGGGAACTAATCACAAGGGCTCTATTGAGGCCGTTCTCGCAGGTGGCTCCACAGACGGTAACCCCGCTAACGCTCCAGAGATTAGTGGCGTTGCATCTGGAACCGTTGAAATCGATGGCTCTTCATTAGTATTAACAGATAAACTCGTATGCGGTTTCTGTTCAGGTCAGTACCTCCTTCCGCTCGGTTACCTTGTAGGACAGGCACCCGCCATAATTCTCGAACTTGAAGATGCATCTACCGCTTTGAAAGTAAATACCGCAGCTAATCACACAAATGCATACAAAATATCTGACGTTCAATTAAGGTGCAAACAGATTAAATTTAATTCTGCTTTTAATGAATCATTCGAGCGAACTCTTGCTGAAGCGGGTTCCGTCGGTATTAATTACATTACTGAAAGTTTCTTACACTCTCAAAATTCTATCGCGAGTGGCGTAACAGGCCAACAAAATCTACCATTCTCTGTTAACCCAAGGTCTGCTAAATACATTCTCGCCTGTCACCGTTTAGAAACTAAAATAACTTCTATCGCTGATTACTCTCTTAACGTCCGTTCGTCTGTTGCAATTTCAGACTACTCGTGGGAGATTTCGGGTAAAATGTATCCTACACAGCCAATAAAGCTAGCCGATGATAATTTCTCTCAAGCGTATGCTAACGTATTAGACTGTTTCGGGCAGATAGGTGCTATGAACCACGCTAACCTTATTACTAAAGCGGGCACAAACTCCTTGTTCTACAACCGCACACAAACCACAGACCAAAAATACGTCTCAGGTTTAGTATTGGAAGATTTTAACAGTGCTACTAACCCCAGTATATACTCAGGGGCAAACCTTTCTACTGTAGGCCAGATGACATACCGACCTACCCTCGCAGCTAGTAGTGCAGCTGCATACCGTGTAGATTTCATAACTTCCATCGATATGTCAATCCACTTTACTGTCGATGGCCGTATGTATTCGGTTAAATAAATTCTAAATATAAATTAATTAATGTTTGATGTAGATGAGAGACGTAAATATATGCGGGAGTATTATTTAAAAAATAAATATAAATGGAATATTTATTATGATACTGTCGTATTACCTAAATTTCTGGAAGCCAGACGTATTAAAGAAGAGTTTAAACGGCAGAGCTTTGTTAAGAAACAGGGTAATTACACCATTGTTTTTGATTAAGTATATACTTAATAATAAAGTATTATTAACTATATAATTAAAATTAAATTATTTCATCCCCTTAACCTTTTTACTTCCGTTCGTCGCTTTTACTCCTTTTGTCATCATAATTGGCTTCATTGATTTCTTTAATCCTTTTATAGGTATTGTCGCTATATCTGCTGTGTATTTGGTTAAAGGGTTTATTATATCTCTTTTCATTCCTTTTAACATATCCTGACTTCTAAATACAGTAGGGTCGCTTCGTGCTAAATCTTTTGCTGTTGAATTTCCCATTATATATCTATACATAGATATTAATATCCAGCCTCTTCAGGTTCATATGCTTCTATTCTTAATTTTATTGTCCAATTATTACTATTAGTTGTTAAGTCTATTTCTGTGCTATTTGATATTGTTGTAATTAATACATTCATTGTATCAGGTAGATTAGATATTGCTATTGGTGCTTCAGGGTTTTGATATGATGATGCAACATCAAGAGTTCTAGATGATGTAACATTAGTATTAATTAATGTGGCTATTACATTACTTCCAGACTTATTAATAGAGTTGTAAGAGTTTAATTGATTCACATTTGTTAATCTAAATACAATATTTTTAGATGCTAATTCATCTACATCCATTGTAATATTATCAACATATAAACAGTAACCTACATAATTATCCTTTAATGTCGCCATTTTAGTATTGAATGTGGCGTTACTAATAGTTCCACTATCTCTTGTAGTGCTAGACAAAAAATACGTGTACGTGTGTGTCTTCATTATATATATAACTATATATTTTTTATTCAAGAGTATATTTATATTTTATTGCATCTATAGATATTTGAATGCCCTTTAGTTTGGCTTGCTTTTCTTTTCCGCTACATTGCCGTCTCTCTTTGTCTTCACAGATTTTCTCTTGTCTATTTCTTAAATTACTTAACTGCTCTTTAGCGTCTTCAATCTCGCATTTTTCATAATAATACCAATTATACCAAGTATCATCCATCTATATATTAATATAATTTAATTTTTATATTATTTTAAATATTATAATAATATACTTTCGGGGTCGGTTAGATTATCTATGTATGAGAAAGTCTTACTTCCTTCACCTAAACCTCTCGGTTTGTCTGCGTAAGGGTTACCTCTAATTACTTTTCCAGTTACTGGCTTTCCACCTTGAAACGCCATCTTATTACCTCCACCTACATCTGCGAATCTAACAGAGTCACCTTCTTTCCAATCTTTCTTTGGAGTTTTTTTAAACATTTGTTTTACTTTGCTAATACCACCCTTAACTCCTTTAACTACTTTCTCTCCAACGCTCTTCAAGCCCTTAACTACTTTTCCGCCGATTCCGCGAGCTCCTCGAACTATACCTTTTATTAATCCACTGAATAATCCCATTTATATTAAAGTATTAGATAATAATTTATACAATCGGGTCGTTCAACGCCCTTCCTTTATCTATTAGTCCTCTAGTTCTGGTATATTTTATTGGAGGTTCGTATGGTATTTTTGGTTTTCCTTTTGGTTTAAATGCACCTCTATCCCTTAAAGTATCTGATAATTTTGTCTCCTTCGGTTTTCCACTAAACATTTGTTTTACTTTACTATAGCCACTCTTGACCCCTTTAACTATTTTCTCACCCAGCCCCTTCAAGCCTTTAACGGCTTTACCACCTAAACTCCTTGCACCTCTAACTACTCCTTTTATTAATCCACCTAAAAATCCCATTTATATAATTCTATTTATATTTATTTTCAAAATAATATTTCTTTTTCTTTTCATACACTTATTACAAGTATGCTTGATTCCTTTTATTCGCTGATGCTTATTGTTGCAGACAGATGTATATTTAATCGGCTTCACTATCTCCCTAAAATTATTATCCATTATATTATACTAATCTATTTTATTATAAACAGTTTCAGCGGTGCTCTTAGTATGACCCATATCATTCGCCAACTCTTTTTTATCCTTTACTGTTAATTGTTTATCTCCATTATATTTATGACTAATGTATATACTTCTAAGTAATGAAGTTGATATTTTCTTATTTAAATATTTCTCAAAAATCTTATTTAAATATTTACTTATACCATTTGCTTTCATTGGAGTATTATTACTAATATTAACTAATATAAAGCCTGTGCCGTTAATAATAGCCCATTTATTTATTAATCTCCTTAACTCCATATCTTTAACAGGTATGTCTTTCTCACCTTGAAACTTAGCCGTTTTATATTCATTTAATCTAAATATTGGAGGTCCATTCTTTTTTATAACAAAATAGTTTTTACTTTTATCAGTATCATTACCTTCATTAACTATTTTCATTTCTGCAAAATCATTTCTTAATACGGGGAATGCTTTACCACTGTATAAATATAATACTAAATATTGTTGAATTAAATCCTTTTCTTTATTAGATAATTCTTCTTTCTCTAATAACGGTTTAACTTCTTTTTTTATTTTTCTTAATAACTTTAGTATTTCACTATATTCAACCCAATTCTCTTTTTGTTTATTACTTTTTTCATTATCATCATATTTATCATTAATATCATTTTGCAATGACTTAATTTTATCTTGATACTTTTTAATTAAACCTTCATATTTAGTCTTATTAGACATCAATAACACAACTATAGCTACTAGATAATTCTTTATAGTTGATTTTAAATTACCATTTAATGCTAAAATTACCCTATCAATATCAACTAAAAAATCTAAATCTTTAATATCATCATTACCAAACAAACTTCTATGCAATTTTTTAATATTTAACACATATGCATTTAAAGTAATCGGGCTTATTTTTGGCCGTTCATTTTTAATTATATCCCTAATATCAATCATCCCTCTATATAAATCCTATCATAAATTTAAATAGTTTTCAACGCATTTTAAATAATATTTTTAGAAACGTGTCTGGCTTGCTACGCAGATATGTATGACACATACAGTCGCCATAATCCGCGATGAACTGGTGCTCAACGACCCAATCAAATAAATCCTCCCAAAATTCTAATTTAGTTTCATCCCCATTGCCCCGTTTAATATAATTTAACACACAAGCCATTGTTTCACCGTTTAGTGGTGGAATTTTCTTTTTCTTTTTCAAATTTATCACACTAAACACCGCATTTATGATGCTTTGTAACTCAATTAATTCATTAATGCAATCACGCTTTGCATCAACAGCTAATTTTCCAGCCAAGTGACCGTTAATTTCACGCTTGATTTCGTTTGGAAGGGTTGCGAACACTGTGCTCATCTTTTTTCCTAACCTCTGTTCGGTCTCAGCCATTTTCAAATTTTTATACGATTTAAATTGAATTATAAATTTAGACCTAAATTATTATAATTTAAATTGAATTATAATAAAATTTTGAAAATTGGTGGAGCTGAACAGTGATTAAGAAAAAATGAGCACAGTGTTCGCTACCCTTCCAAATGACCTTAAAGGTGAAGTGATTAGCCATTTAACGGTTAATCACGAGGCTCAGAAAGCCGTTATGAATGAATTAAATGAATGTTGCAAAGAGGCCCGACGGAGAAAGTATTTCTTTCTGCAAGGGGGCAAACAAAAATATTTCGCAGAGAGAGGGTGGCAATACCCTGATGATGAAGTCAAACTGCACCCTTTATATATGGCCGATAGTTACCCTGATATTGATTTTGATGAGAGTTGGACTCCAGCCGTTGATATTGAGCCTTGGGTTTATGTTGGTGATAAATGGGAGGGTGCATATATGATACCTTTGCACTGGCTTGATGAGTGTTAAAGTTTCAAAATTTATTTAGGAATTTATTATTAAATTAAAATTCAAATTTAAAAAATAAAAAAATCTCCACAATATCTATTTTTTTAGTTGAAACTTTGAAACTTTGAAACTTAATTAAATAAATATGATAATAGTTTCTGTGGAATACTATATCTTTCTAACAAACTCATATTGTCGGGTATTTTATCTTTTGGGGCTCTATTTATTTTAAATGAGTTAGTATTTATACCGATTCGCATTTTATGTTTTGGAGTTCCAGTGCATTTACATAAACAATTATCTAAAATTTTATTGGTTAATATTTTAGTAGGTTTTTTATAACAATAATCAAAATAACAATAATCAACAATAATGAATTTATCAATATATTTTTCATTTTCAATATGAAGCCATATTCTTGAATACCTAGGGTTTTCTATAAAGTAATATTCTGGTTTTAAATACTCAATTATTTCTATAGTTTTATTAATAAATATTGAATTTTTTTTTTGTGCATCAAATAATTCATTTTTATCTTTCCAGATTCTACCTACTTGAGTATATTGCAAGTGACTAAATATTTTGCATTCAGGGCTCGCAAATATAATATCAAAATAACCTACTGGGTATTTTTTATAATCAAATTCTAATATATCACAACAGATAGTGGGTTTATACTTTTCTAATATATCTAAACTAGTAACTTCTACATTCGAATCATTTTCAAAAAATGTAGATACCGACCCTGACCCTTTGAATAATTCTAATACTTTCATTAATATATTTTTTATTTTAATTATTTTTTTTTAACTTCTTTAAAAATATCTTCTAAATCAAACCCGATAATTGGTACTAGATTAAGTTCATCTTTTCTTCCATCAGCCTCTTTTACTATTCCGACAGTTACCCAAAAATCTTCGCTATCTTTATCAACGGGCAATAATAAACGGTCGGTTCTTGGAGACCTGAAAAATTCTATACCTGTTTCTTCATCAGTAATTTTTTTAATTTCGCCTCCTTTAAATGCTATCTCCTTACTAATAACTTTTGGTTTAAATCCTTTTTTAATATTCTTTTGTTTTAATACCTCTGTCATCGCCTTTTGTTTCGCTAATAATGCTTGTTTCATTGATAATTCTTTTAACGCTTTCTTTTCTGCTTTTTGTTTCTTTTTATCATCTATTCTCTCTTCTACCTCTGGTTCTTTGCGTCTTTTTTTTAATGTAACTTTCTCTCCTGTCTCTCCAACTATTGTGGCCATAGCTTTTTTCTTTTCTTTCTTTTCTTTCTTTTCTTTCTTTTTTGCTTTCAATCTTTTCTTAGCCTTATCTATCATTTCTCGTCTTCTTTCCATTTCTTTTTCATCATCAGTATCAACATCGTATTCTGGTCCATCATCGTCATCTGGTCTATCACCGAGTTTAGCCAATACAGAGTCACGCACTTTTTTTAAGGTTTCATCTCTTACCCTTTGCATCTCTGCATCTCTCCTTCTACTAATTTCACTTAAGTCTCTATACTCTGGTGGTTTATCTAAATCACGTTTTTTTCCTTCTAATTCTTTTCTTTTTTCTTGCATTGGTCGTCGTTTTCCTACTAATCCTGTGAATCTCACATCCATACCTGCCATATTTTTAGTTCTATTAGTTTCATCTACCCAAGTGGTTCTTGTTCTTTTTGGAGATAATTTCCATTTTCTACCTTTTCCTGTTCCTACATTCCTTCTTCGCACTCCTGTAGGTTCAGAGTTTAAATTAAATCTATCCATTAAATCACCTAATTCTTCTTTATTTAATCCGCTTAATACAGGGCAATTTTGGTATTTATACCCTCTAATGGCTCTATACATATCTTTTTTTGTCGTAATATCATCGGGCTGTTCTCCGAATCCAAACTCTTCTTCTTCATCAGTATCCATTTATAATATATCTATATAAAATAATTTTAATTAATTGTCTAGAAACCCCCCCAAGTAGAAGTTTCTTGTGGAGGGTCATTCACATTCGGAGGTAATCCAAATCCCCCTGTATCTTGGTCTGCTTCCCGTTCTGCTACATCTGCTTCCTTTGCATCAGTTGTCATTTTCCTTGTTATTCTTCTCTGCTCATCTAAATCCTCAAGCCTACTTGTTATCATACTTGAAACCGCTTCCCGTTCTGCTGGAGGTAGAGATGGTCCTCGTTCTGCAACAGCCATTTTTACTTCCTCAGGGCTCTTTCCAAAAAAATCACTTACCATTTCCATATCCCCCATCTGTAATCTATCAAACCTACTTTGTAATACCTCTAAATCAGTTCTAGATACTGGTGCTGGCTCAGCTCCTGCTTGTGCAGTATCTAGTTGCTGTCCGAATTTACCTCTTATACCTTCTTCTCTTTGCCTTGCTCTTAAAGGTTGTCTTCTTTGATTAATTAATGCGTCTAAACCTTGTTCCAATCCACCCATTGCATTATCTATAGTCGCCATTGATTGGCGGTATGCTTGTAATGCTTCCCCAGTTAAACCTGCTCCTCCTCGTGCTACTACTGCATCCCTCGCCATCTCTTCCCTTCCTTCTCTTTGTGCTAATCGTTGTCCTAATCTACCGCCTCTTAATCTACCTAACATTCTCCCAGCCATAACACCCAAACCTAATCCAGCCACACCTACATTAACTGTTGTTTCAGATGGTTTTAAATTAATCGGGTCAGATGGTAATCCCATTCTTTCCATTACATCACTATCAATTGATGGTAACCTTTTTGTTAAGTATTCACTCCAACTTTCAGAGCGAGTTCCTGTTTCAGGTGTATCTGGTGTATCTCTAGCCCTTGCATTAGATACACCTCCTAAACCTTGTCCTCTCATCTGAACTGGTGCATCAAAATTTAAATCTGGTTCAGTAGTCGGTGCCCCTCCACCTCCACCGCTTCCACTATCACTATCAGTTGGTGGAGGGGTTGGAGGGGTTGGAGGGGGTGTAGGTGTAGTTGTTGTTGTTTCGGTTGATAAAGCGGTTTCTGTAAGAGGTCTATGCTTATTAATAAAATCTCTTAAATATTCATATGCTCTTTTACCTATTCCATACATTGTGGTGATTGAAGCTATTGCTAATAATGTATTATCACTAACTGCTACCGCTAATTCTTTTGCTTTTTTATAAATATTAACTAAATCATCTCTAGTAAGTGTATTATTATTATATTTATCTTTAACATTTTCCCAATTTTTTTTAACTTCCCGCCATAATTTTAAGGGGTCTCCAACGGTTTTTTTTTTATCTTTAGAAACTCTATCGGCTATACTACCTGTAGTAGCGGGGGTTTGTTGAATAACTGGTTGAACGGTAGTTGCTCCTGTTTTACCTCCAGTCATGATACCTTGTTTTAACAAAGCTATTAATTTTGCTATATCCCCTTTACTTGTGGCCCGTTGTCCTTTCTTTTGAATTGTTGATTTAATTTTACTATATTTCTTTTTATCCTTTGTTTCTTTTTTTCTCTTCTTTAAATACTTCGACATAACAGTCTTCAATTGGTTTTTTAATAAATTAATTTCTTTATCTTGCTCATCATCCTTTTTAGCCATTATATAATTAAAATATATATTTTATTTAACTTTTCTTGCTCCTTTCATAATACCTTTAATTCCCCTACTTAAAGCCTTTCCACCTTTTCCAACCGCCTTCGCTCCACCTCCAATAGCTCCAGCGGGTAACAAACCTAATCCCGCGAATGCAGTATCCATTATAGTGTCCGCATCCCCAGATTTAAGTTTCTTTTGTAATTTTTTATCTACTGTCATTTGCGTTAAATAACCTGCCCCGCTTATTGGTGCTGTAAGTATTCCTGTTGCTAAACTAATCGGGCTAAATCCCCCGAAGTCTCCCATCTTTTTTCGTAAGGGGTCAATCTTTTCAATTGCCTTCTGTGGAGCCTGAAGCCATTTTCCTGCTTTCATTACACCCTGTTTCCACGCTTCAGGGTTACCTAAACCTTTCACTTCACTGGCTATAGTCTTTCCTGCACTTTTGATACCCTTAACCGCTTTACCCGCTCCCCGTTTGATGCCCTTAACCGCCTTCTCCGCCACACTTGGTATAGTCTTTGTGAAAAATGAACCGATGCTGTCGAAAATTCCCATAGTATATATATATCTAAATAGATATTTAATTTAAAATAAATAAATCTATGTCAATAAATCTATGTGTGATAGTATTTAAACACAAAAATATATTTTTGTCCCAATTATTTGTCATTTATAGATTTTTTACCCTACTTTTGTCATACTTATTTTTTTTTATCCATTATAGCTGCAGTAGTTACACCCGCCACCGCTCCACTACCTAAACCTAGTGCCCCTTTTCCCAAAATTTGCAAAGTCTGGTCAATAGCCACGTTTTGCATCCCCCCTTGTGCAACTCCTCCAAACAGTTTTTTAGCGTCTCCCGTTAATCTACTAGCGTATTGCCCCCAAGTTTCGGCTTTCCTCGCATTTTTAAGTATTTGTTGTAATGATTTCTTCGCTTGTATAGTTGTTCCTGTTTTTTGTAATAATCTTACTAAATCTTCTTGTTTTGCTAGTTTTAATGCTTTTTTCCCTGCATCTAGTCTTACCTTGTTAACACGGTCTATCATAGCCGTTACTTTTTCATATGGCGTTTTCTTTGCCCACGCTTCAGGGTATATTTTAATCATTTGCTTTATTCTCCCAACCCCAGTTGGAATACTTTTGATTTCTGCTACTCTTTGTTTTGTTCCTCTTGTTATTTTACCTACTCCTTGTTTAATACCTTTAATAACCTTTTTTCCAGCGCCCTTCAATCCCTTAACTGCAGATTTTACTCCTTGTTTAACTATTCCTCCTCTTACAACTGATGCTATCGCACTACCTATAACATTCATTATTTATAATTAATCTAAATATTTTTATTTAACTAAATCTTCTTTTATATGGAAAATTTGGAGAGACTATTAATTCCCCATTTTGTGGCGACCTACTAACATTTGTTCGCATTTGAGTAACGTAATTTACTTGTCCTATATTTGTTAATCCTTTTGTTTGCTGTCCTGTTCTTAATATCCCTTTAGCCATTTTTATAATATATATAATATAATATTTTTATCTTTGTAATTAATAATAATGAAATACAAAAATAATAAAAAAAAAAATTGCGGGTGTGGTTGCAAAATGAAGTCAGTAGAAAAAAAACACCCTGAACCTAAACCGTCAAAAAATCCTATTGAACCTCCTAAACAAAATCTAGACGGTAGTAACAGATTTGGAGTTTTGCTTGTCTCTAGATAAATGATATAAACTAGCTAGTAGAGCGTTTTGTTTCTTTAACGGTTTTCGTGGTTTAAAATAATTCTGAATCATATCTGGAGTATATACCCCTTTCATTCCTATACGTTCATTTAAATAATCTACTAAATTATTTGTGGTGCAGAATGCTTGCTTGTCATCTTCACTAGTAGGCTGAACTAAATATCGGTAACACAACATTATTAATTATACTTAACATTTTATCTTTATATAGTTTTAAACACTTTAAATACTTTATAAATCATCATCATCACTCATAAACTCTACCTCTCTATCCAAGTCTTCTAAATGAATCTGATTCGGGTCAAAATACTGAAACTCTAATTTATTTAATCTTTTCAATAACCGTTCAGGGTCTTTCACAACCCAATGAACACAACTAGATTTACTTTCATCTTTAACGTTTATTTGCTCTATATATTTTATCGGAATTTTTTCCATATTATCTTTTATTACTCCTTTCTTAATGGTGTGCTTTCTATCAAGTATGTCTTGAGATAATTTGAAACACTTTTTGTTAAATTCAGATGATTTCATTCTCCAAGTTGAATTACCGTGGTCTTTAATATGCTTGGTTAAATAATAATATAATACTAAATAAGGTTCACTAATATTTTTAGTTGCTAATTTTTTATAAGCGTTAGTGATAACTCTATCCTTTTCAAAATTATAATCTTCTACCTCCTGTTGGAGTAGCCACGTGTACAATATATCCATTTTCTCTTCATCATCTAAATATGCATAAAATGCATCCCAATACTCTTTCAATTTAGCTAATTCTTCATTAGTCAATAATAACACATACCTTCTATCTGTTGGTGATATTATAACACAACAATTATTATTACTATTGATAATCATATTATTTAAATCCTTCATAGTTAGGTTCTTCATAAATTTCTCTTTAACGTTTAAATCACTTGTAGTGCATTTATGCTTTAACCCTTCAATATTTTTTATACCGTCCTCACTGGTCGCTTCATTCATAACAACTACTAATTTATCAACTAGATGGTCATTCCACGCATCTTTAGTGATTATATCTCGCATACCTTCGCATTCATAAACATATTCTTTACCTATTAATCTATTGAATATTTGTTTGAAAGTGTCTTTTCCCGTTCCTTCATAACCTCTTAACACTATAATACCTTCTATCTTTTTATGAGGCTTCTGAATTATATGAGCCATATGAGTTACAAGAAACTTTACTATTGCATCACTCGTGTCGGCTTCCCAACCGAAACAAGTTCTTAAATGGTCTGTGAATTGTTCTACTTCATTATCATCTATTTTTCTACCTAAATTTTTAGCCTTGAACCCTTTAAAGGTATTGAACTCTTTAGCGTGTGTGCTATTATATTCAGATAAAGAGTAGGGGTGAAACGTCATTCTATTATAGTCTTTTCTATTTTTATCTCGTAGCCACCTATCAATAAAATCAATTTCTTCACCATCACTGTTGATAGTTCTCCAATTTTTATATTTAATTCGAATTCCTTTATCTGTCATAGTTTTCCAACTACCATCAATATCATCTCTTACTTTATAATTCTCTGCGAAAGTGATTAAACAGACTTCTTCTTCGAATTGTTTTACCTGTTCTTTATAAGTTTGAACTGATTTAATATCAAAATCCTCGGGTAACTCATAAACGGTTTCTAACGGTTTAACTTTCCATTTAATTCCATACTCTGAAGTCAATGCATTCAATTCTGCGATTGATATATCAACCGTTGAATAAAATCCATCAAACAATAATGTGCCTACTAAATCATTATATTTATCAATAACTTTATTAAGTATGAGATTCTCCCAATAACAGAGTATGCTAGACATCTTACTTCCCTTCGGGTTCTTATCTTTATCTTCTCTGTCAGCGTTTATATTTTGTTTATATTTGTGAATTAATATATCGCGATTATTAATATATTCTTGAATCATACTATCAATATCTGTATTGCCACACCGCTTCGGCTTGTCACAAAATAAACTATAAATAACTGCATCTTTGCCTTTCTCCCTACCAATTGCTTCAAAAATTTTCTCGCGATTATCAATGAAGTATTGGAGACACCTACTCTCTAATCCTGCTTTTTTAGTTAAATATAATAATATAGTTGGCTGTGCTCCTACCATATCATAATCTTTAACTGAATCAGCCTGTATGAAGTTGCGAAGGTTTCTTTCTAGAGTTTGAATACCTCCATCTGCATATAAACGGTTGTTGCGTCTAACAGTATATTCTCTCTTCACTTCTTCGTTACCGTCCTCCAATATTTTAGTTAAGAGACATCTATACTGTTTAAGCCACTGTTTCGTTTCTTTCGCTGTGTATTTTTTCGTGAAGTTACTTTTCCATTCATCATCACTTAAAGCTAAGAGATATCTAATATGTATGAGATTATATTTATCATAATGAGTTTTAACTGAGTTACTCATATCATTAGTGTTAGATTTTAAATTTGGCCGTTTAGCGTCTTTCGACTTTGTTATTATTAGTTTCATTGGTTTGTCTTTATGAAGTTTGTTCTCATCAATTTCAATTTTTTTTTGTAATTTAATTTGAATTCTATCGCCGTCCATAATGATTCATATTAATTTGTCTTTATATTATTTTGTTTGTAACAATTTAAATTGAATTATATAATTTAAATGATTTAAAAAAAATTGGTTTTAAAGTTTTAAAATTTTATTGATTAATTAATTAATAATTAAAATTCTAATATTATAAAATTTAAAAATTCCATATATCAACTCTTTTTATATTTGAAACTTTGAAACTTTGAAACTTTATTGATACCCTGCAGTTTTTGGCCTACCCCTTCCAACGCCCATATCCTTACGTAATTGCTTTAATACATCATCTCGCATCTTATTTAATTCATCACGTGTGTATACTTTAGATGGCTTTGCAGGGCGACCGCTACCAGTTCCTTTGCGAACCCTTTTTAATTCTTTATCTCTTTTCTTATTTAATTCTTGTCTTTTGGCCTTTTTCGCTTTTGGTACTTGATTTTTCTTTTTTTGAGGCATTTTATATAATAATATTAAATATTTTTAATTTCGAATTTTTAAAATTTGGGAATTTGATTAATCAGATATAAATAGATAGTAATTAAATATCCGCAACAATCGGTATATTCCTCATATTCTACTTCTTCATAATTCATTTCATTTATAATTTGAGCTCTTATCCGTTCAACTTCACATATTCCTATTTCATCTTTCATAATTATTATATTATATATATTTTATTATATTACCCACAATAATAAACTACCCCGATTAACTTATAATCTGTATCACTTGTGAATATATAATCTTGAGTTGATTTTCCTATAGTATAATTTTTAACTATTCCATCACTTTGTTTCATTGCTAAACCTTCTTTGCTACTTGTAGTTAATAAATCTCCATTAGATATATTACCATTTTCATTACATACTTTCATACCTCCTTCACCTACCGAATTGATAAATAATCGCTGTTTTTCTATCTTTTTATTTACTACTGACATAAATATACCCGCACCGTATTTTCGTTCAGTATCTTTTGTTTCTACATTACTAATAACTCCATATACTCGTTTATCTCTTACTTTATTACTTAATTCTACTATTGGTTGTGCATCATTTACATCTATCACATCTGTAGAAGGGTCGTTTTCAGTATCATCAGGTATTATACTATTATATGTTCCAGTTGAGATTACTACTAATCCTATATAATCATCTATATTATCTAGTATTGATTGATTTTCAGTAATACAGCGATGTTGCCCTGTGAAGTTCATCTGTTTATAACTTCCCGATGATGCAGAAGTGCCTACATAACCTTTTAAGACTGTACTTAATGATGTGCCGAACTGAAAATGAAGGTCTCCTGTGCCTCCCATAAAAATATACCAAGTATTTGCACTTGTGATGTTAAAATCTGCATTATTTGTAATCCAAAATCCTGAATTTTGAGTGCTAACTATAGCCCCCCCCGCAATATATCCTTGAAAGGTGCTATCGCCATTCACTTGTAATCGTGTAGCGACTGGAGTTCCACTAATCGGTCCTATCTTCACATTAGTAGATGTTCCATTGGAGGGTGATAAAGTTGAACTAGATAAAGTCCATTGAGCTCCTGCACTACTCCACTGAATACCCCCTGAACCGTTACTCGCTATCACCTGTCCTGTGCTTCCTGTCACACTACCTAAATTCATAATTGGGTCTTTTAGTGTTTTACTTTCTAAAGTTTGTGAATGCTTAGAAAATACAAAATCTTGTTCTTGGGTTAATTGTGGAAGGTTAATAACTCTATTGTCTGCTAGATTGAAAGGTGCTGTTATTCTATATTCTTTTGCACTGCTTAAATCGTTAATGATTGGAGTTGTTAAAAATGGAGAGACTAATGCTTTATTAGTAAGAGATTGTGATACTTTCGTCATTACGAATTCCTCTGTATTATCTGCCACTGCTGGTATAGTTACATCTTTATCTGCTGATAGACCTCCACCCAATATCCTAAATGAATGGCTAAAATCAGCGTCTAATATTGAAGGTCTTTTTATTGTAGGGTCATTAATAATCGCACTCTCCATCGTTGTATTAGTTATTGTTTGTCTAACTGATGCTTCACCTACTACTAATCTTACATTCCCTTGTAGGGGTGGAATTGTTAATGTTTGATTATTCGCACTCTCTTCCGCTGTTATAGTAATAGTTGTAGTGCTACCACCTGATGCATCATTCAATATTAAACTATCAAATACGGGTGCTGTATATGTGCAACTTGAGAAAGTCTTATTGGAGATAGCCTGAGTTAAAGTAGTAGTTACCAACGTATCGGTTCCTATTGTTGCAGGTATATTTAATGTTCGGTCTGCCAAAATAGCTCCTGCACTTAAAGTATATTTATATGACGCACCTAATCCAGTTCCTTTAATTCGTAATTCATCAAACAAACAACTATTTAAATTATTAGTTGAATCTAATGTTTTAGATGTTATCGCTTGTGTGTTTCCTGCACATACCATAGTATCATTTCCTACTAAATCAGGTAAAGTGATAGTGCGGTCTCCACTAATAGAGCCACCTGCGATTGTGTATGTTTCAGTTCCACTACTTTCACTAATCTTTGGTAACGTTAAAGTCTTGTTTGTGAAAGTTTCTGCTTTATCAAGAGTAGCGAGAGTTCTATCTCCTGAAGGCAAAGTCAAAGTTCCAGTTCCAGTTTTGATGGAAGCTCCAAGAGTTAAATCGCCCGTCACCTCCGCAATACCGTCGCAACGGAACTGGCTCCACTTACTTTGGTCCGCCCCTCCAGTATTTGTCTCAGTTCCTACCAGTAAATTATACCCTGTATTATCGGGGTATAAATTAGTACCTACCCCTATTGTTTCTAAATGCCAATGCGTTCCTGCATTTTTTAAATTTCCTGCCGTTATATATTTAACTACTTTGCCTGTGCTACCATCTGATAATAAAAAAATATCACTATCATTCAAGGTAGTTGTCACGTCAGTATTTTTTTTCATTGATAATGAGACCTTAGCTTTAGTACTGAGACTTTCTTGCGTTACATCAACGGCCTCTCCCGACTCGAACATATTATTAATGTATATATTACTAGTACTACTACTGCTACTATTGCCGTTTAAAGTTCTTGCAGACATTTAATTATAATATATATACCTAAAAAAAATCCCTAAATAAATCCCTATTCATACTGGTATAAAAATCATTCCTAAATATATATATAATTAACGGCTCACTAAAGCCAACGTCCATTATTATCACTATCAACAAAATCAACAAAGCCTCGGGCATAATCGTGTCGCCAACCATAGTACAAATCGAATTCAACGGCAAATTCATTTTTTAATTGGCCAACGGTTGTGGCCACTTTATAAACCTCAAACCGTATGCAGGCGGAGGTGTTTGGCCGTTTAGGGTTATTTTGAACAAACCTGATTTCGGTGTCATCGGGAATGCTACCCCACCTTGGAAGGGGTCGCAATCCGATTCGCGGTCGCCGTGGAGCCCGTTGGCGTGGGGCCCGTTGGCGTGGCTGTGCAGGTTGAACAAACGGGGTGATAACCTGTACTGGCCCGCCAACGCCCAACTCTGGAAGCCTTCGTACTTTAATGCGACAGTTCGGGCAACCCATTCGACCCTCGCCCCACGACGAGACGAGGTGCTGATGAAGGCAACCGTTATGAAAATGGTGCTGACAGCCTAAAATATTAACCTCGCGACCATTATTCAACGGCTCAAGGCAGATTGAACAGTCCCCAGTCATAGGGTCAGGCTCAACGGCTGGCTGAGGCTCAGGCTCAACAACGGCTGGCTGAGGCTCAGGCTCAACAACGGCTGGCTGAGGCTCAGGCTCAACAACGGCTGGCTGAGGCTCAGGCTCAACAACG
>Ga0209337_1000758_pt1 | contig 25806 bp, 25 predicted proteins | sample LinPmetageLP53_FD_184044 | JGI IMG/M metagenome (GOLD analysis project Ga0209337, IMG submission 184044) | Marine viral communities from the Pacific Ocean - LP-53 (SPAdes) (version 2) | ecosystem: Environmental > Aquatic > Marine > Oceanic | place: Pacific Ocean | collected 2010-02-08 | reverse complement strand
TATCCTCAACGCTGAAAAATATGCTGAAGCCGCTAACGTGAACTTTACTCAAGAGCAACAACGTGTGTTTGCTAATGCGAAGGTTATGGAAACCATCAATCTTCAAAACTTAAACAATGCACAAGCAACTGCCTTATCTAACTCTGCAACATTTGCTCAAATGGACATGGCAAATCTTAATAATAGACAACAAGCTATGGTTTTAAATGCTCAAGGCTTCTTACAAATGGATATGTCCAACTTGACTAATTCACAGCAGACAGAAGTATTGAACCAACAAGCGAAGCTACAGTCTTTATTATCAGACCAAGCTGCACAAAATGCTGCTCAAAACTTTAATGCCACAAGTCAAAATCAAGTCAATCAGTTCTTTGAGTCTTTGACTGCGGATATTAATAAGCTAAACTCAAGTCAGTTCAATGCACAGCAACAGTTTAACTCAGGACAAGCGAATGCGTTGAATCAATTCCGTGCTACAATGTTAAACAGCAGGGAGCAGTTTAATACAAAGAACGCTATAGAGATAGCACAGTCCAATGCTACGTGGCGTAGAAATGTAAACACAGCTAACACTGCTGCTGTTAACGCAGCGAATCAATTAAATGCAGCTAATTATCTTAACATATCAAATACTGCATTAAATAACATTTGGCAACAATATAGAGATGAAGCAGATTATGCATATACTTCTGCAGAAAACTCACAAGACAGAGCATTTAACTATGCTATGGCAATACTAGACGCAGACGTTACTTCCGATTTATACAATCAATACTTAGATGAGAAATCATCTAATGCTATAGGGGGCTTTATATCTGCTTTAGGTATTGCAGCAATCAACAAAAGCTAGGAAAACTAAACATGATGAGTCTTATAGCACCAATAGCTACTAATTTAATAATGAGTAAGTTTAAAGGTAATCAACTTCCACAACAATCTGCATTAAAAGCTCCACCAGACGTAAATATATATGAAAAATTTGGCAGACCTCAAAGAAGAAGGTCAGGCTACTACGGACAAAAATCTAAACCTGCTGCTGTGAACACAGGAGCGTATGGACCTCAAAGCATATATAACTCTATCCTCAAAAAACAACTAGGTCTACTAACATCTAAGGCATAACAATGGATATTCAATTAAACGACACTATGAAACTTCCTAGTGGTAAAGAACGCTCTTCGTTCGATACTGCTATCCCAGGACAATCTTTAACTAAAACTCCAGGTATTTATCCGTGGGATAAACCTGCAATGTTAAATACTCCTGATGAAGTCATGGATTATTTCATGGATAAGTTTGAAGATGATGCTATGGCAGATAAACTATTAAGTTTAGTTGATGCACAGATACCTATTGCTACTATTGTGGATTCTTTGTTATTAGCAGGGTTTTCAGAGGGACTTATGACTCCTGATACAGCTGTACTAGTCGGAGAAGATTTGACTATGTTAATTATGCATTTAGCTGAACAAGCTGAAGTAGATTATAAGGTTATAAAAAATCAAGATTCTATGATTGATAAAGGATTACAACAGATAGCACAGTTTAAGAAAGATAAAGTTGAGTTTGATACAGCATCTACAAAAGATGAGTTTGATATAGCAGAAAAAGAGCCTACACCAGTTCCAGAACCTCAAGGATTGATGGCTAAACAAGGAGCAATGTAATGGGAATAACACTAGGTGGTATAATGAGAGGGGCATTACCTGTATTACAACAGGGATTAGAGGCTCCGATGCAAAATGCTGTTGCACGTATGGATAATATGGGCAAACTTTATAATGCCAAAGCTGGAGAGTTTCAGAAGAAACAAGCGGATGCTTTAAGTGATGTAGATAAAATTAAAACCTTAGCAAATGGTCTTGGAGTAGAACTGGGCGTGGCTGAAGCTGCTTATAAAATGAGTGGTAAAAGTGTAGATAAAGCAGGCAAAATTATAAATAATATGGTTAAGGCGTTTAAAGGTAATATTCCTACTTCAAAATTACCCGTGGTAGAGATGCCTACAGGACAAAAAGTAGACAATCTAGAGTCAACACAGAAAGTAGAAATTGCACCACAAGCATCAACATCAGAGGGCATATTTAAATCTTTTTCTAATTTATTTAAAATGTACTCCCCAGATGATGTCAAAAAAATGTTTGCTGAAAGGTCTGGTATACCTTTAGAACAAGTCGATAAAGTATTAAACAATACATTTAATTTGCCTTCTACTGGTGCAAAAGTTGCTCCAACAGCAGAAGCTATACGTGCAGGCATGGAAGGTCCTCCTTCAGGCGGTAGCCAGTTCCAACAAAGATTAAGTAGTATGATGAATGTTATACGTTCTCAGCCAGGGAATGAAAATAAATCTGAAGCAGAACTAAGAGCATTGGCAGAACAAGCAGTTTTAAATGCTCCCGTAAAAGGAGCACAAGGAGAGTACGGAACATTTGTTTATACTAACGATGGACCTAGATTTGAAACTATAGATAGATATGTAGGAGGTAAACTAGCTGCTCCTAGTAGGGAAATAGAAACAGTAAACAAAGAGTTAATACAAACAAACTATGGCAACCTTGAAAGAGTTGGTAAGATAAGAAAGACTTTAGCTAAGTATCCTAATGCGTTTAACTTCATTGGAAAGTTAAGAATGAAGCTCACAGACTTCAGTGATATGGTGGGAGCCAAACCACTATCTGACGCATTTGCTGGTGGTGAGTTGCAAGATTCTTTACAGAGTGCTATACTATTTTTTAAAGGAGCAAAAGATGCTATATTTAAAGACCCTAGAATATCTGACCAAGATAAATTATTAATTGAACAATATTTAGGTATACTAAATGACCCAACTGTAGGTAGTACACGTGCAATGGCTGCTATAACAGGATTAGAAAGACAATTTGTAACATCTATGGCTAGTTCTTTTGCTGTTAACACAGGTGCTGGGAAGCCAGGAGGATTTAAGTTAATAGAAACACGAGAAGACGGTACTTTACTAATAAAAGATGGCGATAGAAAAATAGAAAATGTAGCAAAAATGGTTTTTGATAAATTGGTAGAATCCCAAGGATTAGACCTCAATTCAAACGACCCTGCAATGCAGAGGCAAGTTGCTCAAGCCATGATATTATCTAAAAACTCTATTGCAGCATATCAAGCATCTTTAGACCCTCGTTATAAAAGCCTAGATGATTATAAAAAGAGAGCAACGGCTAATCCTTACTTAATTCAAGCAAGTGGCAGTAGAACATAATGGATAATGAATTAGATAACACTATAAAAAGTTTACAGAATCAAATGGGAACTACTGCCCAAGTTCCTGTAGGCACAGCAGTTACTGAAAAAAAACCAGAACTCGAGCCTATATTTAATGAGCCTTATATTGGTCCTTTTGACCTTCCCTTTGGTCTAAGTAAAGACAAGCCATTTGAAATGAAAACTATGAATACTGATGCTATTCGACGTAATAAAGAAAAAATGGATGCTGCCCGAACTGACCGTATATCAAAAGTTGCCACTGATATGGGCGGCACTTTCGAAAGAGATAATCAAGATGTAGCTAATATATTAGGCTTTGATGGTCAAGCTATAACAGGCTTTGCAGACAACAGAGAACAATTTGAGAATGCTTTAAAAGCAGAAGTAGGAGAAGGTAACTATAAAGTTATAGAAGACAAAGATGCTGCTTTTTTTCAAGATAAATATTACGTAAGCCTTAAAAAGCCCGATGGTAGTTTTACACCTTTTACGAGTCCAACACAAAATACTCTTGATTACGTACAAAAGTATTTCCCTATGTTAGGCTATGAAGTATTATCTGACTCAGCTGCAGTTGGAACATCTATACTAACAACAACAGCATTAACATCTTTAGCTGCTTTAATTCCTGTGGCAGGAGTTGTAGCGGCTCCTGTAGTTGCTATAGCGGGATTAGGATACCTGTTATATACAACTAACAAAGGTGCAGAAAGAGGCAGACAATTTATACAAGAACAACTTGGGTTACGCGGAGAGGATGCCGAAGAGTTTGGTTCATTTGTAGAAAATGTAAAAAATATAATAGCTGACCCAAAAGCAGGGCAAGCATTTAAACAATTAATGGGGCAAAAAGCAGATATATCCGAGGAAGAATTTAAACAAGAATTACGAGGTATATTTGGTGCAGCTATATCATTTCCATTAGCTTTAGTAGATAAATTAAAATCTTCATTAGGCAGTTTAAGAGAAAATATACAACCTGAACAATCCAATATTTATAAATCTGCCATTAAAGCAGAAGAGTTTGCAGATAAAAAAGGATTAGTTCCTACCATTCTTCCTCAAAGAACTATGGATAAAAAAATATCTAGGCTTGCATCGTTAGCTGAACAAACTTCTGTAATTATACCTAAAGTTTTACGTTCTCAAATGCAAAGTGCTGTGAATTACCTTAAGGAGTTTAGAGGTAACATAGGAGCAGGAGATTTTTCAAAGTTTAGGTCTGCTATGTCAGGCATGGGCACTATGCTTAAGAATATAAAAGAAGGAAAGACTGTTGTAGATTATGAAGGTTTAGGTATAAGACTAAATGAACTAGAAGATTTATTTTTTGATTTACGTATGACTGAATCCAGAGGTATGTATAAAGATATTTTTGATAAAATAGGCACCAGTTCATTTAATTTAGAGAAAATACGAGGCTTACTTGTAAATAGAGAAGTAAAAACTACTGTGCCTGTTAGTAAACAAACTGCAGGAAGTCCTATTGAAGCTGGTACGACTCCTATAGTTACAGGAGAACCAAGAGTAGACTCTATAGTAGCGGATTTAATGAACTTAGGTGCTCTTAGTGGTAACACCAGAGTACTTACAGCGAAAGGTGTAGAGAAAGCCGTAATAAAATTAAAGAGTAATCATCCTGAGTATGCAAAGTATTTAGAAAATAACGATATACAAATAAAAACCCCTGCCCAGCTATTACATGGCTATGCCGTATTATTAGGACAGATGTCAAAAGGAGTATTTGGTAAAGATGTTGGGACAGCCGCTAATCCACAGTTAGCATCTTTTACTCAAGGGCTAAGGACAACCTTGCTAGAAGAAATAGCTAATCCAATTACACCTAAGAATAAACCTGCTATTACTGGATTAAAAGAACTAATAGGAAGTGCTAATGCATTTTACAAGAAGACATTTGATGTAACAGAAACAACCACACAACTGCAAGCTAGGATAGCCGCCAAGACTGGAGATGAGGGCACAACTATACCAGAAGCTATAGGTATAGCCCCTGGGTCAGGAGGCAGAAAACAACCTGTACAAAAGACTCTTAGTAACATAGCATTCCAAGAAGATTATATATTAAAGAACTTCAAAGGAAAAAATACACCTATTGGTCCTATGTCTAAAATAAAAATAGCTTTTGCTGATGTTATAAGTAATAAGTTAAAAGGTGCAGCAGATGTCAGTGGGGTTAAAATTGATTCTGCGGCAGATATAAAGAAATATATTGAATCCTACAGCCCAAGAGAATTACAAAGTTTGGGAGTAGACAAAGCATCAATATTTAAAGATTTAGAAGCAATAGCCAAACTTGAGAGTGCTGATGTAGCTTCTCAGTTAGCTCTAGGGTCACGTATTAAAAATACAGAGTTAAAAACTGTATTTGATAATATTGTAGCTAAAGGAAACGAATTAGATTTAACTAAAACAGTTGATACTATGATGGACATAGTAAGTAAGCTACCAAAATCTCAACAGAAATCAGAGATAGCAAATATGAGAGCAGGATTGCTTGATTATGTATTTTCTAAACAAAGTGGCGTATATAAAGAAGTAACTAAAGGACAAAGTGCCTACTCTGACATAGGGGATACCATAATTGACCCTACAACATTAAATCAACTAATAACAAAATTAGACGGTTCTGGTATTTTTAATAAAATATTAACTCGTGAAGACAAGGAATTGTTAGCAGGGATGCAGAATTATGTTAGTGTGATACAAACTGCTGGTACAGATGCAGGTTCTGCATTAGCAGGTGCACAAATTATTGGTAATATGTTTACGTTAGACCCAAGGAAATTTATATCTGGTATGGCAAGACTAAGTGCTCAGGGAAGAGTAGCTAAGTTATTTGCCAATAAAGCATTCTCTGATGCTATGACTGGTATAGGAAAACCCCAGTCCCAATCTAAAAAATTATTAAGATACTTCACAGGAGCTGGAGCTGTAGGTAACATCATTACACAGCTTTCTTTATTAGGGGCACAACGTAGTGGAGAGTCTGACCAAACAAACAAAATGTTAAAAAATACACCTGAACTAGACAAAACCATAAAAAGTTTAAGAGAACAAACTCAGACACTACAGGTACAATAATGGTTGAATTTAAGCCAGGAAGCCCTCTTCAAAATATTAAAAAGAATTTAACAGGCATATCTGACATCATGTACTACTCGGGAGCAGGAGAAGCTAACCGAACAGAAGACGAGTTAAAACTAACTGAAAAAGATATTAAAGGTTTTGTCAAAAGACGTAAAGCCGCAATTAAAAAACAGAAAGATGCAGGCTCTCTCAGCCTTGTTGAAACTATTTTAGAAGAATCTTATAGTCCCAGACTATCCTTAGACTATAATGAGAAACTTCCTATATTCCCTGGCATATATAAACAAAGCACCACAGCTATAAAAGATAAACTCATAGCTGAACAATTAGATATTGCTCAACAAAAGGAAGATTACAAAGCCTCTTTATCAAATAAGCCTCCGCCTAATTTAGGAATAATGGGTCCGAAAGAATTATTAAAATCTCTAAACACTACTGATTTTACACCAATATCGCCACCAGGACTAGCCGATGGTCCTATTGCCTCCCCCCCTGATAAACCCACCGACCCAAGAAACTTGCCCTTTTTCAGTTTAACTGGACCAAGCGAAACTGCCCCCACAGTAGGAGGAGCTTTACGTTTTGCGGGTATGGCACAATTTACCAATCCATTAGTAAAACCTGCTGGTTCTCTAGGTTCAGGCTTTGGTTTTACTTTAAAAGGTTTAGCAGGTAAGTCAGATGAATTTATAACTAAAGAATTAATAACAAATATAAAGAAAAATGCATCTAAAGAAGAGGCATCTGTATTTGATGAAATATTAACCGAAGCATCAGTATTTGTAGATGAGTTACCTACAAATACAGCTTCAGTTCAAAAGCTACTCGCTAATAACCCAAACAAAAAACTAACTCAAGTTAAAGACTTACAAGTCCCAAAAACATTAGAAGAGTTAAAAGTTATTGAGACAGATGGTGGTAGAAATCATGAGCATGTTCAATATAACATAGATATATTTAATAATCAATCTGCTTATGATGTTATCAAAAGAAATGAAAATAATGTTGGTAGTTTTGCAATTACGGATTCTGTAAAAGGCGTAGGACTTCAAGCTAAAGGTGTGCCTACTCCTTATTCTACAAAATCATATAAACATGCAGAGGTTGTAACAGACAAACTAAAACTTGACGAAGATGGCGTGCTTGTTACAGACGAGCCTATGGCGGCATTATATGGACATAAAAGAGTATTTATGAAGAAAGAAATTCCTGAAGGATTTCCTTCTATTCAAGATGGACCTGATATTGTTGAAAAAGCATTTAAGAATATGGATTCAAAGAATCCAGGACAATTTGTTAGTAATCAAACCCCAGCAGGAATTAGAGATGTACCGTATAGTGACGTAACTATAGATGGTAATCCCTTAGATATTCACAAACATCATATTTATAATAATATAACGCAAGCAAAAGATAAGGGTATGATTCCCCCAGCAGATAAAGTGACCTTACAAAGAATTGAGGTCCCTGAGCTAACAAAAGATAATCTTGGTGTTAATTATGCAGACAGGTCTGTGTACGATACAAGTGGCAAATTAAATAATTATGACAGTGATATTATAATAGAAGAGTTCCCTAAGGATTTATTTGAAACAGATGAGTTTGGATTTAGGGAACTTTTGTATAGGGAAGGACCACAGTGGCGACCATTTAATAGAGAAGTTGACCTTAAAGCAGGCAGCTTTAATAGAAAAGGTCAATTGGTTACAACAGATAATGCAGAATTAAGAAGTCAAAGTATAGATAAACAAAGACAATTTGCAGTTTACAAAGATTTTTTAGATTTTAAAGTCGAGATGCAGAAATTAGATGCATTACTAAAGCTAGTAAAAGTGCCTAATATACTTGCTAAAGAAGAACTAGCCACACAATATTATAACAGAATGACAATACAAGATGTTGTTAAATTTTTTGATGAGACCCCAATTGAAAAAAATCTATACGCTGCTGGAGGTATGTTAATTGATGGTAAACATGCATTTCTAACAGATTACATAAGAACTTATGCAAAAACAGCTATAAATAATAGCTTTAATCGTGAATCTCTTTCAGTTAGAGATGAGTTAGAGGACAACATAAGATTTTCTGTAAATAAAACCGCTATAGACGATTGGATAGATGAATATTTAAGCAAAATAGATTTAACAGTGCATCCTCATACTACTACAAGTGCCAGAGAATTTTTAAAGTTTGAAGACCCCAAGGATACAGATGTTACTTCCTACAGACATGGAGACCCTATTAAGGTAGAAGATTTAAAAAAATATATGACTAGAGTAGCAAAAATTCAATATCAAAAAGCTATTATAGATAATCCTCCTTCCTTAGACGCAGGAAAAAGAAAACCAGGAATGTATCCTACATTTGATTTGCAAAATTTAGAAAAAGGAGCAGGAGAATTTTTTGATGCGATAAATATAAAACCTTATATGTTCGAAACTTTAGAAAAATGGCAGGAGTTAAGAGGGCAACAACATTTACAAATTCATCACATTCCTGAAAGTAGTGCCATGGGCAATTTTGCAGATAAAAGAACTGGATTGCTTCAAGACATAGAATACAAATGGGGACCAGGCAAAGTTAGAGAATATATTGTAGAAGAACAGTTTGATACTTTTTCTGGTAAAAAAGACATTTTTGGTTCTTCTAAAGATATACTTGAGGGTATGAGGTTAACCAAAGAAGGAATCTCTAAAGACACTGCTGCATTATTAAAAGGAAGTACAGACGAATCCTTCAATAGATTTCTGCAGGGAGAAAACGTAGATGACGAAATTGTATCCCTGCCTCCTTCAGCGGCAGAAAAAGCATTCTCATATTTTATGAAACATCCAGAGTCTTTAGTAGAATTAACAACCGTGCACAATATAAAACAGGCATTAGAGAATACTAACTTAGACGCAGTACGATTTAATACATTTGCTACAGCCACAAAGTTTCAAGGATGGGCAGGAGATTTGTCACAGGAAGAGAACTTTAAGTTAATGATGGACCATTTGAAAAATGCTTCGGAAGATGTTAAGTCATTAGCACGACAACTTTATAGCCCCGACGGACCAATGCAGAAAAAAAGTAATGTTGCTGCTAAAATATTTAGCAGTAAAGATTTAATCATGTCTGCACTGTTAAAAGGAGATAGAGGGTTAGGTACTAGTATAAATGAATATAATCTTAGTGCATCATTAGGTATGGCACAGGATAGCAGACTTATATCTACAACAGCTTTAGACAGACCATCTTCAGGAACAGTAGAACAGTTAAGAAATATAAACGCTTTGGAAAAACTCGATGGGGTAGGTGATGAATATGGTACGTATCTTACTAGCTATGATGACTCTGGGGAGGCAAGTAAAGCACTGCAAAAAATAAAAAAGCAGTCAAAACATATGACAGCCGCAGGTCTAACCCCTAAACCTATACAACAGTTTAGAGTATATGAAAAAATGAGAGCTGTAAGATTACGAATGTTTCAAATCCTTGAGAATGAATTTAAAGCAGTTCAATTTGGAGCTACAAAAGATACTCCTATCTTTAGAAGACTAATGGAAAATGTTTATGAGGACTCGACGCGTCCTTTAACAACGGTGGAGTTTGATGAGTTTACTTTTGCATTTGGTTTTAGTCCTGAAGCGAATGCATATATAATGAGTCACAAAGATGGCATAGAAAATTTTGGTAGTAGTATGATGTCATTTATGAACATGAGAGACCATTTCAAACCCGCACCTTTACTTAAAGCATTAAATATGCTTAATTTTAATCTAACTAGCATGATGTCTTTTTATAGAAATGCTGAAAATGCTAATCCTCTGTTTTCCGAACCTTTTGGTTTAGTTAGTGACGAAGTTTTGACTAATGCTGTAAAAAATACAAAGTCAGGAGATAAAACAAAGTTAATTCGTATGGCATTTGCAAATCAATATGATAAGTATAAATTATCTGCATTAGATAAGTTAGGATTAAATTACAAAATTGTGAATGAATTTACTGATGCTGAAGTAGTATCTTCATTAAAAAGCGATGAAAGAAATTTATCTTTTTACGAAGTAGAATTACCGAGAGATACTAGTGAAAGACTTAAATTGTTGGACAAGATAAAAGATTATGAAGTAAAATTATTCTCTCAATACATGCCAGTCCCTAGCTTCGAAGAGCGAAACGAAGAAGAGATGGGCGGCACTTAACAGTGCTCTATAACTTCCATAGTATTTAATTTCTGTTCTATCTTGTGAGCTTGTGAACGCATTTGTTTTGCAACTCTTACTAAGAAATCTTTACTGCTACCACTGATACGTACATCATTTTTTCTAAGAACGGCAATCGTGTGGCTCTCTATAAGAGCATCAATAATCTCATCCCACGTATATTCACAGAAAGAAGGGTCTTCATTCTCTGGGGCTATAACCGCACCAATACCATTTAAGGTTAATGAAAGCTCTAGTTCTAAATCGTTTATAAGTTCAATTCTTTTTATTGACATCTTTTATTTTTCTTCCTCTAAAGAATACAATTAAATTAATTATTGTATTAATTGTTACTGCTATCAGTAGCCACAGTTGCCACGGCTCTATCGTCATATCTTTCCTTTGACGGGAGTTTAACCCAGTCCTTTATACTCATCTTAAATCTAGTCAAGGCACTTCTATTATCCTTAGTAACTAAATCTCCTTGCGATATTCTCGCCCATTTTCTACCTTCTACTACGTACACTAGGTACGTACCACAAAGAGGGAAGCGAGACTCAAAGAATCTAGCTTTGTACCTTTGTGCATTCTTCCACACTGGACTCTGTGGTTTTTCTATTTTTGCCATCTTTGTTTCCTTCCTTAAATGCTTTTATAACATCTGATGAAAATAGTTTCTGTAAATTTAATAAGTACATCCGTGAAGCTAGATTATCCCCACCCTTAACAGAGCGAAGATAATCTAGTGAATCTATGATACGTTTGAGCACATCAGTTTTAAAGACAACACTGGCATATACTTCATCACCAATACAAAGGTTGTGAAACCAGTAGTCGGATTCTGTTGCTTTAATGCCTGATGGTTTACCATAAGACTCATACTCTATGGCAATGTTACCACTTTTTTGCCATATGTCTCGTTCGGATTTAACCTCAATCTTTTTATCCTGCAACATATCTGCCACAAGTTGTTCGCGTACTTTTCCATATTGTAAGTCTAAGTCAAATTTCTTGCGGTCTGCTACAGAAGGCTCCATTATTTATCCTTTTTGGTTTCTTGAGGTTGTTGTTGCTCTTTAGGAGGCTCGTAGTACCTAACTAAAGTATTTAGTTGACCATTTACATCTGACATAGCTTGTAGCTCTTTTGCTACAGTATCAATCAGATTAGCGTGGTCCCCTAAGCCTACGGGATTATTAAGCATCACCTCTATATTAGCGGCATGCCCATTCATCTGTCCTACTAGCTTAGACTTTAGGGCGTTTATTATTAGCTCTCTCACTTACTTTCTCCTTGTTATTAAAGTAACTTTTGTTGAACCCTCTTAACCATTCTTTCCCTCTAAACGAAGAGGGACTAAATGGGTTAGTGGACTCATGTATAATAGACTTAGTCTTCCTTGTTCTGTAAAAGTCCTTCTGACCTTGTACGTAGAATCTGTCAACAGTAGCCATATTATCTCCTAATTAACTATATCAACTATTTCACAAGCATCTGCTGTGCAAGCTAATGTTTGATTACCTATAGTATTATCTTCTTGTTCATACTCAGCAAGTTTTGTCCAATCAATAAACTCAGGCATCTTAGTTAAAAACTCTTTATAGTGTGCTTCGTCACAATCCTGATAAGGAGCTTGTTCATAAACCATATCACTTCTTGGTAAGAAAGACAAGCCCGAAGCTATATTAAAATTTTTATATATCCACGCACCAGTCTCAAGCCACTCGTCTTTGCCTACGGATATAGTTACCGATGGCTTATGCTCACACCAATGCATCGCATAAATCTTCCAGAACTCAAGTTGCTCAATAGCAGACATATCATCTCTGGTAACACACATATCAGGAGCTTTTATAGGAAAGCTAAACACAGCATTACTTTGGCTCCATCCATCAGTTTCCCATGGTATGTTTTGGTCCATCATAAATTGTGTGAGTGGGTCTTTCTTATCTCCACGAACAGTACGTATGTAATACTGACTATGCCTTGCATGAATACCAGACGCAGAATCTGTGAGTTGTGAAACTGTTCCAGATGGCTTTACACAAGTAATAGCAGTAGACTGTGGGATACCAAGTGCATCAGAGAACTCTTTGTTTGTGTCCACTGCCACTTGCCTAAGTTTAGTTAAAACTTTATCCAAGCTAGTCTTAGCATCTTTACCATTAGTAATAGCATTGTCCATGATACCAGTCATAGATACACCAAGCAGTCTCTCCTCAGAAGTATTCGTATGCCATATCTTACGTAAGTATGGAAAGTGAGTGAGTGTAGATTGGAATGTACCTATTATAGTAGCCACACGAACTTTCTTTTCTAAATCCTTAACTGTATCTGTACCACGTACAATTATCTCAGAGAGATTACAGAACTGGTATGGACGTAGTATAATCTCACTACATGGATTAGTACCAAAATCATACTTAGAATCTCGTCTACCATTCTCAGCCGCTTTATCTTGAGCCGCTCCACGATAAAACATACCTCTCTCTCCAGTACCAGACTCAGCTAGTGAAAGCCATTCTCTCATAAATGTGTATGAGTCTGGCTTATCTGTGTAAGCTACTGAATTGTTTGACATCTGTCTCTGTGGCTCAGTCTTATAGAACTCCCCAGTCTTAGCGTGTCTCATTCTGCCATCAGATAAGTTAGATAAACTAATCATAGCAGAACGTCTGACACCACCAGAGACAACGACTTCTCCAACTTTACACATAAGGTCATGACACTCAAGGCTAGATAACTTTCTACCTTTAGCTTCTTTAAACACTTTTACTGTGAACCTAAACAAATTATCTAAAGGAGTTGGTCCAGATGCTCTACCACCAAATATCTTTAGCTTTGCACCTGCAGGTCTCACTAGGGATAAGTCCCAATGAGGTATCTCGCCTGCCCATAGTAGAGCCAATAGCTTACGGAAAGCTTTAGCCCAACCCTCTTTGCTATCCTTTACAATAATAGTTTCTTCTGTATCAAATAATAATCCAGGAACTTCTGGTAATTTATTTATGCAGTCTCTCTCAACAGAGAAACCTACACCAGTGCCACACATTAATATGTACATAGCTTCATCAAAAGCTTTAGGGTCATCCACAGGAAGATAAGAACAGTTATATCCTGCAGTGTTATCTCTCTCTAATGCTTTACCTGATGTCATCATGGCTCTCATAGAAGGCATAACTTCAGAGTGAAGCACGGCATCATACAATTCTTCCTTAACTTGCTCAGGCATAGTATAGTTGTGCTTCTTTAAAAGATGTGAACTCATATAGGCTACATATCTGTCTACAGTTTCGTTCCATTCTTCTCTTCTGTTTTCATCATCAAGCCATCTAGCATACCTAGACTTGTGAATAAATTGTTGATAATACGTGGGTAGAGTTACGTTACTTTTCATCTTAATACCTTTACATTTATATCTTTTGTTTTCATACCTACTATTTCGTGAAATAAGTCGGTTAGCATATCCTCCATTATATATGGAAGTTCTTCTTTGTCGAGTGTGAACTCTTCTGTATCTACTTCTGCGGATACCTTAATTGTTATTTTTGACTTTAGCATTCTGCACCGTACTAATCAATCGAGCTAAGTACCACTCGGCTTTCTGCAAATCCTCTATGGGCTTGCCCTTGTACCTGTATCTCCACAGATACTTCATGATATTACCTTGTAAATAGCTTTGGAATCCTTCGCCAGTAGAGGCTTGGATAGCATCAATACATTCAATACCAAATTCATTATAGTGTGAAGGACTGTTGACCATATCAACTGTCTTTTTATTTTCTAATTCTCTTAAATCTGCTTTGCTGTGAACTTTAGCAGTCATAGTTCCAATAACCCTACGTTTAGGTTTATGCTTTTCTTCCATCATCTTCATGTACTCCATATGTCTCATCAATGTATTGTTACCTGTGAGTTAGTTGTTTCTTCATCTATACTTAGTCTGCCATCTTCTAATACTTGGTCTGTATCTGTTATAGCAGTACGAACCATACCTCTTGTGAGTAGAGCATAAAACATAGTGTCTTCCTCTGTCAACAAATTTCTATCATGACTATGGTAAATCTCTACATCAAAACCCTGGTCTAAGTGTCTGATTATAATAGCAGAATCACCTTTGTTTAATTTTATTCCGTTTTTCGACATGTGACTTTCTCCATGAAATGTTCTGCATCTACAATTGCTAGAGGCTTTTGTCTATTCATTTTTATAATAAGAAGAGGCTCTCCAGAATTATTGTGACCAATTGCTTGTTCATAATAATTATAAATGGTAGTCATCCTCTCTGTATTCTTGCACTCAATATTATAAGGAAACTGTTTATATGCAACTGTAGATAATTGGACATCTACCCCATTGACTCCCATAGGGGTAGACTTGATATCCAATTCAGTTACACGTTTAAGTAGACCTAGTAGCTTTTCAGCTACCCATGTCTGCAGTTTTCTTCCCTTTGCCTTTGCTGACCTCGTTGACATCTTCTTCTTCAATACGGATTTCTGTGATGTTTTTTGCTGGGATGGTGATTGTTTGACCTTCCGCTTCGAGGCTCGGAAAAGAGACTTCGTTGTTGAGTTCTTCGATGAAGGCATCTGCTTTCTCTCTGCTTAGTTTAATTATTTTTGCAATAGGTGAGCCATCAGTGCCTTTATACTGAAGCGTCATCAGAACGCCACGCATCTGTGATGTGTGTGTACCAGAGCCACTTTGGGTTTCTTCCTTTGCTTGGTAACTGCCTCTTGAACTCGAGGTCTTTCCAACAGTGTGTTTTGTAGGGACAATAACTACATTCAATCCCCAAGGTCCTATTACCCGTAGGTTTTTTATAAAAGACTTCCTCGACATCGGTGAAACACCTTTGAAAAGACTTTCCTTTAGATATTGATTTAAAAGCGTGTTGGATTTTAGCATGAACTTCCTCCTTTTCTTTTGTTGTGTTCGTTGCTTCTGCAATCGCTATTTCGCCAGTGGATTTATTTAAGGCAATCCAACCTTTAAATGGTTTGTCACTAGCCATACCATAGCCGTGACCTTGCGTAACATAACCAAAAGCATCTGAACTCTTGATTCTTTCATACGCATCATCAGGTTTGAATTTGTTTTCAAAAGCAAAAGGCGATGCAGTCTTTATATCGTAAATGCCATCGTCTAATTCAATATCAAATTCGCCCTCAATAGAATTTTTCTTATCAATTGGTAATTTTACTTTACCATGTTTATTTTTTATCTCTATGCCTGATGCTTGTATAACTGCAATCATAAGAGCCTCTAGTACATCTCCCATTGCCATACGCATCTTAAAATCATAAGTTGGAGTATCTTCTTTAACACCTTTTGCCTGCATTTGTAATTGGCAAAGAGGCTTACCTACGTTACTCATACGTAGTCTAAAGTCTCCACGTTGTTCGTTAAACTGTTTATTTAATGCTTGTCTGCAGTTGTCTGCAAACTCATCTAAGATGTGAGGAGGCATTTCTGCCTCCCCCTTAACCGCCTTTGAAAGGAACGAAACGATAGCGGCTTGTTTGGTATTCATCCTGTTAATGACTCAGGTAAGTCATCATTCAGAACGTCGTCGGAGGTAACAGTAGTAGCTTCTTGGTCTACCATTCTTCCCTGCTTACGCAGTGAATCATCATATTCCTTGATAACCTTAGTGTTCTCTCCGTTTATGTAATCCATAAAATACGCTAAGGTATCTTGGTCCTCAGGAGTAAAATCGACTAGCTTGGGAGCATTGTCAAATTTACCAACATAATAAACCAAACCACCATTCTTCTTCTTATCCAAAGAAGCACGTAGTTTATAGAATATAAAAGGTTTCTTCTGTGCAGTCAAAGCATCCATAGGAACAGAAATAGGCATAAAGTTACTACCTCTTGCTCTCCATAGAATAGGAACATCTACTGCATCTTCTACCTTCTTACCTGTCTCATCAACTGCATTAATAAATGTAGCTTTACCAAATAGCATACGGAAACATTTAATCTCCTTCTGCTGTAAAGCCTTATCAGCTGACAAGGTATCTCTCTGACTAGCAGGAACTGACCCACACCTGAAAGTACCTAGCATGTCAGGTATCTCTGTTTGTGGATATAAATTCTTAGCCATAACAGATTTATTGACCATCTCGTTTACCTCAGCATCATAGTGAAGATACTGATATCTTTGAACAAAGACTTGAAAGTCAATCTCTTTTGCATACACTGTTGTACCAGGTAGCGACACAGACCAAGAACCTGCAGGTAATGAATTACCCGAATCGTCTTCATGGTCTCTGTTTATTTTTAAAAAGAACATATTGTTGGCAGAACCTGTTGGCTCTTCCTGTCCTATTAGTTTAGCGATATCTTCAAAATTTGTATTTGAATTTACAACTGGTAATGTTTCCATGTTTTACACTCCTTGTTGATGTTTGGAAATCAATTTATATTACATTCGGTAGAGTTAGTCAAGCGATATTCTTTCATATTTAACCAATCTTTACCTATTTCTAAATCCACAGCTAAAGGAACTTGCCAACTGACGTTGTATTGCTCCTCAAACTGCTTGTCTACTTTAGTCATAGCATCATAAGTCATACGTGCTACAACTTCTTCTTCGCCAGGATATACATCTAAAACAATCGAGTCATGGACTGTATTAATAATCTTAGACGCAACTCTTTTATTTGTAATCTCGTTTTGTAAGTGAATGAGTGCCAACGGCACAACACAACCACCTGCAAGACCTTGGACAGGATAATTCTTAATAGACGGTGCTCCTGACGCATTTCCGTTGGAAAGTCGCTTAGTATCTGGAAAAGCGAATTGCTGACCAGTATACATAGTAACAACACCAGTCGATATAGCTTCAGTCTGTAAAGTATCATGCCATTTTCCTAGCTTTGGGTACTTCTCTACAAAAGCTTTATAGTATTCCATCTCATTAGGTGTACCAGTAGTACCCCCATATAAGGGCTTAAAGGTATGTGCTTTTGCATCAGTACGTTCTTCTTTAGTTATCTCTGCCTCAGGCTTATTAAATATAATTGAAGCAGTGTATTTGTGAACATCACTTCCGTTCATGATGTCCTCAATCATAGTTTCATCACCACATAATTGGGCGGCAATCCTAAATTCTAATTGACTATAATCTGCTTGTAGAATAGAGCCATTGTCAAACCTAGATACAACCACAGCCCTCACTGGAAACGTAGAACCTCTTGGCTGATTCTGAAAGTTAGGGTCAGAAGAAGACAAGCGAGTAGTCCTAGTAACACACTGATTGAACTTTGGATGTAGTAAACCATTACTTCTAGTGTTACGAGAGATGCCACCAACAAAACTGGATAAATATACGTCAACCGCATTTAGCCTTACAGTAGATTTGAGGAACTCTTGTGCTTTAATATTTCCGTTATGTTTGGCAATTCCTAGTAATCTCACTAGTGTTGTTTTGTCAGTAGCAAATCCGTTGGCAGACACATCCATAATATCTCTTGGATTCATAGTGAGTCCACCAATTTTAGGAAGAGGCATATAGATATAGCCTGCACCAAAACATGCAGGGCATTTTGTAGCTTTCTTCCATCTCTGTCCGTCCTTCTTAGTTTTGAAGAACTCGCCTTTACCATGACACTTGTGACAATGTTGTGCTTTAGTTCTGTGAACACGAGTTGTCATAGCTTTAATCATTGATGCAAATTGTGAGAATCCAATACGAGGTCGCATCAAAGGTTTACCCTTTTCATTCAGACCTATGTTGAATGCTTCAGCCCACTTCTTCTTATCAATAACTTTACGTGAGTAAATCAATTGACTTACTTGCTCTGGAGATGCAAAGTTTATATTTGTATCACCCATAACTTCACGACATATATCTTCCATCTTAGCCTTGAGTTCTTTCTGTTCAATCTCATAATCTACACGAACATTCTCAAGAGTTGTGAAGTCAATCTTGATTCCGTTGCGTTCAATCACAGCTAATATAGGAAGAAACTTATTCATCAACGCCAAATGCTTTCGCATCGGTGAGTTGTGTGAATTTTTAAAAATCTCTTCTTGTGCAAGATGCAGTTGCTTTGTGGATTCAATATCTGCCACACCATACTCATGGACTATATCCATAGGCATAGCATCAAAGCCAATACCATCTTTCATATAATTGTGAATCAAGTCGGACTTCTTCAAAGCTACTTTTCTACGTACGCAGGAGTCAAACAAACTTAAGCCCCACTTCTGTCCACGCAATAAAGTGTACTCGCCAATCATAGTGTCATACACTTGACCCTCATAGTTAAAGCCACTCTCCCAAAGCCACATCAAGTCAAACTTAATATTGTGACCTATAAGCACAGTGGTTTTATCTAGTACATCTTGTACTAAATTAAATGATTCTCCCACAGTCATTTCAGATGCCATCTCGTCCATGTCCTTATGGTAAAACCAATTGAATTGTATCGGTCCGTTATCATGTGAATACTGAACTGATACTAATTTATTATGTGCATTAAATGGTGATGGGTCTGTTCTCCTATTCTCATCAACCACAAATGTAGTCTCTACGTCTAAATACGTTATTGTCATGCTGTATACCTACTCAAATCTGTATCCAAGTTGCAAATGATTTTGCCATGGAAACCTGTTAATTTATTCTTTGATATAGTTAAGTATCTCTTCTTATCAGTATTGTCAGTAATATCAGATTTACCGATGCCTACGATTAAGTCAGCTTCTGCAGCTTTACCTGTCTTACTGTTCTCCATCATAGCATAAGTAACACTTGTCTTACCCTCAGCATCAGCACTAGCTTGACTGATACCAATACCAAACAAATCGTGACGCTTACATACTTCACGAAACTTTGTGTATATGCTACGTAACTTCTCATCTGTTCTTGCAAAAGCCCCCATCACATCAACCTTATCTAGTTGGTCAACAATCAATACATCAGGCTTCTTATCTTCACAATACTTATTAAGCCACTCAATAGATGCATCTACATTGTCAATCATAGTTATGTTAGGAGCAATGTCTGCAAACTTTTGTTTAGCTTGTGAACGGTTCTTATATATATCTTCTTCACTGAATCCAGTGTATGCACTTACTGCACGGAGCATAGTTCTACGTGCAGGTTCTTCGTTAGTGATGATGTGAACATCTGCACCTTGTGAACAGAACCCGTTTGGTGATGCCACAAGTGAAACATAAAAAGCAGTCTTACCAATCTCAGGTCTAGCAAAAGCAATCATAAACTCTCCTGCCTTACCACCACGAACTGCTTTACCTAATGTGGGTACATTGAACTCCCAACAGTTTTCATTCTGTGCATATTCTAGCAACTCATCTAGGTCAGTTGTAATTGGTACTACATCATCTTCTGGTACAAAGCCTTGCTCTGATTTATCTAGCAGTGCCTTTACCTCGTGAATCTTTTCTGGTGAGCCTTCCATAATAGCAAGACCCATATCTGCGATGTTACGCCCTATCTCCTGTTGCCACATCTTCTTCAATACATCAGTAGCTACGTCAGAACCTATAGTAGGTAAATTCTCTATGTCATATAATACTTCAGCCACAGCTTCTCGTTTTGCACGAGTGGCAGTTGGATTACTAACTCTATATATCTCCCTCACTTCTTGTGAAGATAAGTCCCTTTCGTAGTTCTCATGTCCATTTACAATAGTATCATATAAGTCTGTCAACTCATTAGGAAACATTGAACGCATAACACGAGTCTTATTTGCATCAAAAAATTCTTTGTGCATCAGGAGTTTAATTAATTGTTGTTCCATACTAATCTCTTAATCTCCTCTTTGTTAAAATATTTTAAATCGTCTTTAAGACGAACTACACTGCAAGGTACAAAATACGACAAATACTTGTGTATGTCAAGCGACTTGCGGGTAGCGTCAGCATCCAGGCAAATGTGAACGTGTTTGTATTTACGTAATGGTGTGAGGTCGGCATCTCTTAAGTTAGTGCCTAAAAGTGCCACACCAGTGGCTACTTGTGAAACTGCACAAGCACTAGCCGCATCCTCTACAAGTATAGCTGTGTCATGATGACCACAAGTGAATAGCTTTGATGAGTTGCCATACCGATACCATTTAGGCAAAACTTTATTACTGAAACTTCTGCCGATAGCATCGTGAACTTGTGAATCGTCTTGGACTATAAATACAGTCCTATTCTGTTTAGGGTCATACATTATTTTGGCAAGCCTATCCTCCAAAGCGTGAACACAATTATTCCTAGTCAAATAAGCCATAGATTGTGAATGATTGTGAACTGGAACGAAATGCTCGGCAAGATGATAGATAGAATGATAGTTTTGCGAACTGACCAAACTTCTGATGTCATCTTTAGTTCTAGTTACATCTTTTGCACCTTTTATTCTGCAGGAGGCTTTATAACAATTCCAAAGAAGTTTTCCGTACTCTTTAGTAATTGTAAACGTATTTCGCCCACCACACTCAGGACAATTAATTCTGTTGGACGTATTGTCCATTGGTTCATTTTGTTGTATAAAATTTCTAATGTTCATCTTCATGTTCCTCTCTAAGGGTTTACCCCTCGGCAAGTTTCTCGCTTATATCACAGCTTTTAAATTACGTCAATAAAAAAAAATACCCCCACTGACAAAAGCCAATGGGGGCAGGGGGAGGCAACTGTTAATAAGAATACCAATCTCTACGAGTACCGTATCCTAAGCCTAATGTGTCTTCTTCTTCGAAGAGTCGTTTCTCTGTCTCTTCTTCTGCATCAACAACCATCTCAGCCATCTCTTCGAGATTGAGATTGTTTTTGACGAAAGTATATTTAACAAAGTCTACTTTCTGTTTACAACTCATGTACTTTGGCAAACCCTCCTCTGGGTCATAGCCTTCGAACTTATCACTAAGCACATGATTGCATTTGTCGATTGCAGATTGGTTCATGCGTTCCGATGACGTGAGAGAGCTCCTTGCTGAAACCATAGACCTCTTGTCCGAGTTCGATTTGTATGACCTGTCGAATGAAAACGAGTCTTGGTATCTCGAACTGTAACGCGAACCGTAGGGAATGGACACCTCGTTCGGGTCTCTGACTACTGGCAAATCATGCCACGTTATCTTCATCAAAGCAGGAACAAGAATATCTCTGAACCATACTAAGTCAAAGTTCTCACGACTTGTGTGCTGACTTTTGTAACTGACAGAAACATTAGTACACTCTGCAATTAGCTTGGTGTAGTTAGCTGAGTCAGTAAATGAACCACCACTGTTACCAGACATCTGCTCCTTTGGGGGAAGCAATGGATTCAGCTTTCCAGCCAGACCCTCAACAAACTCATCTGAACAACAACGACCACCAGATTGATGAGTGATTATGTGTCCATACTCGTATCGGTCAAAAGCAATACAATAGTTCATACCCTCGACAAGTTCTGGTGTCTGGGTAGAAATATAGTTTGAACCGATACCACCACACTCTTCGCCAATATGAAATACATACAGACCTTCTGTGCCATTGAGTATTAGTTTGCACATAATGTAGCAACCTAGTTTGTCATCTGCACCGAGTACACTCGACACTGGTTTGACTCGTGTTTGAGTATCAACAACTACGCTAGTAGCTTGCCAGTCATCAAACTCATTGTCTGAACCATAGACACGTTTGCTACTGCCTTTGCCCATGAGAATGTAGTTTGGATACTTAGAGCCAGACTCCTCAGCCAAGTCACCAATCTCATCTTTGGTTATCACTTCGTCTTTGTATACATACTCATGTACGTCTTTATCATATGATGCATAGACAATGCCATCATCAGTGATACGTAAGTCAGTCTTGTCTACTGGTACTCTGTTTTGCACAGTGTCCATGTGAGAACTGAACATGACTTTAGATTTTTTGTAGTCTCCCACCTTAACGATAAGATTACCTTTGACATCTACACGTATCTCAAAGTTTCTCTTACGTTTGTTCGTGCCACTTGTAAGTGCTTTCATAATGATATCACTTATCAATTTCTCTTTGCCATAAGGTGACACAGTAGTTAGTAAGTCATAAAGCAGATTGTCCATCTGTTTACCACGAGTTACCTTAGTCATTGTTTCGACCTCAGGTTCTTCAACTGTTTTCCAGTTGTTTATATTATATAGAGACATTATATGCCCTCCTTAGTTGGTTGATTTATATTTACACCTTGGGTAGTTTCGGCACAGCTTAAGGCATTATCTGTACCCATGAAGTCTTTGTAGATATTATCGAATAGATTCTTTACCTGACCAGCTTCATAGCCACGGACATCAAACTTAGATATTCGTGATTTGTTTATCTTGACAAAGTCTTTCAACAAATTTTCATTTGGTGGTTCAGCTTTGACAAATCGTTTACGTACACCTCGCACAGAAAGAAACTTAGGTCCGAAACCCTCAGATGTAAGTTCTTGGTAGCCACCGAAACAAGTTCGATATTGTGCTAGGTAGCAAACATTGACAGTCCCTTCATCACGATAAGGATTACCAGTAACGGGATTCTTAGCATGCAAAGGTATAGACTGAGTTGGTGTCATCCCCCACTCTTGGTCATTAGCCCAACGACTCCTCATCATAACACCTTCTGTGTCAGCCCAAGGGTGGTAATACAAGAACACACCTTCTCCAGAACGAATACCAGCTTCAACATTACTGAACACAGTAGGCTCATGGTAGCATTGAATACCTCCATGTTCACGTGGTGTTCTATATGCTCGCCACTCACAGTTATCTGATGTATGCCATCTGGTGTAATTCTCAGAGGCACAGTCAGTGCAACAGAATACATTGCCATCAACTGCTCGTATGTAATCATCATCTTCAAGATGTAGTTCATGATTACATTGATAACATTCAGCATACTCATCATAGTCACCAAACACATGAGCACCATTGGTACTTGCCATATTAGGAGTTAACCAGTTATTGCCTTCGGGTCGTGCTCCGTTAGGTTTGAGTAAACATTGAATAACATCATCATGTTTCCTTATCCACATTGAATGTGCAGGTACAAAGTCAAAGTATGGCATAGGACAAGCCTCGCCACCATTGTAATGAGCAACATCTATATCAAACATGACATCTTTAACATTCTTACGAATCTCGTCTTGTTTTGAAGATTCTGCTCGTATGATGTCAATGTCTCGAAGACGTTGTTCTAGTTCTTTGTTGTACACATCTCTTTGAGAATATATTCTAGTCCAATACCACTTGTTGTCTTTCTGATTAAGATTGACAATGGTACGAGCAAGAACTGTATCTCCACGAGAAACATAGTAGCCACGAGTATTAGGACACATAGCATACCAATCAACTGGTTGGTCTGGTCTGTCCATGTAGAAACTGTGAGTGCTGTCCATACAAGAACCAGGAGTGTCCGAGCTGTACTTAGTGTACATCTTTCTCATGCTGTCTATGTCGTTAGCTTCATGGAACTCCATTGGCTTGTAGATATCAAGCATCTTCTGTGCAAGATTGTCCACAGTCTTTGGGTCAATGAGATTGCCATTGATTCTGACAAACCTAGCCAACACACGAGTAAGTGACATAGCTTTCCTTACATTCAATCGCTTACGACCTCGTGAGAAAGGCAACCATGCTTGTTTCCTATCTTCATGTTGTAAGTCTTGTTCCAAAGCATTGGAGACTGACAAGGAATTACTAGGAGTCCAAGGGTTCTCGTTGTGCATGTCATTAACAGAATGTATATCCAAGTTAAGAAAAGCAATACATTGCAGACCAGTCATCTCTGGAGTCTTACTTGCCCACACAACTGGTCGTGTCAGCTTAACTTCGACATGACCATATCTGCTCATGTTTTGAACACCACGATAAGCAGTTTGTATCTCGTCAGCAAAAGCACTGACTGGCTTGGCAAGAATACGAAACTTACGAGCTGCAGATACAACAAGTGGGTGAACCTCAGTAGACATCTTAGCAAAATGTTTCTTAGGTACTTCTAGTTCTTCTGCTAGTCTGTTAATCTCTTTGTTCACTTGTGATGCTAAGTTTTTCATGTACTTAGGTGTGAGTACAACTCCGTCACGATAATGATTTGATTTCAATAGATGGGGCATCATTCACCTCCGTCATATATTGTGACATCTGTTATACCTCGTATAGCAACCATAGTCATAGTTGCTAGTTCTCGCATAGCAATCCATCTGCTCGCAGTGGCAGAAATATCTTTGGTTAGCTTTATAAGAAGTGTGTGGTCAGCACCCCCTGCACTCTGTGTGTGAGTCCTGCCGAGAACAAGATACAAATGAGGATAACCTTTGTCATCAACATCATCACGCAGAGATACCACAGTCTGTGCATCATTGATTGCACCGAGTGTGGATAGCCGAGGTGTTTGGTCGAGTTCGACATTGAACTCAAAGTGACCAACAATCTCAACTCTGTTGTCAACTCTACTACTGTGAATAGGTGTTGATGTGAAGTTCAGTGCAGTAGATGTAGTATTCTCTTTTGCATTTCTAGGAAACTTAAGAGCATAGTAAACATTGTGATACTCATCTAAGTGAGCATATAAGTAGCCTTCCCCACTACTCGGTGTGTACCGAAACACATGACCAGTCGAGACATCTCGTCTTGCCATTTCTTGCCCCACATTGTGTATGGGGACTTTTTTATCTGTGCTAATAAACATAGCGATTCCTTTCTGTTGATTTAGTGTGAACATAACGTCGTTTGTAGTCGTGGTCTAACAATCTCTGCAAAGCAAAAGATGTGTATGCTAGACCTTTCTTCATAGCATTGTTACGATGAGATGAATTGGTGTCAGTGTAATATTTAAAGTCTTTCATAATACCACCAAGTACAGACTGTTGTCTGTGCATCATATCGTCAATGTCAGCTTGTGAAGCTCGTCGTAGTTCGTACACATGACATTGGATAATCAAGTCTTGGTGGACTCTGTAGTAACCATCTGTCGTTGCAAGTGTACGAACATTGTACTTCTTGTCACTGTAACCCATGACTTCGCCTAAGAATGTCATGTGGTCAGAGCGAGTGTTGTATTTGACTATGACAATCTCATAGTCATTGAATGCTCTAGGCATTGGCTTTCCCTTTCTATTTAATGATTGGCAGGAGTTGGAGGAATCGAACCCACATCTTCAAGGTTGGAACTTGGTGTCTTTCCATTAGACGAAACTCCTGATTTCTTTAAGTATACGAAATTGTACTTAGTTACGCAAACAAGTGAAGATTAGCTTTTACTCTGTTTTAAGTGAAATGCTAAGTCTTCATCTGTGATTACGTTTAAGCCAA
>Ga0209337_1000757_pt1 | contig 25814 bp, 27 predicted proteins | sample LinPmetageLP53_FD_184044 | JGI IMG/M metagenome (GOLD analysis project Ga0209337, IMG submission 184044) | Marine viral communities from the Pacific Ocean - LP-53 (SPAdes) (version 2) | ecosystem: Environmental > Aquatic > Marine > Oceanic | place: Pacific Ocean | collected 2010-02-08 | reverse complement strand
CACCTGATAAACCGCTTAGTTGTGGGGCTAAGGTCTGGATTGAAACAACAAACGAAATTAAAACTATATAACTATGGGGGTACAAGAACGAGCTAAAAACAGAGAACGGATAGATAAGGATGAAAAGATCAAGCACCTACAAGCAACGATCCTTGCTTACTCAGAACGGGTAAACAATTATGAACTTCAAGTAAATGATCTTTGGAAAACTATACACCAACAACTACTTGTCAAGGATGAGCAAGAAACCAAAATAAAAATGTACAAGATTACAGTAAATAGGTTAAGGCGAACGATAGGAGAATACATAGATAAATACGAGAAAGGGGGGAACAGACAAATTGAAAACAAATGAACGATAAAGACAACAAATTAATTGCCCTATTCATGGGGTTGAAGCAAGACCCTCACAATGAGTATTATTTAATAGACGAGAACAAAGATGTAGGCTACGAACACATACACGAATCATGTTTCTTATACGACTCGTCGTGGGATTGGCTGATGCCCGTAATCATTAAGATTGCTGACATGCTAGAGGCTACACACTACCCATTATACCGATCTATAGACGAGGCATATAACGAAGCAGTAACATTTATAAAAACATTCAATGAAAAATAATAAACTAATAGCAGAATTTATGGGGTTATCAATCAAAGACGGAGTGTCTTACTATACTGACGTAGATGATATGTTCCCTATGGGTATTGAGGTTGAAGAACCTTACCTACAGTACCACTCATCATGGGATTGGTTGATGCCCGTAGTAAATAAGATAGAAGATTACCTTGCTGATAACGTAGGAAAGGTAGGGTACTTTGATGAGTGCCTAAACAGTAACGACTTGGAAGTAAGATACCAAGCGGTAGTAGAATTTATTAAAGAATATAATCGTACCACCGATTACAATAAAGTAACTTATTATGACGAACAATAAACTAATAGCAGAATTTATGGGGTTGCAGTTCTCCAAAGGAGAATACTACCGACCATTATTCAATAGTGGGGATTGGATTTCCGAAGACGAACTACACTACCACACTTCATGGGATTGGTTGATGCCTGTAGTTGAGAAGATAGAGAATTACCTCAGCGATAATGTAGGTAAGTATTTTGTAGGGTACTTTGACGATGGCTTGATTAGTAATGACATAGAGGTAAGATACCAAGCAGTAGTAGAATTTATTAAAGAATATAATAAGTGAACATAATCACCTAATAGCATAACCAAAAGTGAAATAACGATGAAAGAAACTAAAGAACTAATACAAGAGGTGGCGCATGAGGTAATGCATCTTTTACTAACAAAGAACAAAGCCTATGGAGATACCGCCAATGATCCACCAAAGATATTTTCTAAGCTATCAGCGAAGGAAGGAATCTTAGCGAGGATAGATGATAAGTTAAGCAGAATAAAAACTGTTGGATTGAATGATAAGACAGAGGACACCCTTTTAGATCTAATTGGCTACTTAATTCTGTATAGAGTTCAATGCAAAAAAGATACACAAAATGAAAATTAAAATAAACAATACTGACAAATACTATTATTGGTTCACTCAATTCTATCAACTCCACTATCAGTTTGAACCACCTTCTGACTACGAACATTGTCAAAATCTATGGAAGAAATGGTGTAAATCTCAAGGTCTTCTCCCTTCATTAGGGATATTCCCTTCATTTGAAGAAGAGGAAAACAAGGACTGGTCTTTCTCCGAAGATATGGATATGTTTCTTATTGACATCCAAGAAAAAGAATATGAAGAAAGGAGTTTCGGATGGGAAGTAGATGGCTTGTTAAGAGATATAGAAGAAGATAGTGATGAGTGAGAATACAACCATAGAGAATCAAGCTAAGGTGATGCGAGAACTTTGGAGCGAACTACAAGCATTGAAACGAGTACTAATAGATGATTATCCATCGGTATGGGGTGAAATAAATATGAACAAAACTTGCAAGGGTTATACTAATTATGTATCTTGCGAAGCTAATAACTACTTAAATGAAAAGAGAAATATTTAATAAATATGCTACGGCAGTAGCGAAAGAATTTCATCTCAGCGAAGATGAAATGTTCGAGGGTTCCCGAGCAAGAGAGTGTGTAGATGCACGATTTTTATTGTTCTACCTATGTATGGAAAGACCTATCCGCACATCATATATACAGAGGTATCTCAAAGAAAAGGGATTGGATATGTGTCACTCTACAATACTTCATGGATATAAAAAAGCAAAGGAGTTAGTGGATACGGATCCCGACTACAAAAATTTAGCAAAAGAAATTTCCCGTGTATAGCCACTCCGATCTTTATCATCAAGCCATAAAAGATAGACGCTCTACTTACAGGAGAGATGGAGGGAGAGAGTCCATGATTTCTTATGGTATGATGTTAAATAAATACAAGGATACCATTACTATCCTCAACACGACTAAAGCCGGAGGATATTATGCCGATGCTACGCCCGATGAATTAGAATATCTCTTCACTCATGGGTGGAAGAAGGGTGTACTCATGATAGCTATAAAAAACTACACAAGGAAGTTAGACGTCATTGAGTTTAAGATACAGAACGAGATGAATACAAGAAAGAACGATAAGTTTATTCGAGGGTTAAAAAACTCACGAGATAAACTGCTACTTAAATACACTAAACGTAAATCAGAATTAAAATTAATTAAAGATGAAAAATAATATTTACAAACAACTATCCTCTATAGATATCAAAGGAAACGTAGAGAAGAAAGGTAAGCACGACTATATGTCTTGGGCTACCGCCTGGCATCTAATCAAGAGTGAATATCCACAAGCACAGCGTAAGGTATACGAGTGTGAAGAGACTGGGTTAAACTTCTTTACCGATGGGAAAACTGCTTATGTAAAAGTAGGTGTAACCATTGAAGGTATAGAACACATAGACTACCTACCTGTAATGGACTTCAGAAACCAGTCTATTCCAATGGGTAATATTACCTCTATGAATATCAATACAACTATCCAAAGGTCTACTGCTAAAGCTATAGCTATGCATGGGTTAGGACTCAGTCTATGGATCGGTGAGGACTTAAATAAAGTTGTCGCTGAACCTACGCCTACTGTTAAGAAAACTAAAAAAGCTAAGGCTGATAACGTAATAGTTTTAGACATGGGTGATGAGAACTGGGCAAAAGTTCTTAAGTTTGTCGCCGCTAATAAAGAATTAGGGCTACCTAAGATTGTTAGTAAACTTGAAACTAAGTATAGCATCCAGCCGATGGTGAAGAAAGAATTGAGTAAGCATATCTAATGAAAGAAATTCTCGCAAAGCTACAGATAGACGAGCATTACTATGGGGAGTTTGGTCAGCAATGGCTATCCAACTCCAATATATATACTCTTCTAAACGAGCCCCACCTCTTTGGTAAATCTAAAGAGATGACGAAAGCTATGCTTATAGGAAGGTACTTCCATACGGCTATTCTTGAGCCGGAGAAGTTATCTTCTCCTGAGTTTAGTTCTATAGATTCCAGCAGTCGTAATACTAAAATGTACAAAGACGCAATCAACGAGCAAGGCGTAGCCTTGCGTATGCTTACTAAAGAAAAGGAAGCAACTGATTGTGCTATTTCTAAGATGAAAAGCAATCTTAACTTTTATGAAGCCATCTATCAAGATGAGAACGAGTATGAGGTGCCGGCTGTAACTGAACTATGTGGATTGAAATGGAAGGGTAAGGCAGATATAGTTACGCCAGACGTTCTTATCGATCTTAAGACTACCTCTAATATTAGAGAGTTCAAATACTCAGCGAGGAAATATAACTACGATAGCCAAGCATACATCTATCAGCAGTTATTTGATAAACCTATGGTGTTCTATGTGGTAGATAAACTCAGCCTTCAATTAGGTATCTTCTATCCTTCGGAGAACTTCCTTGCTAATGGTAGGGATAAAATTGAGAGGGCAGTAGAAGTATACAACACCTACTTCGGCGAAGGCGCAATAGAAGATATCAATGATTACATTCATAAAGAAACTCTTTAAGAGAAATAATAATAGTGTAGTGTGGTTGAAAGTTCCAACCAACCTTACTACACAAGCCGACAGAGATCGACTCATGGAGGCTACTACAGATAAGTTGGAGCAAATAATTTATAAATCATTTTAATCATGGCAGACGAAAAAATTTATGTCGGCAATGGAGTCTCTAAATTTGATGGAGACCAAGTAGAGTTTAGCGTAAACCTAAGCAACCCAGGAATCAAAGAGCATATGTTCGAGATGGAGGGTGAGACTTACATTAAACTTAAGGTATGTGCTAAGAAGGATGGAGTTGATGAGTATGGTAAGAGCCATTACGTTATCATCGATACCTGGAAGCCAGATCCATCTAAGGCTAAGGCTAAAGCTAAAGCTGAAGCTGAAGCTGACGTTCCATTTTAGTGGAGCGATGAGTCGGAATAAGGAAGGGGACTTCGCGTCCCTTTTCTTTCCTTCTTCTCATGTTGAAATGTTAAACCCTTTACCTTAAACTTCACTATATAGTTTTATATATTACTATCTATTTATATATCTATTTATTTGATTTCATTTTAACATTTTAACATTAAAGAATATAAAAGACTATAAATAAGATAGTTAAGTATAATTAAATTAACATTAAATAAACACAGAGTATGTCAAAGATTACCATATTCAAGGATATAAAAGATACAGAGCAACCTTTCCACCGAGATATTAGTGTCATCTTAAATAGAATAAAAGATGGTGCAAGTAGGGATAAGGTAAATGAAATAAGATCTGAGAAGGATAAATCCAAAAGGAATAAGCTTAAGCAATCTTTACCTTCGGTATGTTTCAGCGGAGAGTTTACTAAGAGATTAGATTCTGCTATCACTAATCATAGTGGATTCATCTGCTTAGATTTCGATGGGTATAAAAGCAAGAAGGATATGCTTCAAGAGAAGCAGAGATTATCTAAAGATAAGTATGTATACTCTGTATTTATTTCACCCAGCGATAATGGATTGAAGGTCTTAGTGAAGATCCCCGGGGAAATTAATAACCACAAGAACTATTTCAATTCACTGGAGAAATATTTCAATAGTCCTTACTTTGATAAAACCACTAAGAATATATCGAGGGTTTGTTATGAGTCTTACGATCCGCTTATCTATGTAAATGAGCTATCAAGTATATGGGAAAAGATAGAGGAGGTAGAGTATCAAGAGGTAGTAAAATATAAAGACCAACCTACTATACCTATCACAAATGAGAATAAGATAGTAGAAATCTTAATCAAGTGGTGGGAGAAAAAGTATCCGATGGTAGAGGGGCAACGAAATCAGAACGTCTATGTATTAGCTATGGCGTTTAACGACTATGGAATCAATCAGAACTTATCTGAGTATGTCATGGGGAGTTATGCTACCGAAGACTTTACAGCGGGAGAAATAAAAAGAACGATAGACTCTGCTTATGCACACAAACAAAACTTCGGCACGAAGTATTATGAGGATGAGGATAAGGTAAACCAAGTAAAACAGAAGATGCGCCGAGGTGTATCTAAAAAAGAAATTAAATGTCAGCTTATAGATGACAACGTAGAGGTAGAGAACCTTGACTTGATGTTAGATAAGATCGAAGGGGATAGTGCGAAGGAAAGGTTCTGGACCAAGTCCGAGAAGGGGGTTATAAAAATCATCCACCTATCTTTTAAAGAATTTTTAGAGGAGCATGGGTTCTATAAGTTTAATCCAGAGGGTAGTAAGAGCTATGTCTTTGTTCGGGTAACGAACAACCTCATCGATCACACTTCTGAGAAAGAGATAAAAGATTTTGTGCTCAACTATTTATTGGAAGACGATGATACTTCTATATACAATTACTTTGCAGAACACACGCGTTACTTTAGGGAAGAGTTTCTCACCTTACTATCTTCTATCGATGTGTTCTTCATTGAAGATACCACCGATACATCCTACCTCTATTACCGAAACTGTGCAGTAAAGGTTACAGAGACAGAGATTGTGCCTATAGATTACATAGATTTAGGGGGTTATGTATGGAAGGACCATGTGATAGATAGAATTTTTATTATGTGTGAGAGACATCAGTGTGACTACCAGCAGTTTATACACAACATAGCTGGAGGTACACCGGAGAGAGTTAACTCTATGTACTCTACCATTGGGTATATGCTCCACGGTTTTAAGAATCTTTCTTACTGCCCTGCGGTAATACTTAACGATGAGATCATCTCCGACAATCCTGAAGGCGGGACAGGTAAAGGTTTGTTTATGAAGGGTTTATCCGAGATGAAGAAGCTGGTTGTTATTGACGGAAAGTCTTTTGATTTCGCCAGATCTTTTGCATACCAATTAGTTTCAGCTGACACACAAGTCTTATGCTTTGATGATGTAAAAAAATACTTTGACTTTGAAAAGCTATTCAGTGTGGTTACCGAGGGGTTAACCTTAGAGAAGAAGAACAAGGATGCTATTAAGATTCCATTTGCTAAGTCTCCGAAGATTGCTATCACAACCAACTATGCTATACGAGGGAAGGGAAGTTCTTTCGAGCGCAGGAAGTGGGAGTTAGAGTTAGCACAACACTACACCAAAGAGTTCACTCCTTTAGTGGAGTTCGGAAAGCATTTCTTTGGGGAGTGGGACGATCAGGAGTGGTGCCAGTTCGATAACTTCATGATCAGCTGTCTTCAACTTTACTTAGAGAAAGGTTTATTGCGCAGCACATTTGTGAACTTAGAACTACGTAGGCTATCTGCTGAAACGTCTCATGAGTTTATTGAATGGTGTGGGCTGTTGGAAAATACCACCAATCCTCTACTTGTGATGAAGGAAAAAATCATGACCAACACTTTATACTTTAACTTCATTGAAGAGTATCCCGACTATGGACCTAAAGCTAAGATGTCTGTTACGCGCCAAAGATTTCACAAGTGGTTGGAAGCTTACTCTCAATATAAATACAGCTGTCCTGCTGTAATTGGTAGAGACCAACAAGGGAAGTGGATAGAGTTTGTGCGTAAGGATTACTACAATCAACAAGCTCAACTACTATGATAGAGTTTAGAGATTACCAAACGGACATTATAGAGAAAGGCTCTAAGATTATCTCCCGCCACCGCTTTGTGTACTTAGCTATGGAGGTGCGTACAGGTAAGACGCTTACGAGTTTAGGTATAGCTGAGAAGATAGGGGTGACTAATGTTTTATTTATCACTAAGAAGAAGGCTATCTCCAGCATCGAGCATGACTATAAACTTCTCAATCCTAACTACGAGCTGACTGTAATTAACTACGAGTCTTTACATAAACTTTCTACCAGGGGATGGGATCTTATTGTTGCTGATGAGGCTCATGGCATGGGAGCATTCCCTAAACCCAGCGGTAGAGCCAAGAGATTTAAGGAGTTCATCTTCCACTCCAACCCTTATGTTATCTTCCTTAGTGGGACCCCTACTCCTGAAGCTTACTCCCAGATGTACCACCAGGTATACTCTATCCCTAACAATCCTTTCCGTAGACATAAAACTTTCTATAAGTTTGCTCATGAGTATGTGAGTGTTACTAAAATAAAAATAGGGGGGATGTTTGTTAACGACTACTCTCGAGGATCGGAAAAGATTATAGAAGATATGAAGCCCTACACCATACGCTTTACTCAGAAGGATGCTGGGTTCGTTGTTGATACCAAAGAACATGTCTTAGAAGTAGACATGGCTGATTCTACTAAAGATATAATAAAGAGACTTAAAAAAGATTTGGTAGTGCAGGGCAAAGAGGAAGTTATCTTAGCGGACACAGCTGTAAAACTCATGACTAAGGTGCATCAACTATGCAGTGGTACCATAAAGTTTGAGAGCGGTAACTCTAAGGTATTGGATCTCACCAAGGCTAAGTTTATAAAGAAGCATTTCAAGGGTAAGAAGATCGGGATGTTCTATAAATTCAAGGAAGAGCTCAATGCTTTGAAGGAAGTCTTTGGTGATGACCTATGTACAGAGTTACCTGACTTCACAGACTCGGCTAAACACATAGCTCTTCAGATTGTAAGTGGGCGCGAGGGTATCTCATTGCGCCAAGCTGATGCGTTAGTGTACTACAACATAGACTTCTCAGCGACAAGCTATTGGCAGTCAAGAGATAGGATGACCACCAAGGATAGATTAAAGAATGATGTGTATTGGATCTTCAGTAAAACAGGTATAGAGCACGAGATATACAAGGCTGTTATAAAGAAAAAAGACTACACTCTCAACCATTTCAAAAGGGATTTGTTAACTTTGTAACAATGACGGAGCAGCAAATCCAATCTAAACGTATCAAGCAATTAGAATCTGAAGGGTACTACGTAATTAAATTAATTAAAACAAATAAGAATGGGATACCAGACTTGATAGCTATACCTCCCGACTCCGGGGTGATTTTTTCAGAGATCAAACAACCCAAAGGAAAGGTATCTAAGCTACAAGAATATAGACTACAAGAATTAGAAGCACATGGAGTTACCACAGAAGTATATAGAGGTTAAAGATTTCGATGTATCAGATCATTTCTTTGACAAACTCCAAAACATTGGGATAGAAACAGCAGTTGCTATCTCACGATCTATATCTCGTAGTAAAATAACCCTTCCTGATAATGATACCATAGCTTATACCATAGGAGGTATCGCACAAACAGATTACGAGGACATTCCGTTCTCCGTAAGATTTATTAAAATAGAACCGGACACAGTATTGCTGGCAGATATAAACTTTATCTCCATGGATGAATACTTAGACCTAATAAACTTAAATTTATACATCAAAGATTATGATAAACACTCAACGAGTAAAACTACTAAAGGAAATAACCAACAATACCTTTAATCTTAACGTAGACTCTCGCTCTCGCAAAGGCGAATACATTACAGCGCGTGCTATTTGTTACAAGATTCTTAAAGAGCACTGCGATATGAGTTATACTTTTATTGGTAGGCAGTTTAATAAAAACCACGCCACTATTCTTCACGCTATAGATGAGTTCCCTTGGATGCTTAAGGCTGATAGAGAAATGGAAAGAACCTACCGTAAAATTTTAAAGAAGTGGTTAATTAAGTCCGAAGATTGTGCAGATACTAACCCTTCCTTGTTGAAAAAAGATCTGCTGAAGTTGGAGGAAAGAAATAATCTTCTTAATTTGGCCCTAATTGAAATGCAAGGACAGGTAGATACCTTAATGAAACAGTCAGCTTCGCTCAGAAAGTTTGAGAAATCTTTACCTGAAGAGAGGCTTAAGAGAATAGAAAAAAAATTATCTGATATTGTAAATGGAATTATCTAATTTAAAATACACCATAGATGATGTGGAGAAAATAGCAAGCTATTCAACCTGGTCTCTTAAAAAAAAGATAGACACGCTCTTGCATATTGATTGCATTATGTATGCCAACTTGGGTATAGACTCTACCAAAACAGAGAGGTTGGAGACCAAGAAAAAATCTCGTTTGATATACAGAGCTATAAAAAAACTGGATGAAAACGTAGGTCAATCTCTTTTAATATCCGTAGATAAACCCTAATGCCCGTGCATCCAGATAATAAAGTTTCCATTCAACACATTAATTATGTGAGTAATCTCATACACGATTATGCCGACACCTTATACGAGGGGTTGATGGATCGAGAGTATGAGGAAGTAAAAACAGAAGCTCAAGAGCTTATGAAAATATTAGCAGATCTTATTGTCTCTGTGACAGAAGAAACCTAATGGTCTCATAGCTCAACTGGATAGAGCACCTCCCTTCTAAGGAGGCGGTTCGGGGTTCGAGTCCCTGTGGGATCACGTATAAAAATTATTTATGGCTTACAAATACAAGGAAGATCAAGCGGCTGCAGCTAAACGTCACTATGAGGCTAACAAAAGTAAGATAAAAAACAGGAGCAAGAAGAGAAACAGAAAACAGAGGAACGCCAATAGATCTTACGTAGATAAAATTAAAGCACAATCTTCATGTATAGACTGTGGTGAAAATAACCCTTTAGTGTTGGACTTTGATCATGTAAAGGGGAAAAAGGTAGGGGATATATCAAGTATGGTATATCAATCATATTGTGTAGAGAGTATACAAAAAGAAATAGATAAGTGTGAGGTGCGTTGCTCTAACTGTCATCGAGTAGCCACCCACAACAGACGAATAGAAAAACAAAATGCAGAAAACAATAGCTAAAGAACTAAAAGAGTTTGCCGAAGAGATAGCGTCACGTTATTCTCGAACAGATCGTGAGGGTAATGTCAATAATGAAAGCTTTAAAGTTCAGGATGTTATACCTATGTCCGACCATACAGCTGTCATAAACTTCGTGAAGAGTACAGGCAAGATCGGCGTAGCGTTCTGTTATTATATCAACAGGGGTGCATCAAAAGGATGGAAGTACTTCTTCCCCACCGACTCTCATGTCAGTGGGTTCCAAGCGTTCTTTATATACAAGACTGAAGCTGAGCGTAAAAACTATGACAAGAATTTTTAACGTCTGTAGCCCTTATTTCTATCTCGGGTAGATCTTCTTTCCTCTTCCTTTTGCCTCGTAGTTTTTCTTTTCTGCCCCGGTGTTGATTTAACACCTCCTTCTACTACATAATCACTGTAGTTAAGAAGCCTTAAGATTACTTCTTCAGAAGTGCGAGCATCTCCAGCCTTTTCAATATTCTTGTAGAAGCGAGTAATGTTATATAAAGGTATCTTCCCCCCAAGAGCAAGCTCCCCTATACGTGTACTCATACGAATGAAAGCCTCCTCTTTTTTCTTTGGATCTTTTAATTTATTCCATCTGAGGTACTGCTCATTGATCTCCCCAAACGCATCGAATACAGGCAGGGTTCCTACATCTTTACCGTAAGTCCTTCCTGCTAACGTGTTAGATATACTTTGTAGAATATCTCCGACTATAAATAGAGAGTTGAAGTTCCCTAAGATAGCAGCTCTTGCTAAGTCTTTATTGTCTTCGTCGTCCCATCCTGCAAGCCCCATACCTGAAGCTACAAACTGGAATCCCATAGGCATCATTACATGATACATTAAGAACTTATTTAATCCACCCGCAAACTGCTTAAGGTTTTTATCTCTAAATCCTCTGCGCATATTACGGAGCCCAGACATTTCTTTTCTAAGGTACTGCTTAGGAGAAGTCTTAAACATATTAAGAGCTCTGTTAAATGGAGAGCTGGTCTGGAAGTAATCCTTATCTGTCACATCCATAGACTGCTGAGTAGACTTAGTGTCAGTCTCAAACTTACGCACTGCGTACTCTATAGCATCTTGATCCGTAGCTGTTGGGTTATTTTTTTTAAACTCAGCTTTATAATAAGAGTAATTAGGCATACCTCCTAAATATATAGCAGTTATATCACCAGCTTTTACGAATCCCATCATCAAGTTGGTGAAGAAACTGCCAGCGCCTTTAGTAAATGCTCCGCTCGCAGGGTTGTTAGCATCTAACCCTGAAGCGCTATATGCCTCAATAGACTGACGAATATCTGTAGACAATCTATCTTGTAGGTACACTGAGTTCTCCCGAATTTCATTAAAGACTTTTAAGAACTCTGTCTTATTCTTAACTGCGTAGTAAAGGTAGTTACCCGCTCCAATATCTAAAGCATATGTAGGTATAGAAGTTAACTGCTTGATCGCAATGTTCGGTGATATACCGAGCCTTGTGGTAGCAAATAAGTTGTTCATAGAGTTAACAAACTGATTACCCTTTTCACTTTGAAGACCACGGTTAGCAATGTTTTTTATTGCGTGATCTATCATATCCATTGTCACCTCCCCCTTAGCATTAGTAATAGCCTTACGCATAAGTGGATTGGTAAAGAGTTTATTTATATCCCTAATTGTAGGGCCCACATTAGCAAACCACTGCATGTCTTGAGAGTAAGTAACTAAGGCGTTCATCATATCAACTGGCATAATAGGTTTCGACCTTGCCTGTCTCACTTTAGTTGAAGCTGCAGAAATTTGACTCTGTGCTGCTGGGCCTCTACCTTTTTCTCCTAACATATCTAAAGGAGCTATAACCTCTCCCTCCCTGTATATCCTACCTCCGTAGTTTTCATTCCACGGTAAGTCGGTACGGTATATATCTTTATAAGCATCATTGATACCTGGGTATAGTGAAGGGTAGAACTCATTCATCTGCCACTCAGCCAAAGCTATCACGTCTTTACCTGCCCATTCAACTAACTCATCCATAGTACGCTTGTAGTCTTTCCCTAAGAGAGACTCCATATTCTCAAAGGCAGGGGTGTTCGCTGGATCTTGTAGTTGCATGTATAAATATCCAACTTGATTTTTACTTAGTATTACAGACTTATCTTGTTTTACTTTCTGTAAAGCTTTTTTATTTTTCTTTGTCGGGTTAGCATCGTAAGCATCCTGCGCTTTCTTTACCGCCTCTGGATCTGTGTAAATGCCTTCTACTACTTGCTTGACAGAATTGTCTTTATTTGTTTTACGCCACTTCTTCCCATATACTTCTTTGAGTTTGTCTCCCGTCACCTTTTTAATATCCATCATACGCTTTTTATATCCACGTATTCCTTCGTTTAAACCATCGTATACAAGCTTACGCGCATTACCGCCAAGCAGTACACCTGGAGCTTCAGCTATCCTTTCCATAAGGCCCTCTATACTTTCCGACTTGACGAATATGTTCTTAGGGTTTAAGCTTTTAATAAACTTCACCACCTTATTGTCATTGGCTTTAGTCGCTTCAGCGCTACGCTTTAAGTCAGCTGTTGCGTCGTTGATTTCGTTAACCACATCAGGATCGTTTACATCTACGTCTCGACCTGTTACATCTTTAAATACTTTTCTAAACTGCTCTGTGTATTTTTCATGAGCAGCCTTGAGTTCTTCTTTAAAGTTCTGTCTTCCTTCACCTATAATACCGCTTAACATTTCTTCAGCTCTGCTTAAAGATTCTACCTTATTTACATTGGTATCATCCATAAGTTTAGAGTTGTTGATAGACATAACAACCATTAAGTCTATCATGTCGTTTCTGTCTTGCTCCGTTTGATCTACTTTTTCAGCCAACGCTCTAAACATTTCGTTAAGAGATTCGTTGCTTTTAATTATATCATCTGCAGTAGCGGCATCATCTGTTACTACTTCTTTTATAGCAGCTAATCGCTTACGTGTTGCGTTGTCGATCTTCACTCCCTTCTTTCTACCCGACTGAATTACTTCGTACTTGCCGTTAAGGATAGATTCTATCTTAGCGTCCAACGTTTTGACCTGACGCTTAGTGACAAAATCAAACACCTCATCCATAATATTATTGATATTGCTTTCATTTGCATTAGTTACCTTACGAACAAAGCTCATTAATTCAGATCGAGTATATGTACCGCCCTTCACTGAAGGTAATGTTTGCCTAATAAAGTTTCGCAGTTGAGCCTTTACTTTCTGCAAGTTCTTTGCCCCACGCTTTCTATCTTGTATAGATTTACGTAACCCACGAATACGAGTATTCATATTTTTTGTTGGGTTCACTTGCATAGCTTTCTGCAAACCAACAATCATCTCCATCTGCTTCTGGCTATCTATTGTTTTAGTGTCTCCCTCAGCCTGGAACTCTGGTTGCTTCTCCATAAAATCTATGGTAGCATCCATCATCTCTGCTTCCGTGAGCTTAGTCTTTCTCTTCTTAAGCTTCTCATTAAAGTTGAGGACTTTTTTGAACAACTTCATACCAGCTTTAGCACCCCCTTTGATGTCACCAAATACTGCTGGCATTCTACGGAACATATCCGCATCTAAAGAAAGTAAACCATTCACTTCCTTAGCTTTCATCTTCTTGATACGAACTAAGTAGTCCTTGATCATAGCATCAGTAAAGTTATTCTCCCTTCCGAACTTAATAACATCGTCCACAGACATACCTTTATCGAAGATCTGAGTCTTCGTCATGTCTTGCATTACGTTAACCTTACTTCCGTTACGAGTGAAGTAGTATCCTCCTCTTGGGCCTCGTGCTTTCTTTACACCAAAGCCAAGCTTACGTGCTGCGTTTTGGAAAGCAGCTAAGTTTATATACGATGGTGTAAAGCCATCATTATTCATATTGTACTGACGCCCCAGAGTTCTAAGTCTATCGTTGGTAGACATAATCTTCTGAGTCTTTACGTCTCCCTCTATAGCCGGTGTCTTTATAGGAGAGTCTATAACCTCATCTCTATAAGCCATAGCATCATCATACTCGTCAAAGGTTTTCTCCTCGATGTTTATCTTTCCTTCGGGATCGTATACCATAGCGACCACATCAGGTGTGCCGTGGTCCTTCTTGTTCCACCCTTCTGGAGCAAACTCTTCATTAAATGGAGTACGAGACACCACTCTAAACCCCTGGTCTTCGTAGAGCTTAGTTAATCGTCCGTCAAAATTATCAAGTTTATTACCCCCTGCCTCTATTAACAAAGGCATAAGCCCTCTTAAGGTACCCTTTTCCGCTACCTTTCCCTGTCTCTCTCTGGCTACATTAGGATTAAACAATCCTTTAATATCACCGTCCGGCGTAACTACACCAAACGTTCCCTTATACTCTCTGATCTGAGAGTCTTGTAATGTTTCTTTTCCTACCTCATCCACTGCCCAGGCAAATGGGCTGTTATCTTGAAAGAATTTCTGCTCAGAAATGTATGTCTCTACGTCTACCTGTTCTCCTATAACCTGTGTCTTTACGTCGGTATCGACAGCAGGTTTCTTTTTTACCTCCGTCTTCTTAACTTTTTTCTTAGGAGCTTTACGCACTTTCTTGCCAGGACCAGTTCCGTATGGTGCTATCACTTGAGATTCTATAGATCTTCTCTTGCCTTTTTGCTCTACTATAGAGTCTATCTTAGCTCGCGCATCTCCCGTGGCTATATCTGCTGCATCGATAACAACATCAGGTACACCTACTACCTCGCCTAATATATCTGTAGTGTATGTAGAGTGTGCCGACTTTTCACCCACGCCAGTAGGCTTAAGAACTATCATAACGTCGTTCTGCTTAAAGTCGTTATCACGGTAGAAGCTGTCACGCATAGAGTCCATATCCAAGAAAGCGTTGAACTTCTCAAGAGTTCTTTTCAGCGGAGTGTCTTTCTTTTTTTCTACTGAAGCAAAAGCACTTAACAGTTTCTTCCTATCAGTAGAACTCTTTAACGAATCAAAGCTATCGTGCTTAGCCATAATTTCCCTCACCGCCTTTACAGGCTTAGACTTCATGACTGCTTTTTTAAATGCACTAAAGCCACCCGCTTGGTTTACTCTTTCTTCAAGCACGTTAAACACCTGCTTGTTAAACATTTGGCTGGCCTGGGGTGCACCGCTCATAATAAAGATGTAGTCAGAATTATCTACACCTCTTTGTAAAGCATTCTTCGATAACCCTGATGCCCATATAATTCCTTTCTTTCTGTTCTCAGGATCTAAGGCATAGCTTGGGCCTGCATCTAAGTAGTGTTGCTTATCTACTACCACATCGCCATACTCTCCACGCCCCAGCTGATCGGCTGTCCAGAACCAAACCTTCTCATCGTTCTCTACGATGGTATCGATTAGACTATTGATGTCTATCTTATCCTGCTCAGTAACAAGAGATAATGGTCCAGGCTCAGAAGGGAACGTAACTTTTCTGGTCTTTACATCTGTTTGTTTCCCTTGTTGAACATTATTTTTTAACTCAGCCTGTATACCGTATGAGTCTTTATTCTTAGTATCACCCAGGTTTGTAAGAACAGAATTTAATTCCTTAAGAGATTTTTGCTCTGCCGCTTTGTATACATTCTCTTTTTGTTCAGCTGTAAGCCCTTCAACTTTAGAGTCTGGAATAAATATAGCGGTAGTAATTTCTTGAGCACCACGTGCGGCTGGTAAGTTATTACCTTTAATATCCTCTCTACTTTGAGACTGGATTGTAACACCTCCTTCCTGCGCCTCAGATATTACATTCTTTTTACCGAGACCTAAGAAACCAGTTTTGTCACTTACCTCTTTTTTAGGTTGTGCAGTTACCCTAACAGTAGTAGGCTTCTTCTTTCCTCTTTGCTCAGATCGAAGCTTGTCATGCTGTTGACTAAACTTCATACTATAGGTATCTCTTCCTTTAGAATCTTGATTAGCGTAAGCATACCCTGCTCCAAAGTTAGAAGCCACAGTAGTTTCTATATCATCTAATATAGCAGTTGCCTCATCCGTGGTAGCTGGTGCCTCTTCAATTATTTGTTCCTGCGTAAACTCAGCATCACGCTCAGCTTGCGTAGTTTCAGATGGCGCCTCTTCAATTATTTGTTCCTGCGTAAACTCAGCATCACGCTGGGCCTGTGTAGTTTCTGCAGGGGCTTGTACTTCTGTTTCTACTTTAGCCTCCGGCTTACCCTTCTTCGAGTTTTCGTATTGCTCTACAGTTACCATGTCCATCCTCTTGAAAGCATCTGTAGCTCTCTTGAAAGTCCCCGGCATTGCTTGCGCGTTAACTGCATAGGTATCATTCCCCTCAATTCTTCTTAGAAGGAAACCATCTCTCTTACCTCTACCCGCGTCGTTACCCCCCTTCTCAGATTTGTTTTCAAACACCCCTCCTTCGTACTCTACTTCGTAAGTTTCCATTCCGCCCGTCTCGCCTTCAACAGTGACGATTCTCTTCTGTCCTTTCCTGTACTCAGCGTTAGGGTCAATCTCAACTTCATCTCCTCTGGTGTAAGTAGGTCGCTCATCTTTCGGCCCCTCAAGTATCTGTTCCTCTGTAAATTGTTTATCACGCTTAGCCTGCTCCTCAGCTTTCTGTATAGGCCCCGGTTCTCCTACGTTAATAGAACCTCCATCATCTAACGCTTGTAGATCTTGAGCAGTTATCTCTTCACCTGTAGCAACTTTTTCAGCTATAACATTGAGTAGGTCTACTACCGCTCGGTCATCGTTGTTAATGTCGCCTATATTAATATCTAAACCAATAAAGTCAAGGATACTTTGAACCCATTCCTTTACTGTACTTTTAGCTGGTGCATCTAACTTCTTATATGTAGAAGATAGAAACCCTACAAACTCTGCTAAAAACTCTTCGTTCTGTATATTGCCTTCAAAGTTTGACGCGTAATCTTCTAAAGCTAATACTTCTTCTTTGGTAAGGTTCTTACTTTTCTTTATTACTTTCTTCAAACGCTTAAGCATACGCTTGCTTACGTCTTGTATTTTACCCTCAAATCCTAATTTATTTTTAAGGACAGCATGGAATACCTCATGAGCAATAGTAAGAGCATCAGCCTTTGGGACGTTGAGGTGAATAGTATTGGTGTTAGAGTTATATGCTCCACGAGATTCTGTAGAAACGTGGTCTTTATATGACTGGTCTGATCTGTGTAAAACAATATTAACGTCAGGAAATACTTTTTGTATAGCCTTAAGAGCCTTGTCAGCAATACGAGTAATACGCTGCTCGTGTGCCACTGGAGTTTGGTTAGGGTTTTCCGTCTTGTAATTATCGCTTTGGTAATAAGAGTCTACTGCTCCCTCTACATTGTCTACTACAGTAAGCCCCTGCTTTATTCTTTTACCTTTACGCGGCGGAGCCGTTACTCTATTACCCTCTTTATCTACAGACTGAACAACCTCAACTGTTTGATTGTCAGTATCTTCCACAACAATCGTGTTGTTGTCTGGCTGTATGTTAGGATCTACCTCTACAGTAGTCTGGTCTATCTCTTCCGTTGTGGTCACATCGGTATCGCCTGTTTGATCTTGATCCTCAGCTCTATTTCTTCCGCTGGCACCGTCACCCAAGTTTACAGGGTTGTCTTCTACAACTTGACCTAAAGCTCCTAACAAATCACCCAAATCGTTAGCCCCTTGCTCTATTTCTTGCTGCGTTGCCGGTTCTATTTCCTCCTGCGTTGTCTGGTCTGTCGTGGTGGTTTCGCCTTCACCTTCAGCGGTAACTCCCCTGGCGGTGTCTCCATCTCCCACAGTTGAGCCATCTCCGGCTTGTTCTTGTACATCCACTTCCGTTGTGCTTGACTCTTGAATGGCATCTGTTTGTTGGTTTTGTAAGTCTGCTTTACGGGATTCAAGAGTATTCTTTTCAGCTATGTCTGCTTCCGTAAAAGTTTCTTGGTTATTTATTTCGTTTAGTCTTGTATCTATAGACGTAATTTCTACACCTACATCTACAACCTCTCCTTTTCTACTATATATCTCGTCAAGCTGAGTCTCGATTTCTTTCTTGCGGTTTCTTTTTGCTCGGCTCAAACCTGAGCTATTTTGATCTAACTCTACTTCTAAATCGACAGCAGCTTTTTTATCTTCCGTGCTTAACCCCTCCAGGTTAGGACGTATTGATTCAGCCTTAGCTTTCTTAGCCTTTAATAAATCTTTTCTCTCCGTAGCCATCTCCTTCAACACTTCGTCTCCCTTAATTTCAAGCTTAATCCCCGCAAACGTAGCGTCGTCAGTCTCTTCGATGAGCTTTACCATCTGCTCAAAAGTTACGTCCGCACCATCAGGACCCATCTTATATTTACCCTTACCTACTGTTGTACGAATAGCTGATATTACCGATCCTGGCGCACCACCTACAGCCTCGAAACCTATCTCTGCAGCATCCATATCTTGGCCTACAGCAAGCCTTGCGGAAGCCTCTCCAATACCTCCTCCTACTCCTTCTATAGCTGTCGCGACTCCTTTAGATGCAAGGTTAGCTCTCTTCGCAGCTTTACCAGCCTTAATAGCTGTTTTACCCACCCCTCCTGCAATTTTACTCGCTACACCTGCTGTAATTCCATCTACAATACCAATGACAGCTCCTCGCCCTGCTGACTTACTACGTATTCTAAACATTGCATCATCGTCGTTTAAAACTTTAGCCACGTTTTTCTCATTAAAAGCCAATCCTTTTTCTGACAATTCCTCCTGCAGAAATTCTGAGAACGAAAGTCCTGCTTCTAACGTAGCTCCTGCACCACCTAAAGCTCCCGCTATAGCACCGCCTGCTGTAGTAAATACACCCAGCGGTCCTGCACTAAAACCTGTTGACCCTATAGCGGCTCCAGTTCCTGCTCCTACTCCTGCTCCAGCAGCCACCGCAGGGTTAACCATCTGAGACACACTCGTTACAGCTATCTCTACCACGGAGGTAGGTGCTGCAATAAGACCACTTATAAAACCCCACGCTCCCCCACCAGCTTTTTCGTAAGCATCGTTAAAAGCCGTCATCTCATCAGATGGGCCCGTCTGTTGTAGCCTCTTGTTTACTCTTACGAAATCAGCAATATCTGAAGCCGACGCGGATCTTCCTTTAAGGGACAATTCTAACGCTTCATCTACAGTATTACCCGTTTCATATCCTTTAGCTCCTGCCCTCCATATATCCCCGAAGAAATCAGTTACCTCATTTTTCCCTAACGCTCTTTCAAGCATAGTATCCTTCTCTCTCGTAGGAACGTCTAATACACTATACCCTCTATCATATTCCTCACGGGCTTGTTCTTCTCTTTCCGAAGCTATACGCTCTCGCTCATATCCCTGGCCTCTATGTCTTCTCCCTGCTTCGTATCCTACAACAGCGCCTTCTTCAGGCTCAACGACCTCTGAAGATTCCGATGAGATAACTTCTTCCTCCTCGACTGGTGTAGTGGAATCCATATCTTCCTCTCCCCCAATAACCATAGATTCGTCTTTTTTTTTTAGAGCACCAGGAAACGCCTCAACAAAACTGTCTACATCATCAAACATCCCTTCAGGCATAGCAGGGTATAATACTTCTATACCTTCCGACTCAATGACTTGCATCATCTGATCTTCACTTTCGAATATCCCTTGGTCCTTAAGGACTTTAAATAGAGCTATTAAATCTTTATCCATATTTTAATTATTGTGTAGCCATCCACTCTGCAAATGTACCGTTAGGATTATTTTGTTTCCATTGATTCCACTTCACTTGACCCGCTCCGGACGACCCTCTTCTATTCCTTACAAGCTTTTCTCTTGAGTCCCTTACAAGTTTTTTCATATACTCATAATGATTCAGAGTAGAGTCGTTGTCACCGAAGGAATCTGGAAGGAATTTTTCTACGTAATAAGGGTCGCCTCTCTCTCCTATAGTCCATATAAGCTGATCGCCTGGCGCAGAATATCTAACATTAACCTCACCGTTAACAGCGTCAAACATATCTGAAGGTAGCATAGCGTTGAATATCTCTTGGTATAGATCAACAACCTCTTCCACACTATCAGCAGATGATTGTAAGTTATCCCCAAGCTCATCGTCAATGTATGCTCTGAAAGTCTGATCCACCCCACCTAATGCAACTGGTCTTTCAAAGTCAAGAGTAGCCATTTTATCTATCTGACCTCGTCCTGTTGCTCCTCCTTGACCAAACTCATCACCGACTCTTCCACCCCAGACGTCTAAAGCGTCATAGTATTCTAACACATTATTTGGTGTGACGTTAATGTAGAGAGCTCTTTGTGCATCTTGGTTACTCATACCGTTTACATCTACTATATACGGCTCTTTATTGTCACGGTTAATTTCAAACCCAACAGTACCACCTTGACTATTTACAATTCTTTCTATCGATGTTATCTGTGGAGCACCGTCTGGTAGGTGCTTGTTAATCCTTGAAGCCAGAGCATTGGCAGCAGATGTTGCCTTTGTAGAATCAGCTTCTGTAAGGTCAATGATATCTCTCATGTACCCCACCGACGTAGTGTTTTTATCGTCTTCTTTAATAGCTGACGCTGGAGGGAATACTTTCTGATGACCTTTGGTTAAAGTAATTTTCTTATCCAGTTGCCCCTTAATACTTTTTTCAGCCTCCTGATCTACAAGTTTTTTTTGTTCGGGAGAAAGCTCAAAATCCATAGTACCCTGACCGTCTTCGGTTGGAACCATAAGGACATACCCTGGGTTATTTATAGTTCCGTCACCAGGATTAGCCGCAGCTACCGCTGGATCCATAGTGTACATTTGTGCCGTTACACCTGCCTCTTGAAGGATACTAAGTACTCTTGCGTCAGTAGATGTAGCTACATTTACCAAAGACTTTAACATATCCTCACTATCTTCTTTTTCCAGCCAATCCTCTACAGATTCTACCGACCCCGTACCGCCTTCTGCAATAAATGAAGCCTCTATCTCTGCCCCTAAATTTAACACGATATCAGCGGCAGTTTCGACTGAGGGCACATAGTTGCTTCTTTGTGTCAGACGTTGGTTGATAGAGTTTAACCCCATAATATTAGATGGGTTAGATGGATCAGCGCCATCTTTTATAAAACCCATATCTCCTGTAGCAGGGTTGCCTGCAAACTCCCATTGCGATAACCCACTCAGTCCCGACATTTGTAACATCAACCCCTGCTCAAAACTGTTTGACTGGTTTCCATTTTTCCAATCTTCAGAGTTCTGTCTTTCTTGTGCTTTTACGTAGGCTTCGTCGAAAGTTCCTAACGCTGTTTTTAGCTGTGTAAAAGAGTCAGAAACTTTTTGTTTAGACTGCAAATAATCCGAAGGCTTGAGATAACCATTCTGCATGAGATAGTTTTGAGAAGCTAAAAACTCCGATCCCCACTGACTACCTTCCAATACTTTTACATTGAGAGACTCCGAAGCGTACTGATCCATCTTAGCGAGATCGTTCATCGCTGTGGTGGTCGCGTCTTGTATTTCTTGTTTACGGGTTTCCCTATCGTCACGGATATCCGTAATCGTCTTCGTAAGATTTTTTGTTACTGTTCCCCAATCAACCGTGGTTTTTGTGAGGTCACGCTCTTGTCTATAGACAAACTTATTCGGATCAGTTTCTCTGTTCTTTATACTATAATCTCTTGCCATCAGTAATTAAAATCTACGTTGTCAAATATAGAGTAATCAAAACCCTTAAACGAACTTTCGTTTGGAGTCCCGTAAAAATCAAAGTCCACTCCTGCTTCAAGATTTGGATCTCTCATAAACTTAGTATTTCTTCCTCTTCTAAAGTTTTTACCGGTTATATCCGCGGCTGACAACTTCTTAAGTATATCCGTCTGTTGTGCTGGAGATAGCTTAGTCCTGTCAAAACCTGGGATAACTTGACTCATAAAGTCATCAGATTCAAACAACTCCATAGCCCTCTTCGCGTTATTGCTGGTGCCAAATAATGGAGCGACATCTGCCACGCCTTGTGCTACCTGACCAATACCGCTCACTGCCGTATCAATACCCTGTTTTCTGCGTTGTTCTGCCTCATATGCTATCTGATCTTGCATCTGTGCCTCAGCTGTATCAAGAGCCATTAGCTGCTGATCTTGTTCTGTTTTAGCATCAGCCTTCATTTTATCTATACCAAACATTTCTTCAGCCATATTGATACGCACCTTTTCACCGCGCTTGGTTTGTTCGGCTGATACGATGCCTATTCCTGCTGTTAGGTTACGCGCGTCCCCTTCTTGTAAAGCTTCAATCGCTTGAGCGTTAGCCGCAAGGTTGTTTCTATATTCCGCTTCATACGCATCTAAAGGAATACTAATTGCTGAGTAGCGATCCACTTCTGCTCTTCTACGAGCGTTATCCATTAGCTTACGAGCCTCATCGCTTGCATCTTTAGCCGCGGCTTTCGCCGCAGAACTTTGCTGAAAGCCTTGAACTGCAGAGTAACCTCCCATTCCTATACCTATTATTGCCGATGTAGTTACTGCCATATCAAATCTTTTTTATCATTTCTGTAGTATAGCTTGACGCCTCTACAAATCCAGCTTTTATATAGCTGTTTATTAGTGGTTTATTTTTTATTAAAGCGTATACAAAACTATTATCTAATTCTTGGGCTAAGTCAGCTATAGTATTGATTAACAACTCTATAGCCTCTTTTCTTCCCTGTCTATTTTTATATTCAAAATTTGAAACTATCCAATCGCACCAAACGGCTTTTGAATTAGTCCTATACATAAAGCCAGCACACACGGGAGTCCCGTTATCGAATACCATAAAACCTCCTGTTCCATTTTCAGGTAAAAAATCTTTTGATGGAGGTGTCCATCGCCAGTCTTTCCACCATTTGCACAGGATATTTTCATAATCTCCTTCTTGTAATGGCTCTATACTTAATTGCATTTACGCAAAGATACTAAAAAATTATGGATAACTCTTCATCGCACTGCTTCCAACAGCAAATAATTCTACAGCGGCGGTGTTGGTGTTTTCTAAAGTAAACTCCATAAAGTATCCACGAGCCCCTTGTGAAGCAGATACCACGTCTTTAAAGTAGAAAATAAAGTCTCCTTGTGCAGGTGTTAAACCCACATCTCCCGTCGCTGGCTCAGGCACCGCAGGGTTTATAACCAACGTATTGGGGTTAAACACACCGCTTAAAGCATTAAGTTCAGTTACCTGCCCTACATATATAGGAGCTCCAATAGCGACTGGAGGAGTTACCGTATTGTCTAAAGGTGTAGAATATATATAGTCTCCTACACTAACAATAGAGCCTACGTTAACCGTAAATGTAATAATTACAGCAGTTGGTCCACCAAACACCACAGCCGCAGTACCTATTCCATTTACGTTTCTATCTCTGTAGTCTCGAGTAGTTTCATTCTCACGCAGGAAAGTAAACCACTCCCCTTCCTTTTGCTCAAAATATGTAGCTAACATAGAACCACTTCCCAGATCTGTAATCAAAGAAGTACAGTTCCATCGATCACTACTTTCATAAGACATAGTCTTAAATAGCTTAATGGTCTTTGGCTCTACGTTTAACACACCTGTAATGGTAGAGTTATATTGAACGCCATAGTAGTTGTTTCTAAGGTCGTTTGTGTTGTGTCTATATAAGTTACCTTCACTCCATGTGTAGAAATAACCGTTCATTCCGATCATGTAGTCCGCGCAAAAAGAATAGAACGATGGCCATCCTTCAACGTCATCAGCATAGGATAGTGTGTAACAGTGAAATTTTTTCGGTAGTGCCATAGCTATTTTTTTTATGGGCAAGATCCGCTACAACCCGTTAAAGCTGTAACAATGCCGTCTGTACTTACAGTTAAACAATAATCTATACCTCCTTGCGTAAGAGGGTAATTTCCAGCGGGGAACGGTGTCACCCCGTCTTCATCAACGAAAACCCAATCGTGAAGTCCAATGGTAGGATACGATCCGTCTCCAGCAGGATCTTGTACAGAGACGTAGTAAACATTAGTTCCACTCGTTCCACACGTTCCTTTATTTACTCCTACGGTAACGCTTTGCAGTTTACGCGGACAGTAAACAGAAATATTCCACCCCGTATTCCCACATGGACCATCAATAATAAAGTCTACATTCTCAGGTCCAATATTAGGTTTAGGAATTACCATAAAACACTGCCCTGGGCCAGTAGCGGTAAGTGAAGTACCACCTGCAGCTTGGTTTAAATAAGGACCCATAGTTACTTGAATCCCTGTGTCTACAAAATCAGGAGGAGCACTACTTGGATCGTATTGGTAGATGTAATTGTATGCTGCATTAAAGATTGCCGGAGGAGGATTACCAAAATCCCCTGGAGGACTATAAAAAGGAGATGTAACTCCCGTAGCAGGATATGTTGCACCATTGCTCCCGTCAGCATTTGTAATAGGTTGTAAAAAAGTTCCGTTGCCTATTGCTAAATTAGGCGGACCTGGCTCAGCATCTACAAATTCCCCACAATCCTCACCACTTCCAACTCCAAGTTCTTTACCAACTACACCCTGCAAATAACCATAAGCTAAAGTAGAATACTCAGAAGCCGCTTGGCCATCGTAAAACCATGTGCATTTATCTGGAATTGTAGCAGGGAAAAACCTTACAACAATAGCTCCTGTATCTGTACCGGCATTAATAGTCGCTTTGTACTGGCCCTCATTTCCTCCTGCTACAGCTAAAGCCGTACCACACGGTACTGTTGGTATATCACAATCCTCACAATCTTGGACTGGACCCAATACGCCTCCTGTTGCGTATCGGTATGTATTCCCTGAAGAATACCACCCGTCAGCAGCCGGTATTGTCAGAGCTGCGTCAGTCCATACCGTCGTGGCTTGGTTGAAGTCCAAAGCGTCAAAACATACATTTACTATTGTTGCCATCTTATTTAATTTTTAACACGTTCCTACTTCTAATACTAAACCATCTGCTCCAATACGAACCCAGTTTAATGGATTTGCTGTAGAAGGAACTGTGGTACCTACAATATAATATCCTGGACCTATAGCGGGGGCTCCAGGCACTTGTCTACAATTACCGAAAGCGTCATTAAAGACTGTGTCTCCCACTATCGGAAGGGCTCCTGTACTTGTAAAGGACCATAAACCCGCAGCACCATTATCATTTGTATTACCTGAGCACGCCTGCACTATTGAGTTTTGAGCTTTACTAAAGTAACAAGATCCGCATAACTTGGTGCAGTCACAACACGCATCTAACGCGCTAATATTACTATAACAAATATCTGTACAGCGTGCCGCTCTAAAGTCCCATATAAGGTAGAGATATTGATTTGCATCGGGTATAGTGAAAGTACCACCTTGTATTGTTCCTACTTCTTTTGCTTGGTATACAGGAGTAGAAGGGTTTGTAATAGGCGTTACATCAGAGGAAGCCGCAAGAAGTGCTGCTATATCCGCAGTATTATCTTGGTATAAAGTATTGCTTGATAAAATTTTGAACGTATGATAGTTAGGATCAAAATCAAAATTATCAGGAATAATTTTTCTTGTTTTTAATGTAACTGAAGCCCCATCATATGGAAACCCTCCTACAGATCGTGTACCCGTGTTGGAAATATAAG
>Ga0209337_1000755_pt1 | contig 25851 bp, 29 predicted proteins | sample LinPmetageLP53_FD_184044 | JGI IMG/M metagenome (GOLD analysis project Ga0209337, IMG submission 184044) | Marine viral communities from the Pacific Ocean - LP-53 (SPAdes) (version 2) | ecosystem: Environmental > Aquatic > Marine > Oceanic | place: Pacific Ocean | collected 2010-02-08 | reverse complement strand
AACTCGGCAACAGTCAGACTGTGAGGTGGGGCCATCTTCTGGAGAATGGCTTCTTTACGTTCCGGTGAATAATGGGGCATGGTTGTCCTCTGAAATATTCAGGCGACAACTACGCTGACACATAGGGACCAACGAGGGCGAGCACTTTGTCGGTGGCCGCGAAAACTCGGCGCCCCAGGTGTATGTGCACGGCCTGGTACGCGAGGGCCGCAATACCGAGGTCAAGCAGGCCCTGATGAGCCAGATGCTTGAAAAGGTAGTGCAAATCACGGGCATAACGGCTGAGGACGTCTGGATTTATCTGCAGGACATTCCAGCCACTCAGATGATCGAGTTTGGCCGGTTTCTGCCAGCGCCGGGCGACGAAGCCGAGTGGGAAAAGGAAATGACACCAGAGAAGCGTTCCGGGTTGCCCGATTAAAGGAGCACTAACACTCGACGACCTCAGAAAACCGGGACAGATTTATTTTCCAGACGGATAATCCAACAAGGAGACACCATGTCGTACACCAGCCGATATACACCCGAAACCCTGAGCCGTGATGAGCTGGACCAGAGCACGGGCCCAATGGTGATCGAATTCGGCACCAACTGGTGCGGGATCTGCCAGGGTGCTCAGGCGGACATCAAGGCGGCAATGGACAATCACCCAGACATTCCGCATGTGAAGGCTGAGGATGGCAAAGGCCGCAGATTGGGGCGGACGTTTGGCGTTAAGCTCTGGCCGACCCTGATTTTTTTGAAGGATGGTGAAGAAATAGCGCGGGTCGTCCGCCCAGAAGACAGCACCGACATCGAAGATGCACTGCTAAAAATTCGCTAAGGCCGGCGCCGGCAATTGCTGGCCTGCTAGGAACAATGCGGAAACTGGAAAATAAATCTGTCCCGGTTTTCTGTCCCGGTTTTCTAAGGAAAATGTACTGCCGAGACACACGCATTTGTACCCTCAAGCTGTACATCCTCTCCATCTTTAGTGACTGAAACTCCCATCGCCGCCATACCGACCACTTGCATATAGACGTTTAACACAGGGCTACCACTACTACCCCCTTGGATAGGTGTATCGACTTCGATGTAACGATGGCTTGAAATATTTAGAGTGTTAATGACTGTACAGGGTGTTATGGCAACAGATTGATGCCCGGGTTGAAGTTGTGGAAACCCCGCGATGGAAACCTTGTACCCCGTATTCGTCTTAAGATTAGGCGCAACTTTCAACACAGGAAAGGAGCCGTCAACATTGATCAATTTTAACTCTGCAATATCAGAATTATTATTAATGTTAACGACCTCAGCGCTATATTTTTTACCAGGCTCATTAACCAAATAGAGTTTGCATTGAACCGGATTTCCAGCTTTGGCAAAGGTATGAGCACTGGTTAAGATTCGTTGGCCTCCGATCATGAATGCAGTACCCTGGACAAGCTCCTGATCCATATCAAGACCTGGGACACCCCCAAAGTCAACGACCCACACACACCTTTGCAAGCGAGCCCTATTTTTATAACTATAGAAATGGAGCTTTTGTTCTAACTCATCTTTTATTTCAGCAGGGCCAATAGGAGATTGGATATCCAGACCCAAATCGTTAAATTTTTGTGAAAGCGTTTGATAAACAGAGCCACCCCTTCCTTTCACCATACCGATGAAGGCTATACGACCATGAACTACATTTTCCAGCCTGCGCTCAGGGTCGCCTCCAACCTTTTCAAAAAACTTCATATTTGCGGACTCAACACCCTGTGACAACGAAAAAAGCATTGCCCTGGTTGTCCTAATATAACGCCTGTCGACATTGACGACTGAATTAACTTTCAATCCAGTAACTACTTGTCGCTGATCATAATACTGAACTCTCGTCTTTCTTATATTAATTAAAAAACCGGCGTTTTCAATAATATCGACCAGCTCAACACTTGGCTTAACAACTCCCTCATCAACGTGAAAAATAATACCATCTGTCTTCTTTTGGAAAGAAAAAGTAATATCATCCGCGTATCTCGAGTAACGTGCTTTATATTTTTTTGCTAACCTGGACAGTTTATGGTCTAAGCTTCGAGCAACCATATTCGATATTAGGGGCGAAGTTGGCGCACCTTGAGGTAGCCTTCCGTTTAAGCAACAAATGTGAGCGATTAGCTTTGCAGTGTCGTCTCTTAAATTATAAGGAGGAGCGACTAAAAGTCCTTTAACTCGTCCAAAGTGAATATAATCAAAAAAAGAATCTAAATCTAGATTGAAAACGCATTCTCTTTTTATATGCCTTTTAGCATTATCAACGATACCTCTTCCAGCAACAAAAGCTGTTGCAGCCGAATGGGGTCTATAAAGCTTTTCCAAATGATTTTTTAGCCGTTTTTGAATAATCTTTAATTTTGGATTTGGAGCCCGAATCTGGCGGCTACTACCATTCTTCTTTTCGATAGTGAACTTTGTATAGGAATATTCTAGGGGAAAGGAATACAGTGTATAATTAAGCTTAGAATGAGTTGTTCCAAGTAAGCTAGCCAAATCCGAAGGTGATGTGGTTGGTTGAATCATAAAAGCCCGGCTCAAGTTTCACATTACGCTTTACTCAAATTTGCCTGCAAAGCTGCTGCTAGCAACGTGCTGAGAGGCGATTTGTGGTAACGTCGTTGTCATTAAGCAGCATTTAAAACCGCCAAGATTAATCACGAGCCGGGTTGCCAGAGGATAGCAATAGTATGCAATGCCTTCAACCATAGTTTCACAGCCAAATACCGTAGCACATGAAATTTCTTAATCCTTCGACATGAGCTGCCCCTCAACTGCGTTTAAGCGCCGCATTTAGCGAGCCGACAAAACGAGCAAAGCGAAGTAGGTTACATTAAGGTCTTTGCCGCCAGTTCGCTTGTTGCTGCTGATCGCAGCCCGAATCAATTGATCTGTAGGCGAACCAGTTTCCTGCCTAACAAACTGTCGACAAGCCTCAACCCGCGGTTGGTGACTGCCTGCCATTGCCCGAAAGGTCTCTGGTTAATCCAGCCAATGGCATGCCGACAACCCTACACGAGCAGAATAACTCGACCACTCATAAGACTCAGGTTCGTTCACCATGTAAGCTTTGACAGGATTGAGTTCCACGCACCGACAACAGGCCATGAGATAGATGTCAAGATCAATCTGGCTAATCTCGCAGCGTCATTCCCCCGCGACCCGTTGCGTTTCTCGAGGGCATTCACGAAACGGGTCTTCCGATCTGCCAGGCGCTTCATCAATTAGGAATTGCGGTCACGTTGTCGTTTGTATGAACAACCAGATGAACATGGTTCGTCATCATGCGCTAACTGAACACCTCCAGCTCATATACCTGCTTCCAATCCTGGAGGTTCGCCAAGTAGTACTCAAAATCACGGTGTTCAACGAACACCGATTGGCGGTTATGACCGCGTTGAACAATGTGATGGGGAAAACTGGGCACGATCACCCTGGTTTGTCGTGGCACCAGTTTCTCCTTGCTTTTGAAGCATAGAATCCGTTCTGAGCTTTGAAGGCTGATGTTAGCCGAACCAGAGAGGCTGTTGGTAGTGACTCGATTCGGCTTTCAGGCACTGGATAAGCTGGAAAAATAAATCTGTCCCGGTGTTCGGTATGGACCTGCAGTTTTCAACCCTTGCCAAGCTTATGTTGGTCTAAGAATCGTTGCCCCTGTATAGAAATTCCTAATTTGGAGGAAAGCTTTTGTTTCTCCTTATAATCCACTGGAAACATATAGATATGCTGAACAACCATCTCTTTAAGAATTCGCACTCCAACTGGATTATCGTGCAAATACGACAAACTCTTAGCAAGAGATTTTACATCTAAAGCCTTATTAAATTGGAGTTCAATTGATTGTCTTATAAGCGTAAACGCTGGAGTCTGCTTTTCTTTTTCAAGAAGGAAATAAATCTCAAGCGCTTCTTTTGATCCAATAGATCCGGCCACCTTTCGAACGACTGAATTTATTACACCGTACGTCAAATGCAAATATGCATTTTCCGCCTGCTTTTCAATTTCACGATCCGAAATACCAGGAGATTCTGAAAGATGGACGGAAATCATTTTAACAATTTCTTTTTTTGCAGAATCGGAAATTTCTATAAAGTACTTCAAAAACCGAAGTCCAGTGCTTACGCCACAATCTGCCAATTCAAACAATGATGATCTAGTTAGTGTGGCGTGACGATTTCTAATAATCTGACCTGCTATCTCGATACCTTTAAATGCCTTATTAATATTTGCAAGTAAGTCATGAGGTTCGCCTTGCTCCACCTCCTCAATACGTTCCAACTTATCAAGATTTTCATTATGCTCATCTCGCTCTTTTTGAATCTCTCGTTGCTCTATGACAAGTTCAGGGATCTTTCTCATGAAATCGTTCATAAAGGCCAACTGTCCGCGTTCAAGTGACGTAGGCACATGAGTATCGAAAAGTTCACGCAACGTGGTTTTTATTTCATCAAGAACCCACGAATCCTTAGTATGGTGAGAGATAAATATCAAGATATTTGCGTAATCTTCTCTATGGAGGTTCTTTAATAAGCTTTCAACCGAACGCTTAACCTCACTAATTTCGGAGTACGACTCTGCAATCTTCTTCCCAACAAAGAAATAATAAAGGTAGGGATATTTAAAAGATAAAACCTGATCACGATCAGTTAAAATAGAGTTTGACCTTAATTTTGAAAAAGCATCATCAAAATCTACTGACAAAAACCTTTTAGAATAAGCATCAACGAAATACTCCACCTTTGCTTCGTCTAACCCGCCATCTTTCTGAAACACTTCCCACGCAAACTCGGTTAATATATTTATATACTTATCAAACTCATTCTTCTTGATACCTGCCTTATCAAAGGCTTGGTATATTAACTGCTGATAGCAATGTCCATAGGATGTCAGATCAAGATTTAGCTGACTATTCGCTTCAAACATCTGAAGAAGCATCAATATATATATTGGCCTTGGAGGAACAATATTTTTTTAATCACCGTATCTAATCTAGCTTTGAGCTCATCACACTCTGAATACAAAGAGAAATCATCTATACTTTCTTCTTGACCAAGCGCTATCCATTTCCTTACAAGCTCCTCTCGCTTTTTGTTCCCTAATGATAGAACCTCACCATGAACATAGTCATGAAGACCCTTTATTTCACCCTGTACATAGCTAAACGAACTGTGACAGGTCATAACTATAAACCCAAACACAGAATTCAACTCTTCTATAAACTTGCCTGCATATTTGCTATTCAAACCAATTTCATCAATATTATCAATTAAAATAACGGCCTTACCAGAAGCAACTAAATCGCGATACGAATAACTTTCGTACTGCCAACCTAAAGACTTACTAATTACCCCAAACAAATCAGCTTTCTTTATCTCAAGAGCGTTCAAATATACAGGAATAAAATCATCTTCAGAGAACTTTGAGCACAATCGCTTTAAAATCGAGGTCTTACCTTGCTGCTCCTCACCAGACAATAGGTAGAATCCGGAATTTTTAACAACCGACTCAATACCTTTTATAGATACGATTTCTGAATCAGATGACTCATCAAGCTCTATATCCGGCATGACAAAAATGTCTGCCAGAGAAACCTTATCGACCTTTCTGTGAGTAAGCGCTATCTCTGTATCATCTAACCATGCTTTAAATGGAACGCTTGCTCTTACACCACCAGTTATTTCAGGCACATCTTGCTCTATGAATTTCGGCTCGAAATTCTCGATATGGCTTTTTAAACCATTTACAACGTCTAACCAAGCGCTGTCAGAATCGCTCCAGGTTGTTATTGGCTTTGCGTCTTTCGGTACTGCTTGGTACCGTGAAAATTCACAATCGTTCCAGTCACATGGCCTTACGAGAATGGCGATTATTTCGGCGACTCCCTCATCTTTCCTTTCCATGGCTCGCTTAAGCTCTACATCAAAACAATAATCTGATGCCAGAAAGCTCGGACTGATCAGCAACACGACAATATCAGCTTCCTCTAGATTACGATCAATCTCACCCTTCCATTCAGAACCTGGAACAATTCGCCTATCATGCCAGACGTCCACAACACCTCGTCTTTTTAAGACTGAAAGGTGATCTTCGAAATCCTCACGGTGGCTTTCATCTTTATGCGAATAACTAATAAATAGTTTTTTGCCCATCAATAACAACCTTTCCCTGTAAATGCTTTCCGTGCGGCTCTGACGCGCCTGGAGTTCGTCGTTTAGAATAGATCATCTTACTCGTCACTGCCTGTTTTTCGATGCAAAAAAGCTGTACGGTCATCCCGCACAGCTTTTTGTTTTAACTCTGTTTTCTAAGCCAAAGCCATTACGCAGCAGCCAGAAAAGCTCCAGTTGCAGCAACCACACCACCCAGCACCCGGCCAAATCGGTTATCAGCCTTCTGCATCAAAGCACCAAGCCCCCGACCGACAAACGTAAGCGCCAGTGTGGCAATGGAGAAGCCCGCCAGATAAGCCACCAACGCAGCGCCAGCCGGCATTTCCGTACCGTGAGCAAAGCCGTGAAACACCATAAAGGCCGCAACCAGTGTGCCGCCTACAGCGGTCGGCAGTTTCGCCATGGTGGCAATCAGAATGCCCGCCAGCAGCACGGAGAGGGCAATGCCGGTTTCCACGCCCGGCAGGCTAAGGCCACTCCAGGCAATGCCGGCACCAAGGATCATACCGCCGATCACGAACAGGGGTGTGCTGTTTTTCAAGGTGGCGGATTGGCGCACGCTCCAGAAGCCGATGGCGGCCATGGCCAGCAGGTGGTCCAGGCCCAGCATGGGGTGTAACAGGCCGCTGGCGAAGCCGGTGCCTGCGTCGTGGCCGGCGTGGGCGGAGGCGGCAGTGGCGGTAACCATCAGGCCGGTGGCTATTAGTAATTGGGCAAATGCTTTCATGATGTTTCCCTATGTCTGGTTCGGGTCTTAATAATTCTGAGTCGTTATCAGTTTTCGCTTAGGCTGTCGCAGCCAGCTTTTCAGGACGTCGCTCCGGCAGCATCCCGCGCTCCAGAATAAAGCTGATAATGGTCTCCAGCCCTACTCCGTCATAAAGGTTGGCAAACACAAATGGCCGCTCGCCGCGCATCTTTTTGGAGTCTCGCTCCATCACGTCCAGCGAGGCATGCACATATTCGGCGATGTCGATTTTATTGATGATCAGCAGGTCGGATTTGGTGATGCCGGGGCCGCCTTTTCGGGGGATCTTGTCGCCGGCGGATACGTCGATCACGTACAGGGTGAGATCAGACAGTTCCGGGCTGAAGGTGGCCGATAGGTTGTCACCGCCGGATTCGACCATCACCAGTTCCAGGTTCGGGTGTCGGCTTTGCAGGTCGTCGATGGCCGCCAGGTTCATCGAGGCATCTTCGCGGATGGCGGTGTGCGGGCAGCCACCGGTTTCCACGCCGAGGATGCGGTCGGCTGGCAGGGCGTCGTGTTTGAGCAGGAAGTCGGCGTCTTCTCTTGTGTAGATGTCGTTGGTGACCACGGCGATGTCGTAGTGGTCTTTCAGGGCTTTGCACAGCTGGCGCAACAGGGCGGTTTTGCCGGAGCCTACCGGGCCACCTACTCCAACTCTCAAACAATGTTTCATGGCGTGTTCTCCCTTTCTCTTGTAATCAGTGTTTGTTCTTCAGCTTCTGAAAAGCCGCGAATACTGGGTTTCGTGTAAGGCGCTGCCGAGGGCCAGGCCGGGCAGGATGGGGCCAAGCTCTTCGTCGTCCCGCTGCAGGGCGGCTTCCACAGCGGTTACCAACAGCGGGCGCATGTGTTCGGTGATGCGTTGCGCGGCGGTGTGGCCAAGGGGCAGCGCTTTGCAGGCAACCGCCAGCTGGTTTTCCAGCCAGGCCCAGGCGAAGCCGAGTAAGGTCTGGCGCTCGGGTACATTCCGGTGATGGGCTACCCAGGCGAACATGGTGATGTAGCCGGGTTCGTGCGGGATCAGGCTTGCATCCGGCAGAAGGCCGAGGTTGCGCAGCAGGGTGACCAGGGCAGCGCCAAGGCGCGTGTCTTCGTCGTTCAGTTCGGCGGTTTCCCGGGTGGCGTGCAGCCAGTCGTTCCACTGTGCAATAGCGTCTGCATCCCGGGCGGCCCAGGCTGCTTGCAAGCGCACCAGCAAAGGCAACTCGCAGCGGCTCAGGCCATCTTCAAGCACCCCTTCCAGCCATTGCTGCAAGTCTGCTTCGTTTTCTACCCAGCCAAGCTCAAAGGCGCTCTCCAACCCCTGCGACCAGGCAAAGGCGCCGATGGGCAGCGCGGGGCTGACCAGTTGCATCAGGCCCAGCAATGCCAGGTCGCCCGATGGGGCGGCCGGGCTGCTAATGGGAGTGAGCATGGTGATGGCCGTGCCCGTGGCTGTGGCCGCTGCCGGCTTGTCCTGTCTGCGCATAGGCGCCCGGTTCGGGATCAAAGGTTGCCGTGTGGCGAACCAGTTCTGCGCCCAGGTGTTCGGCCAGTTCTTCCAGAACATGGTCGGGTGGAAAGCGAATCCAGCTGCCCTGTTTATCTTCACCGATGGCGAGGGATACGTGGCGGTTGCCAAGGTGATAGCACAGGCGGGCCAGCGGCAGGCCGGCTTCTATGCGGGCGGTTACCACGGGCTCTTCCGCTGCGCGGACCCGGATGATCTCGCCGGTTCTGGCTTGCAGCAGGTCGCCGTCTCGCAATACCGGGCCGCGATCCAGAAACAGGCCAACGTCCTGGCTGGTTTCGGTGGTGGTTCGCAACCGGCCCCGCATGCGCAGTTCGTAGGGCAGAGTCAGGTTGTCGTGGATTTCGGAAGTTTCCACATTGGTGATGCGTTTAATCAGTTCGAGCATAAGGTTCTCCGGCATCCGGCTCAGAATAGGTGGTAGCGCTGGGCCAGCGGCAGTTCCGAGGCCGGCTCGCAGGTAAGCAGTTCGCCGTCTGCATGCACTTCGTAGGTTTGCGGGTCTACGGTGATGTGTGGGCAGGCGTCGTTCAGTTTCATGTCGCTTTTGCGGACTTGCCGCACGTTGGTGCAGGCGGAGAGCGTGCTGTCCAGGCCCAGTTCTTTCCCGATGCCGGCTTCCAGCGCGGCCTTGCTGACAAAGGTCAGGCGGGTGGCACTGGCGGCTTTACCAAAGGCACCGAACATGGTGCGGTAGTGCACAGGCTGCGGCGTGGGAATCGAGGCATTGGGATCGCCCATGGGCGCAGCGGCAATCATGCCTCCCTTGATAATGCAGGCGGGTTTTACGCCGAAAAATGCCGGGTTCCAGAGCACCAGATCCGCCAGCTTGCCTACTTCCACCGAGCCCACATCGTGCGCGATGCCGTGGGTAATGGCAGAGTTGATGGTGTACTTGGCGATGTAGCGTTTGGCGCGGAAGTTGTCGGCGCCCAGGCTTTCATCTTGCGGCAGCAGGCCGCGCTGTACTTTCATCTTGTGCGCGGTTTGCCAGGTGCGACAGATCACCTCCCCTACCCGGCCCATAGCCTGTGAGTCAGAGGAGATCATGGAGATCACACCCATGTCGTGAAGGATGTCTTCTGCCGCTATGGTCTCCCGGCGTATGCGGGAATCGGCGAAGGCCACATCTTCCGGGATGTTGGGGTCCAGGTGGTGGCACACCATCAGCATATCCAGGTGCTCGTCGATGGTGTTTACGGTGTAGGGCCGCGTGGGGTTGGTGGAAGATGGCAGCACGTAGTCTTTGGAGCAGGCGGTGATGATATCCGGCGCGTGGCCACCTCCGGCACCTTCGGTGTGGAAGGTGTGAATGCAGCGGCCTTTGAACGCGGCCAGGGTATCTTCCACAAAGCCGGATTCGTTCAGAGTATCGGTATGGATGGCTACCTGCACGTCGTACTGATCCGCCACTGTAAGGCAGTTGTCGATGCTGGCCGGGGTGGTGCCCCAGTCTTCGTGCAGTTTGAGGCCGATGGCACCTGCTTTTATCTGCACTTCCAGTGCTTCTGGCAGGCTGGCGTTGCCTTTGCCCAGAAAACCGATGTTCATGGGCAAACTGTCTACCGCCTGCAGCATTTTACCCATGTGCCAGGCACCGGGTGTGCAGGTGGTTGCGTTGGTGCCGGTTGCCGGCCCAGTGCCGCCACCTAGCATGGTGGTGATGCCGCTCATGAGGGCTTCTTCCACCTGCTGGGGGCAGATAAAATGAATATGGGGGTCGACGCCACCGGCGGTAAGAATTTTACCCTCGCCTGCGATGATTTCAGTGCCTGGGCCAATCACAATATCGACGTCTGGCTGGGTGTCCGGGTTACCGGATTTACCAATGGCGGCGATGCGGCCTTTCTGGATGCCCACATCCGCTTTAACGATGCCCCACCAGTCGAGAATCAGCGCGTTGGTGATCACTGTGTCCATCACCGCATCGTCGCAACGCTGGCTCTGGCCCATGCCATCGCGGATAACCTTGCCGCCGCCGAATTTCACTTCGTCGCCGTAATGGGTGGCGTCTTTTTCTACTTCAATCCACAGCTCGGTGTCGCCCAGCCTTACACGGTCGCCGACGGTGGGGCCGTACATGTCAGCATAGGCCTGCCTTGAGATCTTCATTTCTGCGCCTCCAGCTTGCCCATTACATCGCCCCGAAAACCGTAAATCTCACGTCCGCCCTCAAAGGGAATCAGCGTGACCTGCCGCGACTGGCCCGGCTCGAAACGGATGGCCGTACCCGCCGCCACGTCCAGGCGGTAGCCTTTTGCCTGGGCACGATCAAACGTCAGGGCCGGATTTGCTTCGGCGAAGTGGTAGTGCGAGCCGATCTGAACCGGGCGATCACCGGTGTTGGCAACGTCCAGCGTGATGCGCGGGCGACCAGCGCAGAGTTCAATGTCGCCGTCTTTGAGTTGGTACTCTCCGGGAATCATGGGGCGCCCCTCATACAATTGGGTTGTGAACGGTGACGAGCTTGGTGCCATCCGGGAAGGTGGCTTCTACCTGCACTTCCGGAATCATGTCTGCGATGCCATCCATTACGTCGTCGCGAGTCAGAATCTCTGCGCCGCTGCTCATCAACTCTGCAACGGACAGCCCTGCTCTGGCGCCTTCCATGATCTCAGCGCTGATCAGAGCAATGGCTTCCGGGTAGTTCAGTTTCAGGCCGCGGGCCTTGCGGCGTTCAGCCAGCAGAGCGGCGGTAAACAGCATCAGTTTGTCTTTGTCTCTGGGCGTTAATTCCATGTTCTGTCACTCCGTTTATCGCTACGCAATTCGAATAGTGTTCAGGTCAGCCAGATGCGGGGAACGCTGGCCGGCTGGCCGGTGAGTCTTGGCCTGAGTAGTTCCCAGGCTTGCTGGCATAACGCCCAGGCTTCGTTTCTTTCCTGCCCCAGGTAGCGCAGCAGCACCACGCCCCGGCGGCGGGTGACGGCCCATCGGTGGTTGGCGGGAAGAGTCGCCCTGAGTTCCTCGATCGCGGCGGCTTCGTCTTCCAGCCCCACAACCCAGAGTGTGGCTTGCACAGTGGCACCGCCCTGCCCCCAGTGGCCTTTGAATCTGGGGTGGTGCGGGTCCATGAGCTGGCGTTCGAGCCATAAAGGGCGACCGTTCATCAGAAGACTGAATCGCTGCTCCAGATAGCCGGATACGAATGGCAACTTGCTGGCCGGGCGGCCAAGTGCGAGAACCTCCCAGCCCAGGCATTTGGCACCGGTTTGCAGTTCGATGGATGTGGTCTGTTCGCCCCTGGAGCCGTCGAACGCGAGGGTTTCCTGTGGCAGGTATTCGAGAATGCCGTTGTTCGCGACCTGCAGGCGGGTGTGCTGTCCCCAGGCCACACCGTGGCTGTCAGCCTTATATAGCTTGGCCGCAGCGGGGGTGGTTAGCAGCGCGTGCGCACCTTTAGCCACCGAGGCATCGATACGAAGCTCGTCACCGCTGACCAGCCCGCCGGGCGGGTGCAACAGGTACACGTGGCAGCAGCCGTGGCGCCCTTCCGGGTAGAACGGCCGCTGCACCCTTAACGGGCCATGGTGTTTTCGGCGCGTCAGGCGGGTTACCGGCTTTTCCCTCTCTTCGCCTTTCGGTTTCTCGCTCGCGTCGTGTCTTGCTTCAAAACCCAGAGACAAACTGGCACCCCAGCGCCGCTCCTGATCAAAGCGATGCCCGGAGTCCTGGCCAGGTTTATGGAATGGCTCTATCTGCTGGAAAACCGTCATACCGTAAGGTGCTTCTCAATAAGCTCATCGGTCAGGCCTGCAATGTCACCCTCGGCCACTCGTCGCCCCTGATCAAGGATGGCAAAGCGGTCAGCGTATTTGCGGGCAAAAGGCAGCTTTTGCTCCGCCAGCAACACGGTGAGGCCGTCTTCCTCTATCAGCTTGCGGATAACCTTGCCAATCCGGGCGACGATGTTGGGCTGAAGGCCTTCCGCCGGTTCGTCGAGGATCAGCAGGCGGGGTTCGATCACCAGAGCCTGGCCAATGGCGAGTTGTTGTTGCTGGCCGTCGGAAAGCTCGCTGCCCCGGCGGTGGCGCATTTCCCTCAATTCCGGAAACAGCTCGTAGACTCGCGCGGGGATTATCTTGCTGTCGCTCTGGCGCAGACCCAGGCCGGAACGGAGGTTATCTTCCACGGTCAGCATCGGGAAGATCTGCCGGCCCTGGGGTACGTAGCCAATGCCGAGGCGGGCGCGGTCTTCGATGTTCTTTTGAGTGAGTTCCACGCCTTCGGCAAACGCGAGGGAGCCGCTTTTCACAGGTTCCGCGCCCATGATGCATTTCATCAGCGTGGTTTTCCCCGCCCCATTACGGCCCATCACACAGGTGCACTGTCCCCGGGGTACGTCAAGTTCCAGATTCCAAAGAATGTGGTTCTTGCCGTAATAGTGGTTGAGCCTGTCGATCCTGAGCATCACGCCTCCTCCCCGAGTTACACCTTGATCATGTCCAGGCGGGTTGTGCCGGCGATGATGTCCATCATGGTGGTTTTGCCTGTGCAATTCGTAGTAACGCAAACCACCACTGCACGAGCCGTTCCAGACCTGAATAACTTGCTTTTTATTCAAATGGTTACATCAAAAATCCGAAACACCTTGCGGCCCATAGCAGGCAGCGGTGGACCCAAAAACGTGCAGTCGAAAGAGCGGCGCCCCACAATGGCGCAAGCTGGTTGGGGAGAGGATATGGGGCGGGCTGTATTGAAGTGGCTGAGTGTGAGACCCTTTCACACATTCGTGGCTCTTGGCTCAAGAGCCTTGTTCATCTTCAGGGAATCCCGACACCATGAAAACACTGCCAACCCTCACCTCCCTGCGCTCAATGCGGCAACTGGCTGCGCTGCTCATGCTGGCATTTCTTCTGACCGGTTGCGGCATCAACAACATTCCCACCTACGACGAAAAGGTTAAGTCCGCCTGGTCGCAGGTTGAAAACCAGTATCAGCGCCGCGCAGATCTGGTGCCTAACCTGGTTGAAACCGTCAAAGGCTTTGCTGCCCAGGAAAAAGAGACACTGACGGCGGTCATCGAGGCCCGCTCCAAGGCGACCTCCATTCAGGTTGACGAGAGCATTCTGAACAACCCGCAAAAACTCCAGCAGTTTCAACAGGCTCAGGGAGAACTCAGCAGCGCATTGAGCCGATTAATGGCGGTTTCCGAACGTTACCCGGATTTGAAATCGAACCAGAACTTTCTTGCGCTGCAATCACAGCTTGAAGGCACTGAAAACCGGATAGCCGTGGCCCGGCGCGACTTCATTCAATCGGTCGAACGCTACAACACCGAGATCCGCACCTTCCCCGGTAAAATCTGGCACAGCATTCTCTACAGCGATATGGAGCTGCGTGAAAACTTCGAGGCCACCGCAGAAAACGCCGATGAAGCGCCCACGGTGACGTTTTAAATGCAGTTTTCTTCGCGCCAGTCTGCGTTCCGCTCTGCGTTTTATTCCATTGCGGCCCTCCTTGCTCTGATCGTGCTGCCGGTATCAGCGGCCCTGGCTCAGTCCGCCCCGGAGTTCCCTGAACTGAGTGGCCGTGTGGTGGACAAGGCCGGGATGCTGAGCCCGGCCACCGAAACCCGGATTACCCAAATGTTCCAGGCGCACGAACAGGCAACCACGGAACAGGTTGTCGTGGTTACCGTGCCTGATCTTCAGGGCTACGCCATTGAAGATTACGGGTACCAGCTGGGCCGGCATTGGGGCATCGGCCAGAAAGGCGAGGACAACGGCGCTCTGCTGATCGTTGCCAAGCAAGAACGAAAGATTCGGATTGAAGTGGGCTATGGACTGGAGGGCCGTCTCACCGATGCGGCATCAGCCACTATCATCAATCAGATTATTACGCCTGCATTCAAGCAGGGGCAGTTTGAACAGGGTATTAGTGACGGCGCTGCGGCCATGGTGCAGGTTTTGGGTGGCGAGCCCCTGGCGGTACCGAGCCGGACTAACCGCGGGCCTCAGGAAAAGCCGAACCTCTCCCTCGTATCACTGTTTTTCTTCATCATAATGGCCGTGATTTACTTCATTGGCGGTGGCCGGGGGCGTGGCGGGCGTAGTGGCGCTGCGCTACTGGGTGGTGCGTTGCTTGGCGCAAGCATGGGTGGCCGGGGCGGCGGCTTCGGTGGTGGTGGTTTTGGCGGCGGAGGCGGTGGCTTCGGCGGCGGAGGTGCTTCCGGTGGCTGGTAACAGCAAAGCACTCACCGAAAAAACTGCCTACAACTTAATCAAGAAGCGATAACCCATGACATTATTGAACAAGCAAGAACAGGAACAGGTCGCGGTGGCCATCAGCGCGGTCGAGCGGGAAACAGACGCTGAAGTGGTTACTGTGCTGACGGCACAAGCCGATAACTACGCCTATATTCCCCTTCTCTGGGCCGGGCTCATCGCGCTTTTGGTGCCCGGCATCGTCAATTACTTTACCGGCTGGCTGGCCGCAGACATGTTGCTGCTCGGCCAGTGGGGCGTATTTATCCTGCTCAGCCTTGTGTTCCGGATACCCGGCATCAATACGCGGTTGATTCCTCGCTCCGTGCGCTACTGGCGCGCCTCCAACCTGGCCCGCCGCCAGTTTCTGGAGCAGAACCTGCACCACACGGCAGGTGCCACCGGCATGCTGATCTTCGTTTCTGAAGCCGAGCGTTACGTCGAGATTCTGGTAGACCGGGGCATATCCAGCGAAATAGACAATGGCGCCTGGGAAGCCATCGTTGCGACGTTCACGGAGCAGGTGAAACAGGGTGAGACGCTACAGGGCTTTATTACCTGCATCGAAGCCTGTGGCACACACCTGAAAACCAAGGTTCCCGCCACTCGCCAAAAAGATGAACTGCCGAACCATCTGATTGTATTGTCTTAGCAGACCTGAAATGGCGCACCGGGAGCCGGCGACAATTACCATGAGCCAGGCACCCGGCAACCCGTTTCAAGATCACCTTCTGCCAATCGATTTTCTGTTTGAAATCAACTAAGCTCGAAAGTCCCTTCCCTTTTTTAGCGGGAGTGCTTTTTTAGACTGCGTTATCGCCTGATTCATCAAGGAAAATTACAATGAAAAAGCTCACTTTGAATACGCTGACGCTCAGCATTTCGCTGGCTTTGGCCAGCACAGCTTTTGCATCCGACTTTACCGATATGGACCCTGTCACTCTGCGCTTGGCACACGTGGTCAACGAGCAGGATGGCTTCCATATTGCCGCCGTCAAATTTCAGGATTTGGTCGCAGAGCGCACCGAAGGTGCGGTGAGCATTGAGCTTTATCCCAACGCCTCACTGGGTGACGAGCGCACCTTGCTGGAAGGTATGCAGATCGGCACCGTCGATATGGGCGTGATCACCAACGGCCCGGTGGCCAACTTTGTCGAAGAAATGGCGGTTTTCGAGCTGCCGTTTTTGTTTCCTTCACCGCAAGCAGCTTATGCCGTGCTCGACGGGCCTATCGGCCAGGAACTGCTCGACAAGCTCTCCGAAGTTAACCTGAAAGGCTTGGCCTATGCGGAACGCGGCTTTCGCAACCTGACCAACAGCGAGCGGGCGGTCAACACTCCCGAAGATCTGGATGGCCTGCGCATTCGTGTGATGGAAAACCCTGTGTATGTGGACACCTTCCGTGCATTAGGCGCTAACGCCATTCCAATGGCGTGGACAGAAGCCTTGACCGCCATGCAGCAAGGCACCATTGACGGGCAGGAAAATCCGGTCAACGTGGTTCACTCCTTCAAGCTCAATGAGACTCAGAATTATATGACTCTCTCGCGCCACACCTATGCCCCGGCAATCTTTGTTATGGGCATGCCCGCCTGGAACAAGCTTCCGGACGCGGCTCAGGATGTGTTGAAGCAAGCCGCCCAGGAAGCCGCCGAGCATGAGCGCCAGGTAAACGCCGAAATGGAATCCAAGCAACTGGCGGAACTGCGGGCAGCTGGCATGCAGATCAACGATGAACCGAATATGGAAGCTTTCCAGTCTGCAGTAGAGCCGGTGTACGAACAATACGGCAAACAGTTCGGTGATTACCTGCCGCGCATTCAGGAGGCGCTCAAGTAAGTGACGACAGCAACTCAATCGCTGCTGAAGCCGCTAAAGCGTATTGAGCGCGGGCTGGACGCAATCCTCCAGCCCGTGGTTTTCGCTGCCATGGCGGCACTGATCGGGGTAATTACCCTGCAGATTGTCTCCAGGGTTCTGTTCAGCGCGGTCGGTTGGACTGAAGAGGTCAGTCGCTTTCTGCTGGTGTGGATCACCTTTTTGGCAGCCACTCTGGCTTTTCAGCGTGGCCGGCATATCGCCGTAACCTTTGCTGTGGATGCCCTGCCCGTGCGCCTGCGACAAGCCGCGCGCATTCTCGCTACGCTGGCTGTGCTGGCCTTTCTGGTGGCACTGGTGGTGATCGGCTATCGCTATATGCAAGTTCAGAGTTTTCAGAAATCCGCCTCATTGCGACTTTCCATGACCTACGTTTACGCCGTGATTCCGCTCAGCGCGGTCATAATGTGCTGGTATGCCCTGGTAGACGTAGTGGAGCTGATAGTGGACGGCGAACGTGTTGAGGATTCTGCTCCATGACGCTGCTTCTATTCGGCCTGTTCTTCGGGCTCATGCTGCTGGGTGTGCCCATTGCTCTGGCGATAGGTGCCAGCACTATGGTTGCGCTGAGCCAGGCCGGGGTGCCTTTGATGGTGGTCACCCAGCAGATGTTTCAGGGCATCAATTCGTTCGCCTTGGTGGCCATTCCCATGTTCATTCTGGCCGGCGACCTGATGGCCCAAGGCAAAGTAAGCGAAAGGCTGGTCAACTTCGCCGACTCCCTGTTCGGCTTTCTGCGTGGTGGTTTGTCGCTGGTCTCGGTAATGGCGGGAATGTTCTTCGCTGCGATTTCAGGCTCCGGAGCGGCAACTACCGCCGCGGTAGGATCAAGCCTGGTGCCGGAATTGCGCAAGAAAGGCTACGACCCTGCGTCTGCCGCGAGTTTAATTGCCGCAAGCGGCACCCTTGGCGTGGTGATCCCGCCTTCGGTGCCCATGATTATCTATGCAGTGATTGCCCAGCAGTCGGTAACCGAGCTGTTCCTGAACGGCTTTCTGCCGGGGCTGGCTATGGGGCTGGGGCTGATGGCGATTGCCATTACCCAGGCCTATAAGCGCCAATATCCGAAAGGCACGCCGCTTTCCCTGACCACCATCTGGCGCACGCTGAAAAGCGCCAGCTGGGGACTGATGACTCCGGTGATCATTCTGGGAGGCATATTTTCGGGCATCTTCACGCCCAGCGAGGCGGCTGTAGTGGCAGTCAATTACGCTCTGCTGGTCTCGCTGTTCATCTATCGCGACCTAAAACTTGGCGATGTGTATCGCATCCTCATTCGCTCAGCTATTACCACCTCAGTGATCATGCTGGTGATCGCCACTTCGGCGGTGCTGAGCTGGACGCTCTCCAGTTGGCAGGTGCCCGGCGCCATTGCGCAAGCCGTGCTCTCTATTTCCACCAACCCTTACGTGATCATGCTCTTGGTCGTGGGGATAATCCTGCTGACTGGCGTGTTCATCGAAACCGCCAGCGCCTTGATCATCCTGACACCCGTTTTGCTGCCACTGGTACTCCAGCTGGGAATCGACCCGATTCATTTCGGCATTGTCATCGTTGTGGGATTGGCAATCGGCATGATCACCCCGCCGGTGGCAATCAACCTTTACGTGGCCTCCTCAATCACGCAACTGCCTCTGGAGCGCATCACACGAGCAATCGTTCCGTACTTGCTAACCTTGATCAGTGTCCTTTTACTGATCGTGTATGTTCCGATTCTCGTCGGTTGGTCCGGGAGTTAGATACCGAATCCTTGAGTCTGAATATCGTAAACCAACCTGTTCCGGTCTCTTACACAAAGGTTGAGATATACAGAGCTTCAACCTTATCCCGGGCCCACTGGGTTTTACGTAGAAACTTCAACGAAGACTTGATCGACGGGTCGTTTTTAAAACATTTTATGTCGATTCGCTGGGCCAACCCTTCCCAGCCGTAGTGTTCTTGCAGCCTTGTCACAACGCTCTCAAGCGTAATTCCGTGCAATGGATAATTCGGTTGTTCAATACTCATGCGTTTAATACACCACTATGCATAGTTTAGGCCGCGACCGACCAGGAGTGCCGTCAGGATTTTACAGGCTCTCAATATGAGTAACCATACGCCTGCGCAGTCCCTCATCTGGCAGCGCACCCATGGCGGCGCCCATATTGTCGATCATGTGGCGGGCTTTGCTGGTCGCGGGTGTAGCGGCCGTCACCACGGGGTGTGAAAGCACGAATTTCAGGAAGAACTGGGCCCAGGAGTGGGCATCAAATTCTGCAGCCCAACCTGGTAGCTCCTTGCCTTTCACCTTGTCCCACAGGCGTGAACGGCCAAACGGCGCGTATATCAGCACCGCAATGCCTTTGTCTTTGGCAAGGGGCAAAATGCGCTCTTCCATGGCCAGGTTGTCGACGGCGTAATCAACGCCGATGAAATCAATGGGCTCGTTTTTCATCACCTTTTCCAGGCCCTCATATTGGCGCTGGAAGGTGGTTGTCACCCCTATGTAGCGTACCCGGCCGTCGGTCCGAAGCTCCTTTAACAGGCCAAGCTGGTTGGGAATGTCCGCCATGTTGTGCACCTGGATCAGATCAATGGGATTTTTGCCGATCCGCTCAAAGGAAGTTTCTACCTGGGCCCGGGCGTCGTCCATGTTAGCGGTACGGCCACCCCAGCCGGCCACGTTCAGTTTGGTCGCCCAGAATAACTTGTCGACGATGCCCAGTTCGTTGGCGATTTGCCCGGCGACTTCTTCAGACGCGCCGTAGCTCGGTGCCGTGTCAAATACCGAACCACCCTCTTTAACCAGCGCAGCCAGCACTTCCCGCAGGGCCTCAAAATCCTCGCGTCGGGCGGTACTGGAGAAGCTTGCGGAACTGCCCAGGCCGACACCCGGCAGGCGCTCGCCTGTGGAAGGGATGGGGCGGGTGATCAGTTCCAGTTTGCGATCTTCTGCCCACAGCAGGCCAGGTCTTATAGCAAGGCTGGCGCCGGCTGCCATGGCGAGTTTGAGATAGGTGCGACGGGATATCATGATGGCATTCTCCTTTCTTGTTCTGCACTGGTTCGTTCATAAACCAGCGCCTTTTGTTTCTGGGACCGGCCAAGCCAGAAGGCCAGAACCGCCCACATCAGGGCAAGTGGAACCGCAACCGCGGCTATGCCCGCCAGGCCCATTCCCAAACGGGCCAGAAGACCTTCTGTCTGGGCGCCAACCACATCACCGGAGCGATAAACAAAGGTATCGATAAACGCCTTGGCCTTATATTTTTCCTCACGACTGGCAACGGTATACAGGGTTTCCCGGGCAGGACGCATCAGCGCGCGCTGCACAGCCCTGAAGGAGGCCTCGAATACTACCAATGCCGCAAAAGACCCCACCATCGCAAGGCCAACAAAGCCCAGCGCAGCCGTCAGCGGCAGCAACGCCAGGGTCACCGAGACCCCGAGGCGCTTCATCAAATGGCCCGCAACCAGCGCTTGCATCACCAGAGTGGCGATTTGGGTTATCAGATCAATTCGAGCAAACAGTGTGGTGCGCAGGTCGGTGCTTTCTCCCATGGCTGCCACCATATGTAGCCGGGTGAAGTAGATGAAGGTGGCCATCACGGCAAGAATCACCACATAGGCGGCAATGCCCATCAGGTAACGGGAACGGCACACCGCCCGCAGCCCCTCCCAGGCACTGCCGCCAATGCGCGCATGCTCGTCCACCGGGAGCGGGTCTTCCGGGCTTTGGCGTTGCGACGGCGAATGAGGCTGCAGGCGGGTAAGAACCAGGGCCGCAACCAGCGCCAGAACCAGAAAGCCGGTGGCCACCAGCAGCAGCGCCGGTGTGCCCAGGGGCTGGGCCAGACGCCCCGCTAACCAGGGCCCGAAAATGGCGCCCAAGGTGCCTCCAACCGCGATCAAACCGAAGAACCGTTTGCCCTGATCAAACGAAAAACGATCCGCCATCAGCGCCCAAAACACCATGGTTACAAACAGATTGAACACGCTGAACCATACGTAAAAAACCTGGCCGGTGGTTACACCGATCACATTGGGCGTCAGCGTCATCAGGCCGTAAAAAACCAGCAGGCTGGCACTGAAAAACAGATAAGTTGCAGAGATGAACATACGCCGGGGCAATCTACTGACCAGCCAGCCAAACACCGGGTTAACGGCCAGAGTAACCACTGCGGTACCAATGAACAGCCAGCGAACCGTGTCGATGCCACCCTGAATGCCAAGCGCCTCCCGGGCGGGGCGCAGCACCATCAGTGCAGTCAGTACACAGAAAAAATACAACACTGCCACAAAAACCGGCAGGACTTCGTGGCGGTGAAGGTTAAAAGCGTTCTGAAACGGGTGGCGCATGGGAGGGATCCTGATATGGGAGGGCAGTAACCTCTTTTTCCACCTTAGACCAAGGAAAACACAGTGCAAACTGTCACGGATTAGTACCGGTAATCTGGCGGGTTAACCACCCATTCCGGATCTTCAAACTCGCCAAGGGGCCGGATTTCACAAAAAGGCGCGGCACTGCGGATAATCGCAGCCACGTCGGGATTGTGCTTTGCCTCCATCGCATCCCGGCTGGTTTTGCTATCCCAGTGGGCAATGGCGATAAGCGTATCCGGATCACCAATCTTGCGGTGCAATTCCGTTCCCTGCGCACCCGGTGCACGCTGGATCAACTCGCTTGCCCGCACCCAGGCATCCGCGTAATCTTCGGCGGCATAGCCCTCCTTGATACGCACTTCGAAAATGTACTTCATGCATGCCTCCTCTATTGGAAACCGGAACTCCTATTCCAGTATCTTTGGCCATTTTTCATTCGCCAGACGAATAAAGCCATCAGGATCTTCCAACCATTGATCGTGCACTGATTTGCTATAATTCAGGTACAGTCGCCCGTCTCTGACAGACCAGTGTTTCGGGTCGCCTTTGGTCAAGGTGCCCTGACTTATAGCCCAGGCACAATAGCCACCATACGCTGGTGCGTAGCGCACTGGATCTTCTTTGAAGAGTGCAAGATTTTCGGCGTTCGCGAATCGCCAGGTAGCGCCTTTATACTCGATTGTGTGCCTGGTGGAGCCCTCGGCGGGGCCCTCTGCTTCGAAATAGCTTACCGTGTCGTACCCACCAACGGCGGTGTTGCTTAGCAGCCCGGTGTAAACAGGCGGCTCCGATGCCAGGGCGCTGCTGGTAAAAAGCAGAATGACAGTCACGAGTGCGAAAAGCCTGGCCATGTTGCATTCCTTCCAGTCGAAATGTGAACGATTGGACAGCACGGGTTGGATTTTGTTTCATCCAGCGTTTAAAGCAACACGCTGACCATACCCGCACCGGCCCAGCGCGCGCTCTCCGCATTGTTTGCACAACCCCGGACCCTATGCTTGTATTAACCTGACAGGTCAATTGAATGGCTCAGCCTTTCGCTCTGCTGTCCGCAGCAGGATCACCCGGTTCCGCTTTCGCCAGGAGAACTACATGAATAGTTTGTTCAGCAGTGTAGGCAATGTCTTCGGCGGCCTGCTGAGTCTGATTTGGCTGATCATCGTTATCCTGGCCATCATTAGCGTTACCAAAAGCGGAGCAGGCACGCTTGCCAAAGTGTTCTGGATCATCGTGCTGGTTTTCTTCCCCTTGGTCGGCTTGATCATCTGGTATCTTTTCGGTCCCAGGAGTTCGTAGTTTCGACAAGGTTCACCGAATGACAGGCAAAACCGATAAATCGCAGCCACCTATAGGCCCGGCTCGGCAGCTTCTGCAATTCTCCCACCGGGTTTTACGCAACTTTCTGCGCAATCATGGGGTACTGCTGGCGGGCGGGGTTGGCTACAACGTGCTGCTGTCGGCGGTGCCAATGCTTGCTCTGCTGGCGGTATTGCTTACCCGCGTGGTAAACGAAGAGCAACTGTTGGAAGTCATGGCAGTGCAGGCACAGCACTTTGCCCCGGCCAACGCCGGCCTGCTGCTGGATGCGGTAAGGGCGTTTATGGAATCAAGGGACATCATCGGTATTGTCGGCTTGCCAGTGATGCTGTTCTTCAGTTCGTTTGCTTTCCGTATGCTGGAAGATTCCATTGCGATCATCTTCCACCGGCCAGAAAACCCACGTCGCAGCTTCTGGGTGTCGGCCTTTCTACCCTACGCTTTCATCCTCGTACTGGGCGCCGGCCTGCTGGCCCTGACCCTGCTGTTCAGCGTAATCAACGCACTTTACGAAGCCCCGGGGCTAACTCTGTACCTGATCAGTTTCATTGGTGTGTTTGTTCTGTTCAGCGCTATCTATAAGGTTTTGCCCATTGTGCGCATCTCTCCACGGAGAGCCTTGGTGGGTGGCCTGGTTGCGGCCATTCTCTGGGAAACTACCCGCTTGCTGCTGATGTACTACTTTCTCAATATATCCTTCGTAAACGCAATCTACGGGTCACTGGCCACGATCATTGTGATACTGATCAGCCTGGAAATCGCATCCATTATCCTGTTGCTTGGGGCCCAGGTGATCGCGGAGCTGGAGCGGAGCGAACGGCTGGGCCTGCCCTGGTATGTCTCCCCGGACTGAATACAGTGTCCAGTGAGGTTTGATTGCGATACAGTCTCATGTTCGAAGAGACACCCACGAACTCCAAGGAGTTTAAAATGTTAAGTTCATCCGAAGGTAAGAAAGTCCCTCAGGTTACGTTTCCCATTCGCCGTGATAACGAGTGGAAATCGGTAACCAGCAACGAGTTGTTTACCGATCAAACAGTCGTTGTGTTCGCCTTGCCCGGCGCGTTTACACCTACCTGTTCAAGCACGCATTTACCGCGCTACAACGAGCTGGCACCGGTTTTCAAAGAGCTGGGTGTAGATCGGGTAATCTGCCTGTCGGTAAACGACCCGTTCGTTATGCAGGCATGGGCTGAAGATCAGCACGCTGACAACATCGAGTTTATTCCTGACGGCAACGGCGATTTTACCCGTGAAATAGGCATGCTGGTCAGCAAGAGCGAAATAGGGTTTGGTGACCGCAGCTGGCGTTATTCAATGCTGGTCAAAAACGGCACCATCGAAAAAATGTTCATTGAACCGGACAAACCTGGCGACCCATTTGAAGTATCCGATGCCGACACAATGCTTCATTACATCAAGCCGGATGTGACCTTACCGGCACGGGTAAGCATATTCACAAAGCCCGGATGCCCGCACTGTACTCGCGCCAAAACGCTGCTACAGAAGAAGGGCTACAAGTATGAAGAGATAACTCTGGGCGCCGGCGGCCTGTCATACAGCACCTTGCAGGCAGTAACTGGCAAAGGCACAACCCCTCAGGTATTTATCGACGGCCAACTGATTGGTGGCGCCGATGAACTTGAAACCGTGATGGCCAAGCGGTGATCGGAGAGGCTAGCTAAGCAATCAGCGGCGCTTTCTTTAAAGCGCCCTTTTTTATTCTGAAATATGGTCGGCAACCTTTCCTGCCGGGGTAGTACCCACGAACTGAACTAGTCTCTTAACTGGCACCCAAATTTAGTTGAACACTACACTCTATAAAGGTTTGGGAAATCAAATTTCCAAAGCTACCAATCCCTGCGCTTATGGGTACACGAACAGGATGTAGTCTAATGGATAAGGTCAACGAGAACATTTCTGCCAGAATTCGTTTACTCAAAGCGAAGTTCGATAGCGGGTCTGTTCAACAAAACCGCCTTCGAAAGCAATCCAAACTTATTCTCGGATTTGTTTGGGTTGCAGCGATCCTGTTAGTTGTAACGTTCACTCAAACCGTTGTATTCGCAATCAGCGAAAACTTTTGCATAACTGACTTCAACCCTCCAGTGTGGGCAGCCAACTTAAGCGAATTCCTTTCTCCGCTGGCCATCATGGTATCGGTACTCATGGCCGCATATTTGGCCTTGAACCAACTTAGTGAAAAGGTTAACAGGGACAAAGTTGAACATGCACACGACCTTTGCTCATCCGCCCCGGATATTAATATCGTTTTCGCCTCAATAGGCCCTCTCAACAATCACTTGGAGGAAGCATACAAAAACTGCCTGGAGGCCTCCCATTCGAAAGAAAGACTGCCGTTAAACGACGATCCATGGGACATCTTTGTCACTAAAATGGAACAAATGGCCGACGATTTCCCGTCTGCTATCAAATCAACTGCGCAGGCTTTATCGGCTGACCACAAAGAAGAAATCTATAAAGTTTTTGAGGCACTCGCTTTCTTTGACAAAACCGCCATCGCTATCTGTGATAAACATGCAGATGATCGAGTATTCTGGTCCCGATATAACCATGCCGGGTTTAGCATCTGGATTTACTCGTTCCCCATTATAATAAGCTGTTGGATCCTGCATATGAATAGCTACTATCTGAGCAACTCGAAGTCATTTGGGGAGCCATTCGAACACTTCGAGGCTTGGCTTCGGTATCACAGTGGCCAAGCCGGCAACGCGGAACTCGATGAGATGATGGATCGACTATCACGTATTCGGAAAAAAGTTCTGGAGGCACAATAACGCGCCGCGACAGATCACAATCTGATTGAGATCCGGAGTGCCATCCCTATCAAAAACTAATTGACGACCAAAGGCGTCTGCTCAAGCTGCCCTGACAACTCAGTCATTATCATTCCCACCCCATACCCTTTAGAATAGTTGCCCCTGAAAGCCCGGGATTCTCACTGGTGTCCAACCTGTGCGCGATTATTCGATGACTCAAACACCCTCACACTCTGCCGGGGTTCCGCAGCATAAGTTGCTGCAACTGCTAGCCCAATCCGGAGCGCCACTTGCGGACGGCCCACTGCCTTGTTGCGGTGAACGGCTGGGACGCCTGTTCGGGCTTTCGAACACGCTGACTCTGGATTCGGCAATTGCCTTTCGAACGCGCCAATCCGGCATGAACCAAGGGCCGGCTATTGAACGGGTAACCCAGGAACTGGCCAACACTCGCAGGGCGCTGATACGCAAAATCAGCAGCTACGGTAGCGAAGTTGAGCCCACCGAGAGCGTGGATTTCGAGCCGTATCTGAACGCATGGCTCACCCTGCAGCGCAGAGTTGTCGCCGCCAGCCGCCAGCTTCGAGACAAAACCCGCAAGGTGATGAAAGACCACAACCAGAACCTGGCCCGGCTGGCCGAACTGGATTCCGCGTTTGACCAGGCTATGGCCGGATACTCCAGCCAAAGTTTCGCCCATATTCCGAAAGTGCTGGAGCAGCGATTCCAGGCACTCCCCCTCTGGCAGGATAGTTGGCACTACTTAATTTTTAACCAGTTGGGCGGTTCAGGTGTTGATAGTGCCTCGTTATTCCGATGAACGTAAAGCCGCAGTGCTGGCAAAGTTATCGCCGCCCCACAG
>Ga0209337_1000752_pt1 | contig 25935 bp, 27 predicted proteins | sample LinPmetageLP53_FD_184044 | JGI IMG/M metagenome (GOLD analysis project Ga0209337, IMG submission 184044) | Marine viral communities from the Pacific Ocean - LP-53 (SPAdes) (version 2) | ecosystem: Environmental > Aquatic > Marine > Oceanic | place: Pacific Ocean | collected 2010-02-08 | reverse complement strand
AGAGCAGAGTTAATGCACACAATATGATTGATAATCTAGAGGCTAAAGAGTCCAGAACCAAGAAACATATTGATGGGTTACTTACAAGTGGACTGCTCACTGAAGAAGAGTATCAAGAAAGGCTAATCGAATATGGATTAACTGCATCATAAGGTTATTAACCTAATGCCCATCCGAGATGGGTGGGTATTGAGATAATAATTAACTGGAGAAAAGTATGAATAGGTTAAAACGCATTAAGAAGGAAGTAGGAAAACAAATACCAAGACTAATTGAAAAGCATGGCAAGGATCATGTTCTAGAAAATTGGGATGTTTTTAAAATACATGTCAAGTTTGGTATATGTGAAAATCTCTCAAGCGAGGACACTCAATTTTATTTGAGAGCCAAACGTAAAATAAGAGGCACTGATAAACTTCTAGAAAAAGTTGCTTACAAAAATAACATTGATAAATACGCAGAAAACGGAAAGGTTGCAATCGTGTCAGGTGGCATGGATTGCGATCACTCAAGATGGGATGACGATGTTGATATTCTTGATGCGAATATCGTCTCTGTTAATCAATGGGAAGAAAGATTTTATGATGGTGCAGAGGGTCAGCAATGGTGGAGTTTAGAGACAATGGAATATGCTAATTCATTAACACCATCATCCGAAGATTTGGCAATGCGAGCTTTCGAGGATGGTCATCCTCACGTTATATATGTGTGATAAAAAGAGCAAATTAGGGGGTGGCTATGGTATTAGTCACTCCCCGATCTCTTCTTAAACAGGCTTACAGGAGGTCGAGATTCGGATTAATAGCATGAAGTCATGTTATTAATGGGAATTTTCCCTTAACTTGGAGGAAGTGTAATGAATCAAGAAGAGTTATTTTTATTGTCAATGATCGCTGAGACCGAACTACAAATTTTAATCACAAAAACTGTCTTTGGTATTGTGGCTTCAGCATTTTTAGCATTATTTATTTATGTCATTTATTTAAATCCAGATGCCAGAAGAAAAAGAAAACGTAAGAAAGATATGTCGTATCGACAACAACGCAGAAGAGATATCCGCGTTGCTAGAAAAATGCGAGGTAATATCAGATAAACCAACTGATGATTAGCTGATAAATAGGCTATGAAATTGGTGGGTAATTGGCTACACAACAACAGTATAAGAAATAAGCGTGGTTGCTTATTCGCCATTACCCATCAATATTGGTAAATAAAAATTCGGAGGAAATAATTATGAAACCAAGTAATGCATTAGAAATAATGAAAAGTGTTTTAAAGGGAGGCAATTCTGTCTTTTTGCAAGGAGAAGTTGGTATTGGAAAATCTGCAACTGTTATGGATTTAGTTAAGGTACTAGCGAAAGGAAAAAAAATTGTAAATAATGTTAAACCAAAAAAAGATGAGTATGGTTATACCGACTATCGTCTATCACTTTTTGAGAGTATAGATTTTGGTGGACTTCCGCATATTGATGAAAATGGTCTCCAGAAACGAGCCTTTCTCGATAATTTACCACAAGAATCTGAGGGCGGTGGACTGCTTTTTTTTGACGAATTCAGTCAAGCAGATAAATCAGTACAAGCTTTGATTACTCAATTACTTCATGAGCGAAGAATTGGTGATTACGTTTTGGCAGATGGTTGGAAGATTGTCTTAGCGGGAAATGACAGTACGCATCGAGCAGTATCGAGTAAATTACCAAGTAATGTGGTGTCTCGTGTCACTCTAATCAAGTTTCAGCATGATCACAATGATTGGATCAATTGGGCGGTAAAGAATGATGTACATCCAGATATTTTAGGGTTCATTCAGTATCAGCCTGAGTGGTTAAATGTGTTTGACCCCAGAGTGTGCAATGGACAGCCTAATCCAAGATCATATGTTCGACTCAGTGATACTTTGAAAACGAATCCTAGAGAGGATTTAATTCAAGATATAGCGGAGGGTGATATTGGTGAGACTGCTTCAATTGAATTGTCTGCTTTTATGAGTTTAAAAAATGACATACCTGATTTAAATAAAATTATTAAAGGTGGAAAAGTAAAGATAGTTGATGATATTGGACTAATGTATGCGACTGTCGTTGCATTAATTACAGTAATTAAGGATGCTGAAAATAAACACTTAAACTATTATTTTGAGAATGCACTTAATTACATCAAAGAATTTCCTACTCCAGAGTATGGTATCTTTTTTGTAAGAACAGTAACTGCTGTATGTCCAAATTTGATTGAAACTCAAACGTATTCAAAGTTTAAAATTGAACATCAAGAAATTGAATTCTAGATATGATGATCGAAGTCATGATGGGAGTTTGAATAATAATATTATTTACTGGTATATTATTCTTCTCCCAAAATGATTAACTGATAGTGGAGTGTGTACTCTGCCTGAAGATTGCGAAAGCATGAAATCAGTTTAATTATCTAAATTATTTGGAGGAATATAATGGATAAAAATGTAACAAATACACTCTCAGAGAATGCCACGTTGGTTCGTTTAACAGCGAAACATCCTAGTGGTCTAAAGACAGATAAATCCTTGAGAGATGAGTTCACTGACTCAAATTCGATGGAAAGAAAGACAGTTCATCTTTCAAAACATATATATGGTTTTGATGTGAATACTTACTTTCGTAAGATTTTGAATCAGTATAGAAATAACTATTACTACCCTTTGACGGTGGCATGGTCGGATAACTCAAAAGATGACGATGGAAAGCAAGTATCTGCTTGGCGATTATGTCCAAATAAAAATTTGGATAAATTGCAAGTCAGTGCAGAAAAAGCAAAAATCGAGTATTTTGAGCAAGTATCAAATTTTATTGATAATTATCCAGATATTATGAATAACGCTAAGATTGTTTTAGCTGATGCATATAAACCATCGGATTATGATGATATCGAGTCTATTAAGGAAAAATTCAGATTTGAATTTGAGCTTTCATTAGTGCCTCAATTTAGTGATGATATCAGATTAAATATATCAAAATCTTTAAGGGAAAGAATAGAGTCAGATGCAATAAAACGTGCGACTAAAAATATCAAGAATATTTTTATAACAACTGTTGAGGCTCTGGTGGAACAGGTAGATCATGTTTCATCAAAGTTGAAAGAGTATGACCCAAAAAATAAAAGAAAATCATCTTTTCATACATCTAGTTTTGATAAATTAAGGGAAGCAGTAGATATGTTACCCTCAATCAATTCAGATATTTTGGGTAATAATAAAAACATTCAAGATGCTCATCAAAAATTAGTTTCTGTTTTTTCTAAAATAGAATCAGTAGTTAATCTTCGTGATGATACTGTTTCTGCTGACAAAAAACGTAACGAAGTTGCAGATGATTTTTCAAGTGCAATTGGTGATCTTAAAGGTGGTTTTTTAGATAAAAGCTATGGTCGAGGTCGCAAGCATGATTAATCAATCAGAATGGGATGATATTTGTTCAGATGCAATTTCAGAATTGATTCGTAATCGTTCTAGATTAATGCGAAAACATTTGGGTGTCGCAACAATGAGTTTACACTTAAAATTTGTAGCAGTAACACCAAACACTTGCGAAACAATGGCAACAGATGGACAAAGAATAATTTTTAATCCAATTTTTGTCATGAAACAGTCAAGAAAAAAACTTGAAGGTGTTTTTTATCATGAAGTTATGCATTGTGTTTGGGAGCATTGTTTTCGTAGGCAAAAAAGACATTTTCGTCTTTGGAATATTGCTTGTGATTACAGTATCAATGGTCATTTAGTATATGACCACAAGATGGAATTACCTGATGGTGGATTACTTGAAAGAAAATATTATGGAATGTCTCCAGAAAAAATCTATTCTCATTTGTTAAAAAATGAAGATGATTTAAAGAGTGCCATAGCAGATATTGAAAGTAATATATTTGAAATTGATGAAAATCTTGTGCCGAATGAGAGTCAAAATTCTACTAATTTAGTTTCCAGTAAGGATGAAAAAACTGGAAAAAAAGTAGGTGAAATTGATTTAGACTCATTACCAATACCTCATGGTGAAATTTGGGATTGCCAAAATGATGATGGGAAAAGATTATCTGACAATGAAATTGACAAGTTGAGAAAGGAACTAAAAATCCAAATCACTTTGTCTGATAAATTGGAAAAATCAATGTCAGGTGATGGTACTTCTGGAATGTCCAGAAGAATGGGTGAATTGAAAGATGCACAAGTTAACTGGAATGATCAGTTATTGGATTTAATGAAAACCAGAAAATCCAATGAGTATGATTTCAACAAACCCAATAGAAGGTATGCTTGGTCAGGTACTTTTTTACCAAGTAAAGCAAAAAAGAGTCAAGGTGGTGAAGCAATAATTTTTGTGGATACGAGTTATTCTATCCGAGATGATGAAATGAATGCTTTTGGCTCTGAAGTGGAAAGAATGTCGATTGAGTGTGGGTTTGACAGGATCAGAGTTGCATACTGCGACACAATCGTAAGGAAAAATTCAGATGGATTATATTATGATTCATATGATTTAGATTGTGGCGAGGAATTAAAATTATCTCCTCGTGGTGGTGGTGGAACTTTATTTACACCATGTTTTCACTTGTACAATAAATGGACAGATGATACCGAAAACACGCAAGTAATTATTTATTTTACTGATGGTTATGGTGAAATAGATGATCCAAGTGTTGAACCAGATGTTCCTGTTATTTGGTGTATTCTAGGCGAAGAATCACGATATAGTAAAAAATTACCATTTGGTGATGTGATATATATTGATGATTTAGTTGCGTGATTGAAAGGCGATAGTTACTTTAATTAGTGACTATCGTCTTTTTTTTTGGCTTAAATTTGACCTACGACAGTGTTCTTTGTGCCAGCCTACCGTATAAAAATAATATTATTTACTGGTATTTTTTAGAACGCCAAACACTACATCTTGTATTTTTAGATAACTATTCACATAATATACACAACATCTTGTGGTATTATGCTAGCTAATAATTTATTATAGATAGATAAACCTCCAGAAAGACCAAGCAATCTCCCTTGCTTGGCAACCTAAAGGAGAGTTACGCAAAAACTTAGACGTAACTCTCCTTTTACTTCCTAAATTTTTTGACAAAACTTTAACCAACTGCTGTGTTTTAGTGATTTGTAGTTACCAGTAAATAATATTATTTTCAGCAGCTGGCTGGGCAGCTAGCAGCTGGGTGCTAAAAACACTAAATAATATTATTTTTTCCTACAGTCATTATAATTCGCAGTGGTATTTGCTAAGTGTTCCATGTGGAACATCATATTTTGTTTTGCTAGCATTTTAATATACAATAATAAAACATCATTAAAGGAATATTTATGTATGCAGTAATAAGACACACCTTAGAAATTGTAAAGCCTGAAGCAGATAATCCGACATCATTAAAATCATATGGTCAATGGAAGCATTATTCTTGGATTTTTGATACATATGAAGATGCACTAGAATCTGCAATATCAATGTTAGATCATCCCCTTTTGAAAGGTAATCTTTATTATCAAAATCATGCTATATCAAAATTGAAGCAAGATAATTATTGGCAAACAGGTCGTGAGTCGGTAGCAATTGCTGAAGTTGTAAATAAAAATCTATACGAGAGGAACAAAAAAAATGAAAAGTTTATTCATTAGATGTACAGATGAAACTAAAAAAATAGCTGAAGCTTTGAGTAAATCTCAGGACAGAAGCCTCAACAAACAAATCATTCATATGATTCATGAGGAGGGCAAGAAAAAAAATATTATTGTTTCTGAAGATCGAGCAGAGCAAGATGGAAAATTAATTTATTCTGGTAACTCTGATGCTGTCGGTTTCGATGGAAATGGTTCTCCAACTAATGAATTTGCTGAATCTAAAGTTGGTTTGCAAGGGCTTTCCGAAAAAGTGAAACAGGCGAATCCGAACCAATAAAATAAAAATTGAGTAAGGAATCTGCACATTTTATCATTAGTTGAATATCTAAATTTTGTATTTTTCTTGGTGAATTTGTCATTAGAAACCAAAATCTAGACTCTATTTCTCTTCCGCAAGATTTCTTTAAATGTCTTTGAACTTTAATTAGGATACATGCTTTAGATACTGGTGATGAATGTTGATTGCCAGACACCCTTTCGCCAAATGGTGGATTAGATAAATGTAATCCTCTTGCAATGACACTCAAATATTTATTACATGCACTATGCTGTCGTTCATCAAATGATTTATCCTTATACAGAATATCAATTAAGTGTTGATCAAAAACAATAGCCCTACCCAGTTTTGTTGAATCAAATTTTACGATACCAACACTACGTTTTTTGTGTAGATTTGGATTTCCGACATCATTTATTTGTATGTCAGAATTCCCAATCGAAATCATCTTCAATTTCTTTGTCACTTAATGCCTCACTGTAACCACCACTTATCGGATTGAAATCTAGCGTTGCTTTTCCTAATTTTGCCAACCAAGACCATCTTGATTTCCAACAATGTATCTCCACGTTAGTCTCTGTACGATAAACTGTCAATCCCAAATCTGCTTTAGAAAAGAAGTGCATTGAACCAGATATATCTATACCAGTACATACATTCTTTTTTCCATCTCTTACGAATGGCTTATTTGGATGACAGACGAATATGACTAAAACGCCAAATTTTTTGGCGAAAAGTTGGATTTTTGAAAGCATGATAGAAATAGCATCTGTTTGCAATCCAACTGAATCATTGTGTATGAAATTATATGGGTCAATGACAACTATTCTTGATCCAGACCTTTGTATTCCTGATGCGGCTTTTTCTAAAATAGCCTCAATAGTCGGCATCCCACCCTCACTAAAATCTTGAAATAATATGTATTCGTCTATCCATGATTCTGATGAATCTTTTTCACTTTGACTCATTCGCACATTTATACCTTCAAAAAAATTCTTTCCAGTAAGAAGCTGACTAATACCGACAGCATGGTATGCGGGTGGTTTTTCAAAGCTACAAAAAGTTGTTTTCCAACCATAATTTCTACCCGCGTTTACGACAAGCTGATCAATAAATGCAGATTTTCCATCTCCTGGATACCCAGTGACTATCATCAAGCAACCAGTCTGAAGCGTAAAAACTTCATCGACAGCACGAATACCTGTGCTTATTCCTTTCGGTTTACCCATTTGGTAAAGACTTTCAAATTCATCAGCATAATATGATATTGAATTCAAACCATGTAATGGAATTGGAACTGCTTCTATGATCTGTTTTCTGACAGTCTCTGTATTAGTTTTAAGTAACAATTCATTGGCATCTTTGCATCCCAAAAAATCAACAGTATAACAACGTGCCTTGTCCAATCTTCTTGAAATCTCGTCACTAAGAATTTGACCATTTTTATCGTTGTCAACAGCAAGTATTATTTTTTCTACTCCTTCAAATTTACTCTTGTCATCCCACAAATATTTGAAACGACCATCTTCGTTTGGATCAATTTCACCACTTGTTTTTACATTTGGCGCTCCGTTTGGCACTGAAAAACACTGAATGTTTGCATAATTTTTATAACTCTCTTTGATCGCTAAACAGTCTAGTTCGCCTTCGCAGACAATTACTGTTGATTCAACTGTCGGTAATTCATCGTAATGTTTTTGATCACACCAAAGTTTTGTCGCTGTATTTGTCCACCAATATTTTTTTTCATCGTTAGCAGTTCTATACTTTATTGCCTCAAATTCATCCTTACTGTTTACTGATGGAAAAGTAAAACCAACTAAAGGTGTATTGTTTTTTTCGATTAAAATACATCCACAATCTATTGCAGTTTCAAGACTTATACCTCGTTCAAGTAACCATTTTTCTGATTTTTTTGAGGTAGTAGTAGTTGGTAACTTGATTGGTTTTTTTTGAATAATTTTATTTGATGTTTTCATTGGTATAATTTTTCTCTCAGTAGAAATTAAGCCTTTCGCGTTGCAATGGTGGCAAAAATAAATAATTTTTGAACCTTCCACATTTACTGATAACGACCTATCTTTTTTTTTCTTTCGTGAGTCTGAACAAATTGGACAAGTAAGTTTCTGCTGACCAATTGCATTATGTTTATTTGAAATGAATGAATAAATTCTTGAATCTGCATCTGACCAATTTTTTTTAATTTCTTGACTTTCCATAATTACTCCCTTTACTATGTATGTATATACTTACTATATATATTAAATAACTAGTAAGTACCTAAACAGTATGTACCTACTATACTTCCCTTTTATTAAATTTCTTATCAATAACAATTGCTATGTCATTGGCAATTTTTTTTCTAGTTATTACTGGAAATTTGATTAATTCTTTTATTGCTTGAGCAATAATTTTTCGATTAATTTTATTTCTCAGGCATAAGTTAGAAAAATCTTCAGAATAAAAATATAAAATAGACCTATCGGATAACTTTTGATTTTTTGATGCAATGTCACGAATTGCTTGTTTGACTATGGCTCTGTCGAGATTAATTTCAGATTCTAATTGCATTAAAATATAGTAATCTATTTGTTGAACAACATCAACACATCATCTATACTTAATAAACACACCATTAATTTTAACTAAAACAAAGAGGCAAAATAAGTGGATTTTGAAATAAAGAAACACGTTCCTTTACCAGAAAATAAAGGTAAACCAAGAAAATATAATATTAATTTGGACAGTTTACTAGTAAATGATCACATACATATACCTATACCTCGTAAAAAAATCGCACAAGAAATTAAAATCATCAGAAATTTTATTTTACGATATGTTCATAAAAATCCAACTACAAAATTTACAGCGAGACAGATGGATGGTGGTGTTGGCATATGGCGCGTAAAAAAATATAAATCACCTTTGCGAAGGTTATGAAATTTACAAATAATTTTGGAATACCTATAGAAATCACTCGTGCAGTTTCTAACGATAAATATACTAAGGGTGATTCAGTAAAATCAATAACAGGTTTGATGCAACCCCCACAAATATCAATTTTGAGTGAGCATCATCACCATGAAATTACTGTTGATGTTTCAGAGAGAATTTGGATGTTGTTGGGAAACTCTGTTCATGAAATCTTAGAGCGCAGTAATGAAGGTCATCAAAAAACATTAACCGAAGAAAGAATGTATGCCGATGTTTTAGGGTGGCGAATCAGTGGTCAAACAGATGCTATAAGCTTAGATGATAATATTTTGAAGGACTATAAAATTACAAGCGTCTATACAATAATTAACGCTTTAAAAAATGACAAACCTGAGTATGTGCAACAACTCAATTGCTACGCATGGTTAGCGCGTCAGCAAGGTCAAAAAATTGATAAGCTGAACATCATTGCGATTGCGAGGGATTGGTCAAAATTTGGGCATCAGAGAAGCCCTGACAGTTATCCACCATCACCAGTTACTGTCATTAACATACCCATGTGGACTGAGGATGAACAAAAAAAATTTATAGAAGAAAGAGTTTTACTCCATCAATTGGCAGAAGGTGAGTTTTTAATCAATAAAAAATTACCGAAATGTAGTGATGCTGAAAGGTGGGTTAAGGAGGATACTTATCGTATTTTAAAGAAAGGAAGAAAATCCGCATTGCGTGTTTTATTCAATCAAAAAGATGCCGATGAGTATAAAGAAAGTCACAAAGACAGTAAAAATTTAAGCATTGAAATTTTAAAAGGTAAAGCAATTCGGTGTGAGAGTTATTGTTCAGTGGCACAATTTTGTAAACAATATCAGGAGAGTGTGAATGGAGGATGAAAGAGACTTTGGCTATGGGTATAACCCATCCAATTCGATAGCAATTATCTGGTGCTTAGATGATGTTAAGCAAGTAAGACCAGATTTAAATGATGAGCAATGCCTAGATGTTCTAAGGTACGCTGATAGAAAACACGATGCAAGCATGGGTATTACTTACGATACTCTAGAATTCGTTGCAGATTATTTATACAAACAGGAGAAAGTAGCTAATGGCTAACAAAGAATTGACGTATGAAGAAGTTTGGAAGAAATTATCTAAGGTAGACGTATCCAAACACACTGAAGAAAAGATGAAATTAACATATTTGTCGTGGAGCAGAATGTGGAATTTGCTTATGCAAAATTATCCACAAGCCCAATACGAGTTTGTAGATTTTGATGGAGTACCTTACAAAACACTTCCTGATGGCACTGCTGAAGTTTGGACTAGGATTACCATTGGTGCTTTAGTGAGAGAAATGAGACTGGCAGTGATGGATTATAAGACCAATCCAGTAGTTAATCCTCATGCTAGACAAGTATCTGATAATTCAATGCGATGTTTAGTAAAAAATGTAGCTATGTTTGGTTTAGGCATTAGTGTTTTTACTGGTATGGCAGACGAAACTTTGCCAGATGAAGCTAAAGATGAACAACCAGAAGGTAAAAAAACACCATCTAAAAAAGTTACACCAATAAAAGCTGTTGATCCTACTGTGGAAAATTATGATTTAGCATGGGCTGATTTGTGGACACGAAACGCGATGGAATGGATTAATCAACATGATACGAGAGAATTATTAACTGAGTATTATGAAACAAATCTAAAGCGTATCTCTGTTTTGAAGAGTAACTTTCCAGACCATAGCAAGAAACTAATAGAATTTTTCAAAGCAAGAGCCGAAGAAGTAGATGAAATAAAATCAATCAAAGAAAAGGAACAAAAAAATGTATGAGGAAAGAATTCAGAGTGAAGGTGTAATTTATATAAATGATTACAAACAAGTCGGGAGCAAACAGCCCGAATGGACAGGAACAGTAACATTAAATAAACAAATTTTACAAGATTTGGTGTCAAAAATGAGAGAGCAAAATGCTGATAGCGTTGAAATGAGAATTGCTCTTTGGGATAGGGTTAGCAAAAAAAATAAAGAGTTTAAATTTGCACGTTTGGATGTTGTTGAAGAAAAAAAACAACAACCGAAACCAATCCAAGAGTCACCACCGATAACTGAAGAGCCACATTCTGTGGATATTTTAGATGATAATATTCCATTTTGATGTATTGGGATACTAAAAATATAGAACGTCTAATGTTTGAGCGTGTGAAATCATGCGCTCAAGCAATGGACAGGGGTTCATCAGATTGGTCGCAAGAATTTTGGTGCGAAACTATGAGAAAAGTAATCTTTAATGGCAAGAAACAAATTGAAAAAAAAACTATATAAATGGAGAAAAAGTGATAGCCAAGCCTGAATATGAATTTGTTTATAAAAATGAACAAACTTATGCAACTAATTTTTTTAGATGGAGAGCTAGAAACAACCAAGAAAAAATGTTGTATGGTCAAGAAGAGTATACTTTTTTAGAAGCTAAAGACTTATTTGATAATATGTATTCTAGCAAGAAGGTAGAAAAAAGTGAGTGAGATAATTACTGAAAAATGGATGCACAAAATTCGAGAACTTGCTCCAAGAATTGAAAAAGCAGAATACGAAATTCATTTAAATGATGCAGAGTGCAAAAGAATGTTTGCTTCACTAAAAATAGAAGCCCTTAGTAAAGGACACAAGACTGTTTCGTCACAAGAGTGCTATGCAGATACAGACGATAGACTTTTTACACAAAGACTCCGCGTAGGTGCAAGCAAAGGCTCATTAACTGCCTTAAAGGTAACTTTAAAAAGCCTAGAAATTGGGTTCGAGCAGTGGCGAACTGAAATGGTCAACTCTAGGAAGGAGTTTTCCAGATATGGGAATTAGTATGGCAGAAGCTAATCATCTAAGTGATGTTCAAGAACTCGGCTGTATTGTTTGCCACAAGATGTATGGTCAATATCGGGATGCTGAGATACATCATTTAGTAGATAAGAAAAGAGATCACTTTCGAGCATTGCCATTGTGTATGGAACACCATCGCGGTGGTAAGGATAGTGGTATGTTTGTGAGCAGACATCCATATAAAGCTAGGTTCGTAAAAGCATACGGAAGCGAAATAGAGTTACTTGAAGAAGTAAACAAATTAATAAAAAGAGTGCAAGAAACAAAATAATATTATTTACTGGTATATAAAATATGCGAATGGATATTTATATACAAATGATGCAAATGGGGAGGAGAAGATAATGGATTGTACATGCGAATGCGGTGGCGAGATTATTTTACAAGAAAAAGATGAATCGGTAGGAATTTTTTTTGAAGGTAAATTTTGTGAAGAATGTGAAAAAGTATTCGATGGTTCTGAAGCAGTAGGATGGATTGATTGTGACGAGCATATTCCAGATATTGAAAGGATTTGATCATGGATAATCAAAAGAATCTTTTTAAACCTATTCATCCTAATAAAACTCTTAAATCTAGAGTAGAAATGACTGAACTAGATAAAGAGATATATAAGAATTTTGATTACGAATTTGATGGTGAAACTACTTTTAATGTTCCATCAATATCTGATTTACCTGATAATTTTAATATAGGTTTAATCTGTGGTAGTAGTGGTAGTGGAAAAACTAGCATTCTTAAACAATTTGGAATTGAAGAAGAAATTATTTGGAATCCAAATAGATCAGTAGCATCTCACTTCGATAGTGTTGATGATGCCATTGAAAGATTGAGTGCAGTTGGATTAAATACTGTACCAACTTGGGCTAAACCAAGACGAGTTTTATCTAATGGTGAAGGGTTTAGAGTTGATTTAGCTAGAAGATTAAAAAGTAATTGTGTGATTGATGAATATACATCAGTTGTCAATCGTGATGTAGCTAAATCTTGTTCAACCGCATTGTCGAAATATGTAAAAAGAAAAAATTTAAAAAATATTATTTTAGCAACTTGCCATTACGATATTATTGAATGGCTACAACCAGATTGGGTGTTTGATACTGATACCCTAGATATCTCTAGGAGGTCACTTCGGAGACCCAACATCGAAATTAAAATCTATAAATGCTCCAAAGATTATTGGAGAATGTTTGCGCACCATCATTATCTAACTTCAAAAATACCTCCGATTGTTAGGTGTTTTCTTGCTACATGGAATGACATTATTGTAGGTTTTTCTTCTTCTATTGCACTACCAGGAAAAATTCCTCCATTGTATGAGGGAGATATTAGAACTAAATTTAGAGAATGTAGAACTGTTGTATTTCCAGATTTTCAAGGTTTTGGAATTGGCACTAGATTGTCTGATCAGATAGCGGATATGCACATTGAACAGGGTTATCGTTACTTTTCAAAGACTTCTCATATTAGAATGGGTGAATACAGGCAGAGATCAAATTTATGGAGACCGACTGCAACTAATTTAAAAGATAGAAGCAAGAGTCAAAATAAAAGTTCAAAACCTAAATGGCATCATCTAGAATTAGAGACAAAAAGAATTTGTTATTCGCATGAATTTATAGGTATAAATAATAAATCTTACGATCCTAAATGGTTAGAAGCAATAGAAAAAAAATCAAAACAAAAAACATTATGGTAAGGAAATAATTATGAAAACCCAAAGTGCAAAAGCCAAAGGCAGAAAGTTACAACAATGGATGAGAGATAGTCTCATAGATATACTAGATATACATCCAGAAGATATCGAATCAGCTTCAATGGGAGCGGGAGGAGAAGATATAATTATGGCAAGAGCCGCAAGAAAAAAGTTCGGCTATAGTGTCGAGTGTAAAAACCAACAGGCTGTAAATGTATGGAAATCTTATCAACAATCAGAAAGTAATTGTGGGAAGTATGAACCATTATTGGTGATAAAAAGAAATAGAAGCAAACCATTGGTGTTAGTTGATGCTGAACATTTTATAGGATTATTTAAGAAACTAAATGAATATGATGAAATGCAAGAAGAGGAGTTGTTGAAACAACAAAACTGGAATCAGTTGGAGGAAGAAGATGCTTGAAATTCAATTAAAGAATAAATTGAAAAAAAGAAAAGAAAAATGGTGGTCTTGGCATAAAAAAAACTTTCAAGTTTGGAATAAGTTTGAAGAGTACACTCTAGAAGCAATAAGATCAGGTAGGAGGAATTATTCTCATTGGGCTATAGTGAATAGAATAAGGTGGAATTCAGAGATAGAAACGAAAGGTGGTGAGTTTAAGATATCAAATGACTATATATGCTTTTATGCAAGATTGTTTCACGCAAAACATCCTGAGTACAATGACTTTTTCAAGTTAAAACCATTAAAAGAAGAGAAAATGATAGAAGATTTAATTACCAAAAGAGAAAAAATTAACGTCAGCTTTTTGTCTGAGAGAAGGAACAATGGCTAATCTTTTATCTCTATCTATTTCCATATCTCTAATCATATCTGATTTTACTAATGGACTTACATCAGTTCTTCTAAGTAATCTATCTCTCTTTTCTCTCCAATTTTTCATGTATTTTTCTATGGCTCTTACTTGACCTTTAACTGCAAACGTACCTTTAGTATTAGCTTTATAAGCGACTACTTCATCCCATCTTTTTTGTTTTTTTAAGTCATTAAGAGTTGCTGTAGCTCTGTTAACTTCTGTTCTTAACTCATAAAATGATTGTTGCAAGCCTCCCGCTTTATCAATGTCTATAAGTAATCTTTTTAATACTGGTATATCAGTTAATCTTGGTGGCATTATAGGTGTGCCAGTAACACTTCTTGAAAATACATCCATGATATCTAAAACATAACCTCCTAATGTTCCTGTATAACCCGAAAGAACATGCTCTATCTTCATAGGAGATATATTCAAAGCTTCTCCTAAAAGTCTTGCAACTTCATTACTAGATTGTCTTGCTTGATATGCTGGTAATTCTTTTTCTTTGTAGTAAGGAACAATCTCCCCTCCAGTAAAACTATTTCTATTGATAATAGCTTCAAAAAAAGGTTTAAGGGCTTGTATGCCTATATCTCCACTTATAAATGGAAGTTGTGCTGATGTTCCTAATTGTCTATATATAGAAGTACCAGGAGATTTTTCTACTGCATCTTCTCCCATAGCCATATCTATTAATCTTTCAGGAACAGCTTTAAATAACATACCAACTTCAAATGGGATAGGAATTTTTATTGGATAACCTCGTGCAAAAGGATTAGGAATAATCCAATTATCATCTCTAACTTCTCGTGATACAGCTTCGTACTCTTCAGTATCTGATACCAGTAAATAATATAATAATGTTGTAGCCATCATCATACTACCTCTTAAAGCAAACTTCCTTTGTACTTTATTTTGAAATTCTTTAAGTGTCTCGCCTTCATTTAATTTATCTACTGAAGAATATTTACCAGTTGCTGATCTATATAGAACATCTAAACCTTGTATTCTTGCATTGAAAAAAGGTATAGCTGCAGTAATTATTCTAAAAGTTGGTGATAATCCTCTGCGACCAAAATTAATAATCTCTAATGCTTGATAAGCAGCTTCTGACTGTGCTTGTGCTTCATTAGCTCCTTTCTTTTTCATATCATTATAAACAGCGTTGTAAACAGCCAAACGAGTTGCACCATCTGACTTAGTAGTTAATGCACCTAAACCATCCCACAATTTAAAAAAAGAATTTTTTGCAGATAAACCATTATCAGGTGACAATCCTTGTTGCCTTCTAGCTCTATCCATTAATTGTTTGACACTGCCTTCATCATTTTGGAAATCATAACCACCAATAACACCAAATTTTTCTAAATTTTCCATGTCTGCAAACATATTTTTTAGGGTGTCAACAACTGGTGTAAATCCATCTCCACCTAAAGGTGCGCCAGAAGTCATAGTTGCAGATAAAGTATCTCTTAATAAATTGACTATAACAAAACCAGGATCACGAGTTACTGTGTCTCTTAAAATAGCAGAAGGAAATGCTAAGAATTTAGTAATTGCATCAGTTTTAACACCGCCTATTGCTTGTACGCCATGAAATAATTCTACATCATCAATTTCATAATGAACTTTATTACCATCTTCAAAAACAAATATTGTATTTAAACCTTGTTTAGTTTTTGGTCCAACAATTCTAGCTTCGCCTAAACTTTTTAAATCACGCAATAATTTAGATGTTCCATCATTCTTCATAGCTCCTGTAAGTATAGATAATGAATTCCTTGCAATAGCTTCTACAGGATTAACTTTTATTTCTCTTTCAGAACCTTTCATTTTTATATTTAATGGGTTATTAGGTAAAGAACCACCACCAATTGTAGGTGCAGCTAAACCAACTTCATCAACCATATCTCTATAAAAAGGATAATAACTTGAATGTTCTAACCATAATGCAGCTTGCTCTTCATTTAACAAACCTTTTGCTTGAGCAAATTTTATAAGTTCATTATTCCATTTTTGATAATTATTATAAACTTCTACAACAGATTTATATTTTGTTTCAATTAATTTTAATTTTTCTATATTTTTGGCACTTACAGGACTGTCTATTACTATTCCGTTATCTTGCATTGTTTTAACTCTTTTTACTTTAGCATAAAGAGCAAATACAGATTCTAAATCAACAGTTGGGTCAGCATAAAGTGGAGACATAATTTGCATTAAACCACCTGTACTAGTATTTCCTTCTATAAAAGGATTGTGTACGGTGTCAATTTTAAAATTTAAATTAACTGAAGTTAAAGCTTCTTGACCTCCAATTTGAAATTGAACACTACCTTTCATTAACATAGCTTGAAATATACCTCTTGCTTTGTCTGCCATTCTCATTGCAGCCATAGTGCCAGTATCAGCAGAAAGGTTAGCTAATCGTACTTCTTCATTTTCTTCACTACCTTCTAGTAATCTTCTTTCTACTTTGTCTAACTTATCAACAATATTTTCTCTGAAATTTCTAAATAATGCTCTACTACTTTCTATAGGATTACTAATTACATCTAAAAAAGTTGCTCCTATTGATTTAGTTTTACTAGAGTCATAACCAGTTTCTATAATATCTGATCTTAAATCTTCAGGTATTGCTCCTCTTGAATAATTAGGTATATCTTTAGAAGGTGGGTTAGCAGACGTATCTTCATTAAAATCTAAAGCAGCCTTTAAAGCAACATCTGAGGCATTCATACTGTAATAAGGTATTTGACCTCTAGGAATTTGTTTAACGGACTCTGTAGCCTTATCTACAGCTTCTTTAAGCTTTATATTTTCGCTATTATTTCTATCATCTGCAAATCTAGTACCTCTAGAAAATAAAGGTATTTGTAATTCTATATTAGGGTTAGTAGGAGGTTCAGGTAATGTATTAAGTTTTTCGTTTAAATCAGACCTTTCTGTTATCAAAGAATCACGTTTACTTGTTAATTTATTGTAAGTGTTAGAACCCATTGAATCTTTCAATTCAGAAGTAATCTGCATAAGTTCTATATCAATTCTTTCAATACGATCTAATATTTTTTGTCGTTCAGGAGTTGTTTCAATCCTGTTAGTTTTTATTATTTCATCGCCTAGTTCTTTGGTAGTAATTCCAGAATCAAAAGCACCTTCTGTGCCTAAATCAAGAAAATCAGCTCCACTTTTCAAAAAAGCAGAAAAAGCAGTATTTAATTTTGCAGGTAACCCTAAATACATTCTTATTGTTTCTGTGAATTTATCCCAAAGACTTTGTTTTGTTTTAGGAGAATAATCTATTGCTTCAAGAAATTCTTGATAACGTCTATTAGTAAAACCAAAAGTTAAAAGTTCAGAAAGATCATATGGTGCAGTTGATTTTGGGTTACTTTTTCCAAGAGTTTGATAGGTTATAATGTGGTCTTTCCAAATGTTTAGATTAACACTAGATAATGTAGCTCTACCTTTTGAGGCTTTTCGATCACGTTTAATTGCCATTATAAGTTGTTTTAAGACATAAGGAGTAGAAGAATCATTAAAAATAGCCGAAAGTTCTTTTCTTTTTTCTACTTCTCCTGACATTTCAAGAGCAAGATATTCTTTTATTTTTTTATCTGAAAACTCTAAAATTTTATTTTGAATATTTTCTAATTCTTTAATAACTTTTTTAGCTTTTTTACTAGTAACTTTTTTTCTAGCCGCAGGTCGAACAATTCCTAATGTTGATTGATGAATTTGTTCATGCAATAAAACTTCAAAATTAATTCCATTTTGTGTAGAACCATTAGTGTATCTATATCTACCATCAGGAAGTAATTCTAATGATTTGAGACCTTCAATACTTTTTGGTGTATTATTAAGTGACAAGCGATAGTATTTACCCCCTTTATTATAGGATACTTGACCCATTGCACCAGAAGGTATACCTTTTGATAAAATTTCAAATGGAAATGCTATACCTTTTTTATAAAGTTTATTCATTTGTTCATAAACTTTAGAGGCAATTATTTTATAATCTTGATTAGGAGCATTATCTTTTAGCCATTTAGCTACTGCTACACTTGTTTCATCTCCTAGTAATCCTGTATAAGTACCAGTATTTCCTTTTTGTACAATAATTTTTTCTTTTACTAATCCATTAATAATTTGTAATCTTTCTGCTTCTCTTTGTTCACCATTTAATTTGTTTGAATCATAAATTCCATTTAATGGAAGATTTTCAAAAGAAGTTGCACCTCTTGGAAAAATAAGACCAGTAATAGGATCAATGTCAGAAATTACATCGTCTATAGTTTCTTGTATTGGTTCTGAAGTAGTAGGTTGTTGAGGAGGAGAAGTAACTAATTCATCTTCTGTAGGTTCTAAAATAGGCATATCTATTAATGATGGTGATAAACGATCAAGTTCTCGTAAAGTTCTTATTTCACCTCTATCTCTGCTTCCTATTTTGCCTTGTTCTATTTCAGCAAATATATCTGAAGTTTTTTGAAAACCAGATAGACGCATAGCTTGACCCATAGATTTAAAGAATCTTGCTATTTTATCTAAAATGCCAGTTGATTTAGGTGATAAATCAGGACTATGATTTCTAGACCTATACATTTCTGCAATAGCTTCTTCAACATAAAGTTCTTCTTTACGTTCTACAGTTACAGTGTCTAAATCTTCTCTTCCTTGATTTTGTATAACTGCTCTTTGATAAAAAGTTTTACCTTTATATTGAGCATCAAATGTAGAAGGAACTTTTTTTCTTTTTACTTCTTCTCTTAAATATTGATATTCTTTTTCATTAATTAAATCTTTTTCACGCAATGCATGAATAGATTCATGGTCTAATATTCTAGTTAATCTACTTAAAATTTCTTCATCAGTTGCAGTTCCATCTGGATTAACAGCATCTAAAGATAAAAATATAATATCTGTATTTTTATCATATTCTCCTTCTACTACTCCTTCTTCAGTAGCTCTAGTTCCTCTAGGATCAAAAACTATTTTACCTTCTGCATTTTCAACAAGATTAGTTGTTGATAAAATATCATTACTAACAACTAAACCAGTTTCAGTTAAACCCATTTTTGATAATATTTTATTTAATTCTTTAGCAAATTTATTGACTCTTCCTTCTTCTATTGCTTCTTTATAATTTATAACTTTTTTATCTATTTCTTTTGGTGGTAAAACTTTTTCTTGTTTTACTTTTTCATCTTCAATTAATTTTAATATTGTTTCTTCAGGTAATTTACCTTCTCGTCTAAGTCTATCTCCAAATTCTTCTGGAGTTTCATTAAATCCTTCTGCTCTTCTTGCAATATCATATTCAAAATTCTTATTAATTTTATATTTATTTTTTCCTTCAACTTTTTTAGCTCTTCCACTAATAATTAAATCATTGATAAATCGTTCAGTTGAAGCTTTATCTTTTGCAGTAACGCCATCTTTCAATAAATCTTTAACGGAAAATTCAATATTTTCACTTCCTTTAGACGCAACAAAATCAGCTATATCTTTTGCTGTATATTTTCTAGGTCTAAAATCTGGAAATTTAGTTTTACTGTTAAACTTAGGAAGAGAATGAAGTCTTGTTAAAAATAATTCTTTTACACCACGACTTGCTTTAGTTATATCTTCTACACCTGTCCATTGAAGAGCTGCGTATCTAACTGCAGGGTCTTTGAAGTCTATATCTATATTTTTAGAAGCTGCTAAATCTTTAATGTATTTTAGATTTACATTAAATTTTTCTTTATCAACAAGTATTGATGGTTCTTTATTGTTTACAGATTCTGAATGTATTATATTACTTAAATCTTTAGAAAAACTATCAAAATCTTTTTTTGAAAGAATTTTTTTAACTTGAGGCATTGTATAAGTAGCTTGAAGATTAAAACCTTTTTGTTTTATATATTTAGTAATTGCTTCTAAATGTTTTGCTTTATTAGCAAGCATTTCTTGATAAGGATTTGGACCTATAACTTTATTTTTTTGTTGATTAAATATTTTTTTTTGTTCCGCAGATAATTTAGAATCAAAATTAATTAAAGTCTGTAAATTTATACTTGATATATTAGGGTCGAGTATAGTTGCACCAAGACGATGAGCGGAAGATGATTCAGGCATACCTAAATTATAAGTAATATTTTTTAATTCAATTGCTAATTTTTTACGTTCGTAATTTGTTTCTTCTTTATTTTTAAAAACAAATGCTTTTGATTCATTGTCAAAAGTTTTAAGAATTGGACTTTCGTTATTGTTTGTATCTATTACTGAAAATGTATTATCTGTATTTTGTACAACTTCTAAAATTGGAGGGTTTGTTATTGTTGCTGGTATAGGTACTAAAGGTCTTTCTTCAATAGGAATATCATCAGTTACTTCTTCTAAAGTTCCTTGTTTTTGTCCTCGTTCAAATTTATTTTCTACTTCTAAAGTAACTTGATTTTTTCTTGCTTGTTTTTCTCTATCTCTTAAATATTCTCTGCCTCTACTTCTTCCTGACATTGCATTTACGGCAAGATCAGCAATTGCTCCTACTGAACCACCAATAGTAAATTCATCAAAAATACTATCACCTATTGGCAATTCATCACTATATAAACCACGAGCTAATAAATCTTGAGCAAGACTAGCTGAAACTTCTTGTAATCCTTCTTCACCAAAAGCAGCTGCAGCAGATTGAATTTTTCTTCTTATGTCAGTATATTTTAATGCATTTTTAGGTACTCGTTTAAATAAATTAAATATAGGCAACATTTCAGATAAACCAATAATAGGACCACCTAATTCAGCTAATATTTCTTGCAAAGGACTAACATCTTCACCTAATGCTCTAGAAGCATCTACATTTTCTGAAGATTCTACTTGACCCATACTAGCAGCTAATGGAGCGCCTACAAGAAATCTAGGATCAAGAAGTCCTCTACCACCAACTCCTCTTGCTGCTAATAATGACCCTACTTTACCTGCGCCTACAAATGGAATAGTAGAACCAAATCCTTCTCCAAGTTGAGTCATCCATGTATCACGATATTCGGGGTCTGCTGCTAATACGGATTCAGTATCTAAATAATCTTTAAATTGTGACAATCCTTGAACAAATTCACTATCATTACCAATATCAAAAAGACGAGCTGGTGCTTCTACCAAACCCATTAAACCTTTTGCAGCACCTCTAGGTATACCTTTAAGAGTTGCTTCTGCTTGACCTAATATAGTAGTTTTATTTATATCAACACCATATTGACGTTGAACTATAGCAGCTAATTCATCTCTATCTGCACCAGAAAGGTCATCAGGTATTTCTATTACCTTACCATTTCCTATGTCAAATTCTGCCATTGTATTAAGCTTTTTCTTTAGGTTTTAAGTTTAAAAGTTCATTTTTTCTTTTTTCGTCTTTTTCTGCTTGAGTTTCTACTTTTAAACCAGTTACTTTATTATATTTTTTAAGTAAAGCTGATCGTTGTAATAAAAGAGTATTAATATCTTCGCCTGTATTACTTTCATTTGCTAATTCAATTGCTTCATTAATAGCTTCTAATGTTTTAACAATTTGAGCAGGTTCCATATTTTCAACTTCAGCATCATACTTGGATATTTGAGATTCATATAATCTACCTTGAATGTCACTTAATTTTTCTTTTTGCCTTCTGTCTTGTATAGATTCTGCAATACCAGCTATGCCTTTACCTAACTCAGACAAATCTTTAGAACCCATAATAATACCACCAAGTTTAGCTAAATCTAAACCATCTACTTCATTCATGTAATTCATAATAGCACCACCTAATCCTGAACTTGAATTACCTCCTCCTTCAAGATTATCTATTCGTTTAGCAATACCGTTATTAGTAATTGGTACAACTTTTGGACCATTAGTACCTGGTTGTTCTGAAATTTGATCTTGACCCATTTCTGACATAGACATTAATGCTGAAGGTATTCCAGTTGCAACACTCGTTGTAAATGCTGTTCTTAAAGGGCTAAACAAAACTTTGCCACTTTTATCAGCTATTTGTGTAATTGGTGGGGGATTAGTACCATGTAGTATAGCTTGACCTTGTGTACTCTTAGGATCAAATTGTTTGCCTTTTTTTGATACAACACTTGGATTTGTTTTAGGTCTAGTAAAACCTTTTTGTAGAAATTTACCTATTGGATTTTTTAATTTTGCAAGCGCACCAAGACCATATCTTCCAAGACCATATATTCCTTTTGCTGCTAATCCTCCCGGTACGACCATACTTGCTGCTAATGCAGTATTACTCCAATCAATACTTCCATCATCATTTGTAAAATAATCTTGAGCATAATCTTTAGCAGTATCTAAATAGTTAGTTGAACCAGTATTAGCATAACCAGTTATACCTCCACTTGCTGCCATTTGCATAGGTGTAGGATTTTGTGACATCATTTCATTAGAATTCATGCCTTGTAATCCTGATGGTTGTGCAAATTCATTAACAACTTCTTCTGCTACAGTAGTTTTAGGTTGAGGTTGTGCTGCTGCATAAGCTTTTTCATTTTGCGTTCTTCTTTGTATCTCACTAATAACTAAAAATTGAGGATATGTAGAATTAGGATTTTGACTATTTTGAATTAACATTTCTTTTGGCATAGATTCTAAATCTTCTGCCACTTGTACTAAATTTGTCATCTTTGACCTCCTCCCATTCCTTTATACAAACCTAATCCACTTAAACCAGCACCTATTGCGGTTTGAAATAAACCTGGTTGTCTTGAATATGTACTTTGTGTTTGTTCTGGAGTTACTGGAACACCTTGTAATAAATTTCCGTAATACCCTAATTGATTTTTTGTAAAATCTCTTTGTCTTGAAAAATCTTCATAGCCCATATCCATACCAGCTTGACTTAAAGCACGTTGTTGTTTACCTATATCACCAAGTAAACCTAATCTAGACATAACATCAGCACCAATATTTGTTCCTGCTCCCATTAATCCTTGAGCTGCTGCTTGATTATATCTACTATCTAAATCAAAAGCACTTTGTCTATATTTTTCTTGAGCTTGTAAACCAGCTTGTTCAATTTGTTCTGCTGATAAACCTAATTTAGCAGCTTGTTGTTTAGCAGCTTCACTAGCTTGATAAGCTTGTATGCCTTGTGCGCCTTGTTGTTGCATAGCTTGTTGTGATTGTGCAAAAGCACTTTGACCAAATTTTTCTTGAGCTTGTCTGGCTTGTTCTCCAGCACCATATTGTTGCAATCCAAATTGAGCAGCACCTAAACCAGTTGCTCTTTCTCTACCAAGTTGTTGTTGTGCTGATTGAAAAGCTGCTTGACTCCCTTGATCTTGTATATTATCTAATTGTGTACCTAAATTACGCTCACGTTCTGCTTGCATAATAGCTTCACGATATCCACCAAGACCACCTGATGCTGTTGCTGCATCTGCGGTTTTATCACCCATCATTTCTGATTGTCTTGTAGCTTCTCTTTTTCTTACATCAGTAACATTTTGTTGATACGGTGACATAAAACGATCAATATTTTGTTCATAATTTAAAGGGTTATAATTTTGACCTAATTGACCTGCTTGATAATTGTTTCCATAAGTGCTGCCTTGATAACCTCTTGGTCCTTGACCTGCAGAATATCCAGAGTTTACGTCACCTTGTCTAAATTGATCTCCAGTTATTGATCCTTGATTTCCAAATCTTGTAGAAGCATCTGTAAATTGTTGAGGAGTTCCTGATGTTGCAAAACCACGACCCATTGCTTGAGAAGTTAATTCATCTTGATTAAAATTAGCTAATCTTTGCCCACCATAAGGTTGATAACCTTGAAGAGATTCAGCTTCCCCTCTTTGCAACATTCTTTTAAAATACGGTTCTACATAATCAGGCAGATTAGTATTGATTACTTTTTGTTCTGTTGGTCCTTGTGCGCTACCGCCACCGCCTTTAAACTTTCTCATTGCATATCCTCAAAATTATATTCAACAAATATTGCTGTTTTTTTCCAATTTCTATCTTTAATCCAATGCCAAAAACCTTCTCTAGCTACTCCTTCAAGACCGCTACACTTATTATCTTTTGCCCATTTTTCCATAACTTCATCACAACGATCTATCCAATTTCCCATCTTATTACCAGCAATATGATCTAAGTTAAGCATTCTTTTGCCAGAAGGATAATTACTAATCTGCGTGATTAAACAACCAATTATATCCATGCTTCCAGTATCAAATATGATCCATAAAGAAGATTGACTATTTAGACATTCGTAAAAAATATCTTGTGTTGTTGTTCTGCCTTTAGAGCGTTTACAAGACTTTTTTAAATATTTCTCTACATCCTTCCAAATTGTCATTAACTGATCTGGCATTACTAATGAAACATCATACTCTTTACTAGCTTTATCTTTGATAGCTAATTTATTCATGCTGGCATCATTTGGTTTATATTAATTTTAGGTGGTTGTGTAGTTCCACCTGTTTTAGCTTGTCTAACTCTATCCATCATTCCATATAATTGATTAGAACCAGCGTCAGAACTACCATCTCCTAATGCAGAAACAACATCTGCTGGAACAATAAACTCATCTTGTGATACTGCTATTTCTTCATTTGCACCTATCTTTCCACGAAGATCATCATCCATACCACCATTTCCATTACCAGCTATTAAACCTTCTGTTTGTGCATTAGGATTTGTTAACGATTTAAGAACAAAATCTCTTAATTGCATAAACATTTCATTACCATATTTATTTATAAATTCATTTACAATTTGTTCATTATCTGATTCTCCAGTAATAAACAAAATTGTTTCTTGAGTAACTGGATCAGCCATTATTTGCTCAGAAGATTGTTCTGGCATTTGTTCTGGCATTTGTTCTGGAGCTTGCATTTGTTGTTGTTGTTGCATTTGTTGTTGTTGCATTTGTTGTTGTTGTTGCATTTGTTGCATTTGTTCTGGCGCTTGCTGTGGTACTTCTTCTTGTGGAATATTTTCAGGCATTAAACCACCTATAGCAAATCCCATTCTATTTACAACATCTGGTGCTACTTGATTTAAAGCTTCTAAACCTTTGTTTGGTAAGTTTATTTGACCACCTTCAGCCTTTCTATTACGACCACCTCCACTGCCTCCTCTATTTCCGCCTATAGGTCTAACTTGTCTTACTGGCTCTGGTTCAGATAAATAAGCACTATAATCTATAATAGGTTCTGGATTAACCATTGATGGATTATAAGAACCTGAATTTATTTCATCTGGAGACATACCAGACATACCTGTGCCTCCTAAATAATCATTATAATTATCTATTACACTTGAGATTGGACTTTCTGAGCTTGAGCCAGAATAAGATACTGGTTGATAATCTTCATATCCATCCATAGGTACTCCTGTACTATACTCTTCAATTCCTTCTCTAGAGTATCCACTAGCATAAGAATTTTCAATAGGGCTTCCACCCATAACATCAGAAGGATGAAATGGTTTTGATGGTCTAACTGGATTCGGATCACCAATTGAGTCAGCAACAGTAGGAGTTGATGGAATAGGAGTTGGATATGGATTAAATCCTGTTTCAATTAAACCTTGAGGTGCTGATCCAGTAAATTTTTCAAAAGGATTAATTGTTTGTAAAGGAGCTACAGCAAGACCTGTTGTATTATATCCTCCTTTACTGCCTTCATATGTATCAGTTAC